>Ga0136644_10004629_pt1 | contig 10144 bp, 9 predicted proteins | sample C_130820_EF_Meta_FD_94780 | JGI IMG/M metagenome (GOLD analysis project Ga0136644, IMG submission 94780) | Freshwater microbial communities from Lake Croche, Canada to study carbon cycling - C_130820_EF_MetaG (v2) (version 2) | ecosystem: Environmental > Aquatic > Freshwater > Lake | place: Lake...
GAGCGTTCCCGTCTGGAGAAAGCGGTAAGAGAGCTAGCCCCATTGAAAGACCTCGCTCTACTGCAGGACAAACCCGCTGCGTTTTGGATTGAAGCCTTTGCAAAGATTGTTCGGGGGGAGACATGACACCCGAGGCCAAGGTCAAAGCCAAGATACATGCCGCGCTTAAGGCGCAGGGTGCGTATGCTGTGAACTACATCGGGGGCTTGCACGCTAACAACGGTACCCCTGACATCCTCGCTTGCCTTGATGGGAAGTTCATTGGCATCGAAGCCAAGGCGGGGAGCAACAAGCCTACCGACTTGCAACTGGTCAATCTCCGTAAGATTACGGAATCCGGTGGGCTTGCCTTAGTCATTAACGAAACTAACTTGGAGCTTTTGAATGACCTCCGAACCACCAAATCCAATTACCACATTTTTGTCCGCATACCAAAAGCCGATGACTCCGCAGGAGGAGCGCCGGTTAAAAGACGTACTACGCAAACGTGAAGCCTATGCCAAGAAAAAGCAACTCAACTGGGGAACCAACTATGACACCGACACCCGAACCCACGGAACTGGACTGCTCAGCCGGAGCCAAGATGATGATCGAGCGGATGAAGACCAACCCTGAAGACTTTGAAATTGGGGGTAAGCTGTACCGTGTATACGAGACCCATCGCATGTCAGTGCGAGATAAAAAAGCCGTGGGTGACGCCTATGGCGAATACATCGTAGAGCCCCAACTAATGGCCGCTGTACTGGTAGCGCTGACCGCACCGGAGGAGAGCGAGATGGAGATGATTAGAGCGTACAGCGCTGGCAGAGGCGGCGGTAAGAGCGCGTTTGGTACTACATCTATTGACACTCGGGCGCTGTATGGGAACCAAGTAGCACCCTTCTATGACCCCAACACACAGACCTACAACACCGCCACACAGCAACTCATTTCACACGAGATGATTGAGCAACAGCGAAGGCACCTAGCAGACCACAAACAAAAGATGCGGTATCTGCAGGAACAAAAGGAAAGAGCGGCTCAAGAGGAAAAGCTAAGCTGGCCCGAAAAAATTAAGGGGATGTTTTGAAACCTAACCTAGTAACCTGCGACCTAGAGACCTACTACTCGCAGACGTATTCGCTAACCAAGGTAACCACCGAGGAGTACATCCGCTCCCCGCAGTACGAGACCATCGGCATCTCGCTCAAGCTCAACGACAACCCAACCGTGTGGGTGCCGCAACCTAGGGTTGACAAAGTACTACGCCAAAACAAGTGGAGCGACAAGATGGTCATCTGCCAAAACACGGCATTTGACGGCGCTATCTTGAAGTGGCACTACGATGTTGACCCGCTGTTGTGGATTGACATCATGGGTATGTCCCGCGCTTTGTTTCCGCATGAGAAGTCGCACAGTCTTAAGGCTCAGGCTGAGCGCATGGGTGTGGGCGTCAAGGGCGACGAAGTGCTGAACGCACTGGGCAAACGGTACAAGGACTTCACGCCGGAGGAACTGTCACGATATGGCGAGTACTGCCGTAACGATACGGATTTGACCAAACTGTTGTTTGATAAGTACATGGCAATGGGTTTCCCTAAGGTCGAACTGAGACTGCTGGACCTGACGCTACGGATGTTCATTGACCCAGTGCTAATGCTGGACGAGCCCAAGCTGCGGGTACACCTGACCGAAGTGCAAGACCGCAAGCAAGCCCTGATGGAGTCGGTGCGCGACACAATGCTGGCAGAGGCAGACCCCGACTACGTGCATGCAATCTTCAGTGAGGGTATGGACGGCATCAAGAAGCTGCTCATGTCCAACGACAAGTTTGCCAAGCTACTGCGCTCGTTTAATGTAGAGCCGCCCACCAAGGTAAGCCCAACCACGGGTAAAATCGCCTATGCTTTCGCCAAGACCGACGAGGCATTCAAGGAGCTAGGTGAGCACGATGACGAACGTGTACAAGTACTTGTGGCGGCACGCTTGGGTAACAAGTCTACGCTTGAAGAGACGCGCACTCAGCGCTTTATTGAGATGTCCCGTAGGGGCGTTTTTCCTGTTCCTCTTCGTTATTATGGGGCCCACTCTGGTCGGTGGTCTGGACAGGATTCTGTTAACTTACAAAACCTAACTTCTAATCCACGCAACCCAAACGCTGGCAAGATCAAGAAGACCATCATGGCTCCGCTGGGGTACGTGGTGATTGACTGCGACTCTTCACAAATCGAAGCTAGAACTTTGGCTTGGCTGGCTGGCCAGCAGGACTTGTTGGATGCGTTCGAGAACAAGCAGGACGTGTACAAGATCATGGCGTCCCGCATCTACAACAAACCCGTTGAGGAAATCGTTGGTATCGAACGGCAGGTGGGCAAGGTCGTGATTCTCGGTGCCGGCTACGGTGTCGGGCATGCCAAGCTCAAGGTGTTCCTCAAGACGATTGCAGGGGTAGACGTAACCGAAGCAGGGGCTAAGCGCATCATTGACGTATACAGGGCGGCGTACCCCCGCATCCCTGAGTTGTGGCGCAAGGCAGACGATTCGCTACGTGCCTTGGCGATGGGCAATGGCCTGCAGGTGGACGCAGTGGGTATCGTGCACGCGGTACCTGACAAGGGGTTGAGCCTGCCCAATGGGCTACATATCCAGTACCCTGAGTTGGTTAAACTTGTAGGCCCCGATCACAAAAGTGAGTGGACGTACTGGTCCAAGGGCATGTCGGTCAAGGTGTACGGCGGGAAGGTGGTGGAGAACTTCTGCCAAGCTATCGCAAGGTGTGTCATTGCAGAACAAATGTTGCGTATTGGGAAACGATACAAGGTGGTGCTGACCGTGCATGACGCCATCGCCATCGTAGCCCGAGTAGAGGAGGCCGAGGAAGCGCGGGCGTACGTCGAGGAATGCATGCGCTGGAGGCCAACATGGGCGCAGGGTTTACCCTTGGCCTGTGAGTCGGGTATGGGTGCAAGTTATGGAGACTGCTAGAATGTAGTGTCCAAACAAACGAAAGACCTTCATGGCTCTTGCGCATTCATACTCGTCCGTCAAAGATTACGAGGGGTGCCCACGCAGGTACCATGAGGTTCGCATTCTTAAAAAATTCAAATCAAGCGACACAGAAGCTACGCTGTACGGCACTGCCGTACACAAAGCGTTCGAAGAGTACATTCGTGACAAAACTCCACTACCAGAAATCTACAAACAATTCCAACCTTTCGTCGAACCCCTTGCTACCGCCAGCGGTGAAATTAGATGTGAAGCAAAGATGGCCATCCGAGCTGACTTTAAACCGTGTACGTTTTTTGACCCAAACGTATGGTTCAGGGGCATACCGGACTATCTTGCCCTCAATCACGACAAAGGCGTAGCGCGTGTAGTTGACTACAAGACCGGCAAGTCCAGTCGATACGCAGACACCGCGCAACTCGAGCTAATGGCTGCAATGGTCATGATTCACTACCCAAGCATACACACCGTCAAAGGAGTCTTGCTGTTCGTTGTTGCTAAAGATATAGTTAAGGCCGAATTCACTCGTGCTGACCTTCCAACAATCCTGTCTAAATGGGCTGGCAGGGCTGATGCAATAGAGAAAGCTGTAGACATAGGGGTATGGAACCCCCGCAGTTCTGCGCTATGTAAGTTTTGCCCTGTATCTACCTGTGAGTACCATCGTGGCTAAATCAAGAAATTACGCGAGAGAAGAAAAGTACGAAGACTCTCCTGAGCAAGTTGCTAACCGTGTGGCTCGTAACCGAGCCCGCAGACAATACGAGAAGAAGCATGGTGACCTACCGCGCGATGTTGAGATTGACCACATCAAGCCCTTGAGCAAGGGTGGGTCCTCGACCAGTGCAGGCAACCTTAGGGCTGTCCCTGCATCGGCTAACCGCAGTTTTTCTCGCACCAAAACCGGTGCGTTGAAGTCGCAAATCTCCAAACGCGAAGCCAAAAAGTAGTGTAAGCTTACGGTGCCAAGCAGTTGGCATTGTGTTCTCCAAGTGGGTTTGGCCGGGTAGTTTAGCTACCCGGCTATTTTTCTATTTTTTCTATTCATTTTTATGCTAAACCAAGCTCAAGAAGGAGCGCATTTTGCAAATCATTGACAACAAAGCGTTGTTATTTAACACGCGCAAGGCGGCGCAAATCACCGCCATCATCCCCAAAAGCAAGGTTGTAGCCAGCAATGGCGAGGTAGACCGGCTGCTAGTGAACTGGGATTTAGATGAAGTGCAAATGCTACGCAATATGGGCATCAAGGACGTGCCCAGTCCCATCTTGGGGCGTTACGGTTGGCCGGGGATTTTTACTCCGTTTGAACACCAAAAAACCACCGCAGAATTTCTTACACTCCACCCCCGCTGTTACGTGTTCAACGAGGCAGGTACGGGAAAGACAGGAGCCGCCGCATGGGCCGCTGACTACCTCATGAAGCAGGGCAAGGTCAAGCGGGTGCTGGTGGTGTGCCCCGTGTCCATCATGGAGACAGCGTGGCGCTCGGACTTGTTCAAGACGGTCATGCACCGCACGGTAGCCATCGCACAGGGTACGCGCACTCAACGCCAAGCAGTTATCTCTAAGGGCTACGAGTTCGTCATCATTAACTTCGACGGCGTAGAGGTCGTTAGCAAAGAACTCATAGATGGTGGATTTGACCTAATCATCGTAGATGAAGCCAATGCCGTAAAGAACGTAGCCACAGACCGCTGGAAATACCTTGCGGCTCTTATCAAACCCAGCACCCGTTTGTGGCTCATGACGGGGACGCCAGCATCACAATCTCCTACGGACGCATACGGTTTGGCCAAGCTAGTAAACCCCGACTCAGTACCTAAGTTCTTTGGGTCGTTCCGTGACAAGGTGATGCTCAAGTTAACTCGGTACAAGTGGGTGCCCAAACAAGACGCACAGCAAACGGTCTACAACATCCTGCAGCCAGCCATACGGTTCACTAAAGACGAATGCCTTGACCTACCCGACCTGCTGTATTCCTCACGAGATGTGCCCCTCACCCCGCAACAGATGAAGTATTACGAGACCCTTCGTAAACAGATGATGGCCGTAGCCGCAGGGGAAGAGATAACCGCAGTCAATGCCGCCGCCATGCTCAACAAGCTCCTGCAGGTTTCACAAGGTGCGGTCTATACGGATACTGGGGAGGTGGTGGAGTTCGATGTGTCCAATCGCCTTGCTGCGCTTATTGAAGTCATAGAAAACACCGACCACAAAATCTTGATATTTGTGCCGTATAGGCACACGCTAGACCTACTTCGTGACGCATTAATCAAGGACGGCTACAGCGTCGAGGCCATACAGGGCGGCATGCCGCCTAGCCAACGTGCAGAAATCATTAAAAACTTTCAGACAGAAGACGCTCCGCGCATCCTTTTATTGAGTCCGCAAGCTACGGCACACGGGATTACCCTAACGAAAGCAAACCAAGTTGTGTGGTGGGGTCCTGTATCATCTACCGAGATTTACTTACAAGCCAACGCCCGTGCCCATAGGGCGGGCCAAGTGAACCACGTTACGGTAACGCACTTACAGGGTAGCCCTGTGGAGCGCCGGATGTACACGATGTTGCAAAACAACATTGACTTGCACCAAGGTCTAGTCGATTTGTACAAACAAATACTTGACGACTAGATTAGACAGTGTATAATCTGAATCGTGGGCAACCCCTACTCCTTTTCTATTCAACGTAAGTCAACAGGAGATTTTTATGGACGCTGAAAAATTAGTCTCGGTGTACGTCAAGATACGTGACGCCAAGGCAGCAAAAACCAAAGAGATGGAAGATGCCATCAAAGACCTAGACGACCAGCTTGATGCCATTGAGCAAGAGCTGCTGGAAATCTGTAAGGTTACGGGTCAGGACGGAGGCAGGACCTCTGCCGGCTCCTTCACACGGTCTATTAAGACCCGATACTGGACCAGCGACTGGGAAAGTATGTACAAGTTCATCCTCGGGCATCAGGTGCCTGAACTTTTGGAACGTCGTATTGCGCAAAACAATCTCAAAGACTTCCTTAAGGACAACCCAGACCTGATGCCTGAAGGTGTTAATGTTGAGTCTAAGTACTCAATCACCGTTCGTCGTTCTTCTAAATAATCAATAGGACTTTTATGAGCAATATGACTCTTTTTAAATCTGGTTCCGTAATTCCCGACTGGCTGCGTGGTGCGTCAGACGCTACAACTAAAGAGATTGCCGGCAGCTCCGGCGGTAAGCAAATCTCCATCAAGGGCGGCGTATGGCGCATGATTGTTGGTGGCGAAGAGGTCTCCAAAAATGAAGACCGCGCTATGAACTTCGTTGTGCTGGCTACTAGCAAAGGTGTGTCCCGTACCTACTACGAAGGCAAGTACGAAGAGGGCAAAGATGTTAAGCCAAGCTGCTGGTCTGCCGAAGGTCTGGTACCCAACACGGAAGTGCTGAACCCACAAAGCTCTAGTTGCGCTACCTGCAAACAAAACATTGAGGGCTCCGGCGACGGTAAGTCTCGCGCTTGCCGTTACAGCAAGCGTATTGCAGTAGCGTTGGAGAATGATATCGGCGGCAATATCTACCGCTTGCAGATTCCTGCTAAGTCGTACTTTGGTAAAGCTGATGGCGAGAAGATGCCCCTGCAAGCCTACGGTAAGTTCTTGTCTGGCCACGACATCCCAATCACCGGCGTGGTTACTGAGGCGCGTTTTGATACAGCTGAAGCCGTGCCTGTGTTGAAGTTCCGCGCAGTGCGTCCGCTAGATCGTACCGAATGGGAAACCGCTAGGGCACAAAGCGAGACGGAAGATGCCAAACAAGCCATTGACTTTAAGATGGTAGCCAGCAAAGACTCGTCTAATTCGCTGGCACTGCCCGCCGCGTTTACGTCATCCCCACCCGCATTCTCTGAGGCTAGCAAGGCCAAGGTTGAAGCTACGGATGTCGAGCCCGTGAAGCGCAAGTCGGCTAAGTCTGAGACTGTGGAAGCCGCGCCTAAGAACGTAGCGGATATCCTTAACGACTGGTCGGTGGACGAGTAATGCTAGCTGGCACTCGGGGCTATAGCTCCTCCTTTGTACACCGTATCCGTGATATGCAGTTCAGGTTTGACCCTGCGGTGCGTGAGTTGGCTTTGGCCTGTCTTGAACAAGAAGTTCCTATTACATGGGTGGCGGATATGTTCGGCGTGAAACGGGCCACGGTCTACAACTGGTTGACAGGAGAGACTACGCCCCGTGCGCCACAGCAAGCGCTCATACCGGAAGTCATTAAGAAGCTGCGCAAGCTTAAGTGATTTTCTTTGTCGAGGCGGTGGGGAGACCTGCCGCCTCTTTCTTTTTAGCTACACCGTGAAGCTATATGACTGATTTTTTATCATCTGTACTGCCCACACAAGGCATGTACTGCACGGTGGGTATTCGGAATGGGCTGATTAAACAGAACTTCCACGCAACAATAGAGGACGTTGAGGCTGTAGGTGCCGGGTTAGTTGGGTCTGGAGTAGACGCATACTTTGCATTAGCAACTTTTAACGATGGGTCTAGCCGTAAGGCCGACAATGCCGCGCTCCTGCGCTGTTTCTTTCTTGACCTAGATTGCGGTACGGGTAAGCCTTATGTTGACCAAGCCGCCGCTGCGCAAGCCTTGAAAGGCTTTGTACTCACTACCAAACTCCCCATGCCTACCATCGTTAACTCCGGCGGTGGGCTCCATGTATATTGGCCCCTTACTGAAAACGTCCCAGCGGACGTGTGGGTTGGCCACGCTAAAGCCCTTAAGCGGTTGTGTACACAGCACAACCTGCATGCTGACCCAATGGTCACAGCGGACTCTGTACGCATACTGCGTATACCCGGCACGGCAAACTTTAAGCAGGGCGACAATCGTTCCGTACAGATCATGATGACTGGGGTAGCCGTGTCGCTGGATACGTTTGCCGCGCTTTTACCGTTACCACCAGTGGACTTATCTGCGGCTAAGTTGTTTGGCATAGACAGCGTTACTTCAGACTTAGTGGGCACCGACTACCCCAAGACCAGCTTTAAGCGAATCGTAATCGCAAGTTACAACGGCACGGGCTGTGCACAGATTAAACACGCTCTTGATAACGCAGCTACCCTAGAAGAACCGCTGTGGCGTGGGGGGCTGTCAATTGCCTATAGGTGCGAGGACGGAGCCACGGCTATCCATAAACTCTCGAAGGCCCATCCCGAGTACAGCCCTGAAGCTACGGAAGCTAAAGCGGCGGAAACCAAGGGCCCCTATACCTGTGAGTGGTACCGCGCCAACTACGGCGCAGTATGCGAAGGGTGTACGTTTAGAGGTGTCTCGCCAATCAGTTTAGGTAAGTACGTTGAAGAGTCTGAAGTTGTGGACGGTGCGTACCTTATTGAAAAACCTGAGGACGAGAACTCCTCCGCAGTCACCATGCGGATTCCTGAGTTTCCCTTTCCATACTTCCGTGGTATTAACGGCGGGGTGTTCAAGCGCGATACCGACGCCAACGGCGACGCAAAAGAAGTTGAAATTTACAGGCAAGACCTGTATGTAACCGAGCGGTTTTTTGACTCCGATGAGAATGGTAACGGAGACGGTGAGATGATCGGCATCAACCTGCACTTGCCGCATGATGGGGTGCGCCGGTTCTACACAAGTACTGAGGCGGTATTTACTACTGACAAGCTACGGAGCCTTCTCGTTAAGAACGGGGTGGTGGCCTACGGCAAAACTATTGACGCAATCATGGCATATTTCGCATCATCAATTCGCAAACTACAAAGCCAAGTCGCTGCCAACAAAACCCGAAACCAAATGGGGTGGACCCCAGACATGCAGGGGTTTGTAGTCGGTGAGTTAGAGTACACGCCTACAGGCACAAAGCTTGCACCCCCCGCTAGCGCCACTCGCCAACTGGCTTCGTACTTTAAACCCACGGGCACCTTAGACGCGTGGAAGAACATGGCCAACTTCTACAACCGCCCCGGGCTTGAAGTGCATGCGCTGACTTTGTTCCTTGGCTTTGGCTCCCCGTTGCTAAAGTTCATTGGAGGCACCGCAGTGAAGGGCGCACTGGTGCACTTGAAGTCCAACGGCTCAGGCTCCGGCAAGAGTACCGCACAAATGATGGTTAACTCCATTTTTGGTCACCCTGACAAACTGCTTAACAAACAAGACGATACCTACGCGGCCAAGATACACATGCTGGGCATGATGAACAGCATCACTAATACCATTGACGAGATTACCAATGAGACGCCGGAGAACTTGTCAGCGTTAGCGTACGGTGTGACCAACGGGCGGGGCAAGAACCGCATGAACTCTCAAACCAACTCGCTTCGCGTGAACCTCACAACATGGATGGGGGTCACCCTATCCTCCGCTAATGCGTCCGTTGTCGACAAACTCATGCAGCTTAAGGCAACCGCCAATGGTGAGTTGAGTAGAACCTTTGAAATGCTAGTGGCTCGTTACACGGGTGCTACCAAAGCAGAGATTGACGCCGTGTTTGGTCAACTAGAACACAACTATGGTGTAGCCGGCCCGATCTACATGGACTATGTAGTTAAGAACCAAGAGAAAACTGTAAACTTATTGCTTAAGATGCAGGCTAAGATTGACGCTGACTTAAACCTCAACGCCTCCGATCGTTTCTACTCGTGCTTGGGGGCCATAATGATGGCAGGTGGGCTCATAGCGCAAAAGCTTGGCTTGCACGATATTGACATACCTCGTATCTACAAGTTCCTGCTGAGCCAAATTGAAGAGAACCGCCTCAACATCCAACAGTCCAGCAACGACGCTGACGTTGTGGCGCAAGAGACGCTAGCTGCCTACGTGAATGAGAATGTGCGCAACGCACTGGTGGCCAACAGCGTAAGCAAGAGCGGTGCACCGGAAGCCCCAAGCCTATCCCCAACAGGCCCTCTGCGGCTACGTTACTACCCTGACACCCAAGAGTTGGCCATACCGGCGGGTGAATTCCGCAAGTTTTTCTCAGCTCGACAAGTGGACGTTAAAGACGCGCTGGCTAGATTGCATGCGGCTAAATTTATGAAACACGACGGCAAGTCAAACCCGCTACGTATTGGCGCTGGTGCTGTGGGTGGCATGGCGGGTATCCTGACACGCTGCTACGTGTTCGACGCTAAGGCATTGGGCATAAATGCCGCGCAATTCTCA
>Ga0136644_10004632_pt1 | contig 10140 bp, 9 predicted proteins | sample C_130820_EF_Meta_FD_94780 | JGI IMG/M metagenome (GOLD analysis project Ga0136644, IMG submission 94780) | Freshwater microbial communities from Lake Croche, Canada to study carbon cycling - C_130820_EF_MetaG (v2) (version 2) | ecosystem: Environmental > Aquatic > Freshwater > Lake | place: Lake...
TAGTTTTTTGCAAATTATTTTTTGCATATGTCCGATGTCACTTTTGATATGGCAAACAACAATGCGATGCAAATTCATCAGCAATATGCTGAGCCCTGGAAGATTACTTTAATTGACACCGGTGAAAATACCCTAACGGGTGGTCGTCTCAAGCGTGTACGCCAATATCTGGCTGATGAGGATTTTTGTTTTACCTACGGCGATGGTGTGGGTGATGTAGATCTCACTAAATTAATCGCTTTTCATAAAGTGCATGGTAAGCAAGCTACCGTGACTGCAGTTCAGCCCCCAGGTCGTTTTGGTGCATTGGATATGAGCGGTACTGCCGTAAATAGTTTTGTAGAAAAACCGCATGGCGATGGTATGTACATCAACGGTGGTTTCTTTGTGCTTTCTCCTAAAGTCATTGATCTGATTGAGGATGACAGCACAATTTGGGAGCGTAAGCCTTTGGAAAATTTAGCCACTTCCGGTCAGCTACAGGCCTTTACGCATAATGGTTTTTGGCAGCCGATGGACACACTGCGTGATAAACAGCATCTTGAAGAGTTGTGGGCAAGTGGCAAAGCTCCGTGGAAAGTTTGGGCATAAAAATGTCCGCACAGCCCAATCCTGAGGTTGCAAACCGAGCTTCAATTACTGGGGTCAATCCATCATTCTGGAATGGTAAGCTGGTCTTTCTGACTGGGCACACTGGTTTTAAGGGCGGCTGGTTGTCTCTGTGGCTCGCGTCAATGGGCGCCAAGGTTACAGGCTACGCATTAGCTCCAAATACAACCCCCAACTTTTTTGAAGTTGCCGGGGTACAAGGTGATCTTGAGCAATCGCATATTGCTGATATTCGTGATTTGGATAAATTGCAAAAAGCAATGGCCGATGCCAAGCCCGAGATTGTGATCCATATGGCAGCCCAACCTTTAGTGCGCTACTCATATACCAATCCAGTAGAAACCTATGCCACCAATGTCATGGGTACAGTCCATGTGCTTGAAACTATTCGTTCGTTAGATTGTGTTCGTGTCGCCGTGATTGTTACCACCGACAAGTGTTACGAGAATCAAGAGTGGGCTTGGGGTTATCGCGAGAATGAGCGTATGGGTGGTCATGACCCCTACAGCAATAGCAAAGGCTGCGCTGAGTTAGTCACTAGCGCTTATCGCCAGTCTTATTTTCCAACGGAGAAATATGCCCAACATAAAGTGGCTATTGCTTCAGCGCGTGCAGGCAATGTGATTGGCGGCGGCGATTGGTCTGAGGATCGCTTGATCCCGGATGCTATTAAGGCCTTTGAGGCGAAAAAATCGTTGATGATTCGCAATCCTTTAGCGACACGCCCTTGGCAGCATGTCTTAGAACCCTTATCTGGCTATCTAGTTTTAGCCCAAGCTCTTTATCAAGAGGGCGCCAAATTTGATGGCGGTTGGAATTTCGGGCCACGTGATGAAGACGCAAGATCAGTGCATGACGTAATTAATCTCCTAATTAAAAATTGGGAGTCAGTAGCCAGCTGGACTCAAGACCAAAGTGAGCAGCCCCACGAAGCACATTCATTAAAGCTGGATTGCTCTAAAGCCCGCCAGTATTTAAATTGGACTCCAAAGTGGAATCTTGAGCAAGCGATTGAAAAAATTACAGAGTGGCAGAACGGCTTTAAAAATCAAGTGGATATGAAAAAATTGTCTCAAGAGCAAATCAAGATGTATTTGAAGGGTTAAAAGTAGTCGGTTTAAATATATTGAATGAAGTGATTTAAATAAAATTAAGGCATTAAAAATGATTAATAACGAAATATTTGAAGATTTATTTGTGCTGGAGATGGCGAGTAACCATCAAGGGAGCGTAGAGCGTGGATTACAAATTATTAGCGCTTTTTCCAAGGTAGTTCGCTTTAATAATGTGCGCGCAGCCATTAAATTACAGTTCAGAGATATTGATAATTTCGTTCATAAGGATTTTGTTGGTCGTGACGATATTCGCTACGTTAAGCGCCTGGCGGATACCAAAATGTCAAAAGAAGATTTTGGTATTTTGGTAGAGGCTATTCGTAAGAGTGGCTGTATTCCAATGTCCACTCCCTTTGATGAGAAATCAGTTGATTGGTGTGTAGAGTTTGAGATGCCAATTATTAAAGTGGCTAGCGCAGACAACAATGACTGGACCCTGCTCGAAAAAATTGCTACGACTAAAAAACCAGTCATTATTTCTACTGGTGGTATGACTCAAAAAGATATGGACGATGTAGTTCATTTCTTTACATCTCGCAACATCACCCTATCTTTGAATCACTGTATTGCTGCGTATCCCCATGAAGATAATGAGTGTGAGCTAAACCAAATTGACTACTTGCGCCATCGCTATCCAGATTTAGTGATTGGATACTCATGTCATGAGTATCACGATTGGTCGGCATCAATGTATATTGCTTATGGTAAAGGTGCTCGTACATTTGAGCGCCATATTGATATTAATGACGATGGATTTAAAGTGGCTACATACTCTTCTTTGCCTGCACAGATCGATACTTGGTTTAAAGCGTGGCACAAGGCCCAAGAGATGTGTGGTACCTCCGGTAGTCACAGAAGAAATTTTATTGACCGAGAAATTGCTTACTTAGATTCCTATGTGCGTGGTGTTTATGCAAAACGTGATTTAGTGGCTGGGCAGACATTGAGCGAGGAGGACTATTACATGGCGATTCCTTTGCAAAAAGGCCAAATATCCAGTCGTGAATTAATGTTGGGCAAATATGGACATAAATTATTAGCCTCATGCAAAAAGGATGAGCCTATCACTGTGAGTATTTTGGATACACCTTATTCAGGCGATCCTTCCATGCTTGAAGCCTTTAACAAAAGAGGTTTGTAGTCTAGGCCGCCAACCTTCGAAAGCAATCTTCGATTTCTTTCGAATACCCCTGTCTATATATGACCTCAACTTATTGTGGAATAGTGTTTGATCTTGATGGGACGCTGATTGATAGCGCGCCTGTTGTGGCAGACGTTTTGAATGCAATGCGCCAACAGCAGTCAAAAGATGCTTTAGGTATTGACTGTTATAGATCTTGGAGTAGTGAGGGAGGCGCTGTTTTGGTGGGAAATGCGTTGGATATCACACCAAAAGATGCAGAGCAATATGTCCCAGAATTTCGGAGGCGTTATTTTGCTTTGCCAACCCCAATTGATAGTATCTATCCTGGCGTTATTGAAATGCTAGGAGCATTTAAATCGAGAAATATTCGCTTAGCAATTTGTAGTAATAAGCCTGAAAATCTTTGCAGAAAAGTGCTGAACGAAGTTAACTTAGATTCTTATTTTGATGTTGTGGTTGGCGGAGATACGCTGATCAAAAGAAAGCCAGATCCATTGCCACTAATGCATGCCATCAATCAGATAGAGATTAATTCCAATCAAATTCTTTATGTTGGCGATAGTTTGGTAGATCAAAATACTGCTAGATCAGCAGAGATTGACTTTGCATTTTTTGCCGGCGGGTATGATCCAAAAATTACTCTAGGGCCAAATGATATTTCATTTAGTACTCACGATCTTTTCGTCTTGGATTTAATTTCTCAGGGAAAAGTTAATGGATAAAGATTGGAGCTTGCGGCAAGATTTGCAAAGCATAGTCGACTCATGTGAATTAGAGTTCAAAGAGCTTTCTTCTGCAAATATATTTATAACGGGTGGAACGGGATTTATTGGTTGTTGGATTCTTGAGGCAATTAGGCATTCAAATTTAATTCTAAAAACAAATATTCGCGCATCCATTTTGACTAGAAATTTTTCAAATTTTCAAAAAAAAGTGCCACATCTCGCAGATTTTGAGTCATTTACCTTTATTGAGGGGGATGTATCAACTTTTATTTCACCCCCGGATAATTACTCTCATCTGATTCATGCTGCTACTGATGCAAGTGCCGACCTGAATGAAAACAACCCCTTGGAGATGTTTAATACCGTTCTGCAGGGAACTAGAAGGGCTCTTGATTTTGCGGTTGAGAAACGCGTTCAAAACGTTTTATTTTTAAGTTCAGGAGCAGTTTATGGACAACAGCCTTGGGAAGTGAAAAATGTTTCAGAGGACTGGCTTGGAGGGCCAAATTGCGTAGACCCTAGGGCAACTTATGCTGAAGCAAAGAGGGCTGCTGAAATGCTCTGTGCAATTTATACGAAGCAATTTAGGGTGAAGGTTTCAATTGCGAGAATCTTTGCTTTACTGGGCCCATATTTATCTTTGGATATTCATTTTGCAGCAGGCAATTTTATTCGAGACGCAATGGTTATGAAGAAGGTAATCGTTAATGGTGATGGTTTGCCGTGCCGGTCTTATTTATATGCCTCAGATTTAACTGTATGGTTATTTAAGATGCTGGCAGATAAGCGACAGCTTCCACCATTAAATGTTGGCTCAGACGAGTCAATTTCTGTAGGTGAATTGGCGGAAAAAATATCTTATTTGCTGGGTTCTGGGGAGTATGAAATTCTGGCTAAGCCAGATATTGGTTGGAATCCAGGTATTTATGTGCCAAATACAGATCTGGCTTACAAAGAGTTGAGTGTTAAAAGAACGGTTTCATTAGCTGATGCAATTGTACGAACTGCAATCTGGAATGGTTGGAGGAAAAACGATGGCTAATAAATATTTACCAATTTTTCTATTTCTTGCATTTTCTTTAATTGGTGCTGGTAGGCAAATTATTGTTTCTTTTGGCGGATGGAGTTTTTATTTTAGCCTACATGCAGCATTTTTCGCCCTCACAGCAATATCATTCTTTGTGGTCCTTAACAAAATCCACAAAAGCCCAGTTCTAGTTGGCGGTCAGAGACATCAATATATTAATGGTGATCCACTTTTATTTTTAAGGGCATTATTTTGTTTGCTCGTTATGTTGCAGCATGGATTTGGGATAACTTTTCAAGCAGAAGGCCTTAGGCAGCATCTTTTCTCTGAGTGGGCATGGTTATTGCTGCCCTCGGCTTGGATGGGAGTCTGGGGATTTTTTGTGCTTTCTGGATACTTAATGGGTAAAGGTTTTTTTACTGGAGCTTACCCAATGAACAAAGAAGGTATTCTAGGATTCTATAGAAATAGGCTAATTAAGATCGTCCCTGGTTACTTTTTAGTATTAATTTTAGGGAGTCTTTTACTTCAGCCAGAAATATTTGATTATAAAAATTTATGGATTCTGATTAGCACAGCTTTTTTTGACTATGATGGCGCCCTTCCTTTAAACCCAGTAGGGGCATTATGGTCTATAGCTACGGAGATGCAGTTCTATGTTATTTGCCCGATAGTTGCATTCCTTATTGCAACCTTGAACTTTAAAAAATACAGCGTTGCTAAAAATTTTATTTTTTTGGCTCTGCTTTTTGGTCTCATGATGGTGTACAGGCTTATAAATTTTATTGATGGGGGGCACTACTGGAAGACTGCTGTAATGACCCCGGTGGTTGGAAACTTGGATTTATTCTTTGGCGGTATGATTCTTTCCTATGTCTTGACAAGAGAGAAGAAGAATATTTTTCGTATATTGATTGGCCTGATATTGAGTTTCATGTTTTATATTTTCGGTGCCTATGTTGTATCTTCAATATTTACAGGGAAGAATTGGCTTTGGATAATTGGATATTTTGGCCCAACCTTAACTGGTTTAAGCGTTCTTTTAATTATTGCTATTTTTGAAACAAATATTTCTGAGAAAATAAAAAATTATTTGATCATATTCATCAAAAAAACTAGTTTTTTTGGCTTGATTACTTATGAGATTTATTTGCTTCATGATCCAATTCAGAGGCTCATTAGAAGGCTTTTTCCAGGTGAATTAACTTTAGGGAATTCAATGCTTGCCCTGCTAGTTAGCACTTTAATTATTCTTCCGTGTGCATATGTTCTCAATGTATTTTTTGAGGCAAGCTTTTCAAAATTTCGATATAAAAGAAACCATTAAAAATGAAGCTATCAGATTATGTGGCAAATAAAGTAGTAGAGCTGGGAGTAAAGCATGTGTTTATGGTTACCGGAGGGGGTGCAATGCACTTGAATCACTCTCTTGGTACCCACAAAGGTTTGGATTGCATATTTAATCACCATGAGCAGGCATGCGCAATTGCGGCCGAATCTTATTACAGGTTGACAAATCAGCTACCCATAGTAAATGTAACCTCCGGCCCTGGCGGCACGAATGCCATCACAGGAGTATATGGGGCTTATGTAGATTCAATTGGAATGGTGGTTATTTCTGGGCAGGTTAAGTGGGAAACTACAGTTCGTAGTACCAACCTTCCTCTGCGTCAGTATGGGGATCAGGAGCTAGATATCGAGGAGCTAGTCAGGCCTGTGACCAAATACTGCAAGATGGTGATTGATCCGCAAGATATTCGTTATGAATTAGAAAAAGCCTTCTATTTAGCATCTTCTGGGCGCCCAGGCCCCTGTTGGTTGGATATCCCGTTGAATGTTCAGGGTGCCAAAATTGATCCAGAAACGCTGCGAAGTTTTGATCCTTCTGAGCTTAATGATCTATGCCTGCGAGATGGGTTGGAAATAATTTGTAAGGATGTTTTGCAAAAAATTCAAAATGCAAAGAGGCCGGTGATTTTTGTGGGAAGTGGGGTTCGCCTTAGTGGGCAGTATGAAACCTTTTTGAATTTAGTTAAAAAACTAGATATTCCAGTGGTAACTGGCTGGAATGCGCATGATGTCATCTGGAATGATCATCCAAATTATGCTGGTCGCCCTGGAACTGTTGGGGATCGTGCTGGTAATTTCGTGGCTCAGAATGCTGACTTACTTCTAATTCTGGGAAGTAGATTAAATATTCGCCAAGTTAGTTATAACTGGAATTCCTTTGCGAGGGAGGCCTACAAAATCTGGGTTGATGTTGATGCAATTGAGCTGCAAAAACCTACTGTTAGACCTGAAATGCCAATTCATGCGGACTTAAAAGATTTTCTGCCAATATTGGTAAGCACCCCTTACCCCGGAAAAACTAAGGAGCATGAAGAGTGGTTGAAGTGGAGCAAGGAGAGAAACGCTAGATTCCCAATTGTGCTCCCAGAGTATTGGCAGAGTGAAAAAATAAATCCATATTGCTTTGTTGAGACCTTATTTGATGAGTTGAAAGAGGACCAAATTATTGTTGCCGGCAATGGCAGTGCTTGCGTAGTTAGTTTTCAAGCTGCAAACCTTAAGCACGGGCAAAGGCTTTGGACTAATTCGGGGTGTGCGACCATGGGGTATGACTTGCCCGCATCTATTGGAGCTCATAAAGGCTCTGGAGGAGAGTCAATCGTTTGTTTGGCGGGTGACGGTAGCATTATGATGAATTTGCAGGAGCTTCAAACAATATCAGGAAATAGGTACCCAATCAAAATATTTATCCTAAATAACAGCGGGTATGTATCAATATTTCAAACCCATCGTAATTTTTTTAATGGTGTAGAGGTTGGCGGAGGGCCTAAAAGCGGGGTGACCTTTCCAAACTTTGAAAAGGTCAGCAGAGCTTTTGATTTGCCTTACAGAAAAGCATCAAAACACTCCCAAATGAAAGAAGCCATCGAACACACTATGTTGGAAAGGGGCCCCTCTGTTTGTGAAATCATGATTGATGAAAATGTTTCGTTTGCGCCAAAGTTGGGGGCAAAACAGCACCCTGATGGGCGCATTACTTCTCCCCCATTGGAGGATCTATCTCCTTTCTTGACGAGAGAGGTTTTGCGTGAAAATATGATTATTGATTCGCCGCCAGAAGAATAAGCCATTGACTACATGAAAATTAAATTTTTAATTTTGAAAATGGCCTCTGACCATGAAAAAAAAATACGTTTTTTGATCGCGGGAGGCGTCAATACTTTAGTAGGCTTTTTGGTCTACCCTTTGCTCTATTTAGCATTATCACCAATCGGTTTTGGGTATATTCAGATACTTCTTGCAGCTCAAATCCCATGCATCACTTTTTCATTTGCTACAAATAAATACTTTGTTTTTAGAACGAAGGGGAATTTAAAAAAAGAGTATTTAAAATTTATAGTATTTTACGCAGTAATTTTATTAATAAATTTAATCTTTCTGCCAATCTTAGTTGAGATTTTTGGAGTAAGCCCTATTATTTCTCAAACCCTATTTGTGGCATTGACCATAGTGACTAGTTTTTTTTGGCATAACTTTATTACATTTAAGCCAATTTGAGAAAGTGGATAATGAGTAAAAAATTAATTTCAATAGTTACCCCTACCTATAACGAAATTGATAATATTGAGGAGCTATTGGATCGCGTTAAAAAGTCTATTGTTGGGCTGGATTATGACTTCGAATTTATAGTTATTGATAATAGTTCAGTAGATGGAACGCAGGAGAAGCTTAAAGAGTTGGCCCGAAAGGACTCAAGAATTAAAGTAATTATAAATGTTAGAAATTTTGGGCATATTCGATCACCATATTATGGGATATTGCAGAGTCGAGGATCGGCAGCGATCTACTTGGCATCTGACTTGCAGGACCCGCCCGAGATAATCCCAGAATTTATAGCTCAGTGGGAGGGGGGGTACAAGTTAGTTATGGCTATTAAGCCTTTTAGTCAGGGTAGTCGACTTATGCATTTTTTTAGGAAGATGTATTATCGATTTCTTGATGCAATTTCTGAGGTAGAAATCATTAAGGATTCTACAGGCTTTGGGCTGTACGATAAAGAAGTCCTTGATCAGCTCAGAGAAATTAATGATCCATATCCATTCTTAAGAGGGTTGATATGTGAGCTTGGGCACACTGTAAAAACATTACCGTTTGTACAGCCCAGAAGATCGCGTGGGATTACTAAAAATAATTTTTATAGCCTCTTCGATATCGCAATGCTGGGAGTAGTCAGTCACTCCAAAGTTCCGATTAGAATTGCTGCATTCTCTGGAGTCCTAATGGGATTTCTTAGTATCATGACAGCTTTTATATTTTTAATATTAAAGCTAGTCTTTTGGAATTCGTTTCCGCTAGGTTCAGCCCCAATAGTCATAACACTATTTTTTCTATTTGGTGTGCAATTATTTTTTATGGGAATTCTAGGAGAATATATCAGTTCTATTCATACTTATATTCAAAAAAGACCTGTAGTTGTAGAAAAAGAAAGAATAAACTTTGAAATTAAGTAAATATAATAATATTTTTATAGGATTAATTAGTGTATTTACAGGTATTATATTTTTATTATGCACTGATTTATTGATTGCTAAAAACACCTTACCATTAACTGAGGGGTGGTGGGAGGTAATTGCAAAAGAATCGAATAGCAAGGAGCTATATAAAGATGTATATATAGGCTTGCCACCTTTATATATAAACTTTATTGCATTTCTTCAAGGGTTTACTGAAAATATATATAACCTCAGGCTAATGTTTATTGGCATTCATTTTTTAGAAGCCTTTACACTAGCATATTTTTTCTCAAAATTCTTCAATTTCACTGTTAGTGTAGTGGTTGTAATTATTTCAGAGCTATTAATTTCAACCTATATCACTACCTATCTAACGAAAGACTACCACTTATTTTTACAATTATTAATTAACCTGTATTTATTATCTTGTTTTTATTTTTATAAAACAAGAAATATTTATTCAATAATTTCACTAGGTGTATTTACATCGGGAATATTATTAACAAAGCAAAATTATGGAATTATATTATTTATCGCTAATTACTTAATATTATTTACGATTAAGGGAAATTTAAAAAATAAACTAAAAAGTGCAGGGTTATTTACTATATGTTTAATTGCAATTTTATTTTTATATACTAATGAAAATGGGTTGGGGTGGCTATCTACTTACATGAATAATGATGCCAAAGGCGGGGTAGTAACTATTATATCTAGAGTATTATCTGAAACATCAACTATACAAGTAATTCTATCACTGCTTGCATTTTATGCGTTCTTTTATTTAAAAGATGGCGGGTGGTTAAGTTTGATCAATCAAACAGATTTTGCTCGCATGAAAGCTAAATTTAACTACATAAAAACTATAAAAATTATTATTTTTATATTGGCTGTATACATTGGAATTAGAATATGTAGTAATAAAGGCTTGGATTTGTGTATATCAATAGTATATTTTTATTTAATATCTGGAATTTTAAAGTATTGTGGCATAACA
>Ga0136644_10004633_pt1 | contig 10140 bp, 8 predicted proteins | sample C_130820_EF_Meta_FD_94780 | JGI IMG/M metagenome (GOLD analysis project Ga0136644, IMG submission 94780) | Freshwater microbial communities from Lake Croche, Canada to study carbon cycling - C_130820_EF_MetaG (v2) (version 2) | ecosystem: Environmental > Aquatic > Freshwater > Lake | place: Lake...
AAAGATTTTATGCCCATGAATGATAGCTGGTCGCAGTGGCTCAATTTCAAATACGATCCAAGCGGTTCAGTTTTTGCGATTGACTGGTATGATAAAAACCAATGTCATAGTTCAAATCCCGATGTACATGACAAAACAATGGGACGAATTTTTAAGATTAGTTACGAAACCGATAAATGGGTACAAGTCGATTTACGTAAAGCAACTGACTTAGAATTGGTTAATTATCATTTAAATTCGAATGAATGGTATGTTCGTCAAGCAAGAACAATTTTGCAAGAAAGAGGTGGAAATAAGCAAGTACATTATGCTCTAAAAGTTATTCTAAATACAAATTCAGATATTAGTCGTAAACTGAGGGCATTGTGGACACTTTATGTTACTAACGGTTTTTCGGAGAAAGAATTAATTGATTTGCTTTCACACCAAAGTGAGTATATAAGAAGTTGGGCGATTCAGTTTTTGGCCGAAAATAATACCGTTTCTTTTGATGCTTTAAAACAGTTTGGGATAATAGCTAAAACTGATAAATCAGCTTTAGTGAGGCTTTATTTGGCGTCGGCCATGCAAAGAATCGAACCCAATAAACGTTGGGAGGTTGTGGAAGCTCTCGCTCAAAAAACGGAAGATAATACCGACCATAATTTACCCTTGATGATTTGGTATGCTGCCGAGCCTTTAGCTGATGTCGATGCGAATAGAGCAATTATAATGGCAGAAAAAAGTTCGATTCCTAAGTTTTTAGAATATATGAAAAAAAGAACTGGAAATAATTCAACAACCGATAGCGAAAGTCCTAACCATAAACATTAATTCAAATTTTAGATTGATAAATAAGATGAAAAAATATTTCAAAATATTCCTACAATTTAGTCTTTGCGGTAGCCTAATGGGTGTAGTATCGCTTTCTACGTTAGCTCAAGGCTTTAAAAAAACAATACTTTCAAGAGATTTTCTATCAGAGGGTGGGGCAGTAGCTGATTTGAATAAAGATGGAAAACTTGATATTGTGGCTGGTTATTTTTGGTTTGAAGCTCCAAACTGGACTCGTCACGAAATGGCTCCTTCAAGATTCTTTAAGCCTCGTGAAGAATACAGTAATTCATTCCTTAACTTTGGAATGGATGTAAATCTTGATGGCTGGGACGACGTTGTGATTATAGATTATCCAGGAAAACCGGCTTTTTGGTTTGAAAATCCCAAAAAACAGCAAGTAATCGAATGGAAAAAGCACATTATTGCCGACTCAGTGGGTATAGCCAACGAATCACCCAATTTTGTTGATATTGATGGCGATGGAAGGTTGGATATTTTGTGTGGAGATAAAGCCAAAAAACAGATTGTTTGGCTAAAATCGCCGAGTAAAAAAGGAGAAACTACTTGGAAAAGATTTAATTTAACAAACGAAAAAGTAGTAGGAACAGAAATGTTTTCGCATGGAATTGGCTATGGCGATATTAATCACGATGGAATAAAAGATGTGGTTATTCGTGAAGGCTGGTATCAAGGCACAAAAGACCTCAATGGTGGAAATTGGGAGTTTCATCCAGCAAATTTGGGCGAACCGTGCTCTCACATGCAAGTTTTTGACGTAAACGGTGATGGTAAAAATGATGTTGTAGCGGCATCTGCACACGCTATGGGAGTTTGGTATTATGAGCAAATCAACGAAAATGGAAAAATAGATTTCAAAACTCATACAATAAGCACAACCACCTCCCAAACGCACGCATCAATAATGGCTGATTTGAATGGTGATGAAAAAAAAGAATATATAACTGGCAAACGTTATTTGGCTCATAATGGTCGAGATAATGGCGATGCCGATGCTCCAATTTTGATGTATTTTGAGTTTGATTCTAAAAAGCAGCCCTATTGGAATGAACATATCATTGATAGCGATTCAGGTTCGGGGCTTAACGTAACGGTTGCCGATATGAACAAAGATGGCAAGCTCGACATAGTTATTGTCAATAAAAATGGCGTGTTTTTGTTAGAAAATAATTTGAAGAAAAAAGATAAATAAACCATTATTCGATTACTAAAATGTAAGATTTAAAGCTTCAATCGCTCTCGAATCTCACGGAGTTTATCTTCATAAGAAGCTCCAATTGCTATTTCACTACCCGCCATCTAAACCGACTGGCGGGTAATTTTTTGAATCTTACTCAATGCCACAATATACGAGCGATGGAATCTAATAAATTGATTGGTAGGAAGTTGATTCATACATTCCCCAATATTTTGTCGGCATAATAGTTTTTTATTTGATAACACATACAACATATAATTCCCTTCGACTTCTATAAAAAGAATATCATCAAGCAATACTTTTTCTTCTTCGTAGCCTGTTTTTAGAAAGATAAAATTATGCGATTCTTCACTTCTTGAAAGCTTTATTTCGAGGACCTTATTGCAAGCTTTTGTAAATCTGGCGATTGAAAAAGGTTTCATCAAATAATCAACGGCATCGAGTTCAAATCCATTTAATGCATATTCAGAATATGCCGTTGTAAAGATAATCATTGGTGTTTTTTGTAGAATACGCACAAATTCGATACCCGAAATATCAGGCATTTTCTTGTATTGTTGTAAATAAGGTATCGCCTCAAAAGCGTCGGTAAAAGTTGCTTTCAGTTCAAGAAAAGGTACTTTGTTGAGTTTGGCAGTCGTAACCATCGAATCGAATCTGCTTGTTTCTTGGAAAAGTCGGCGGACAACGTAAATAAATGTGGAGAAGGCAATAAGAATAAATTCGTAGCCTCTGATTTTTTGGTAATGATTGCATAGCTTTTTCATAAGTTTTCAACAAAACTATGCTCTGAATTTACACAAATCTCAAAAATGTTGCAGAAGTACTAAAAAAGTGACGAATGACAGGTTGAAAACCTATCCTACAAAATTAAAATTCAATTTTTCTGCGTTCAGGTTCTTCTGTAATTACTTTCATCAGGTTTCCTACAAAACGATTTTCGTATTTTTCATGCCAATGTGGCCGTCATTTGTCATTTTTCGACTGCCGTTTTAAGTTTATCGTTTTCAAGTTGGAGTTTTTCAAGAGAAAAATCAACAGGGTGAGACTCAATATCCAAAAAATCAACAATACTGACGTTCAAAATTCTTGAAATTTCGGTAACTCTTGAAATCGTCAATTCTGTTTTGTTTCGTTCAATGTCACCGTAGGCGGTAGTTGAAATTCCCAACATATCAGCCATGTTTTCTTGCGAAAAACCCTTTTCAAGTCCAATTTTTCTTATTTTATTTACTGTGTTCATAAACGCAAAGTGTCTATAAATAAGAGTCTTATAAAACTGTTGACTGTTGACTGCCAACTGTGAATTACTAAATATCGCTTTTTCTGAGAAAATATCTGAAATTCTGACTGCAAATTTCTAAAAGAATTAACATCTTTGTATCGAACAAAACGTATTTATAGAAAGTTATTATTTTGAACTTTGCAAGTAAACGTTCTGTTTTGAATTTAAAGAAATATCAGTCAAAGCTGATAATTGTTAACTATTAATTGAAATAATATGCATTTTGGAGAAGAATTTCGTAAGTATGCCGTGAATCACATGGGCATGAGTGGTTTAGGAATTGATGATTATATGAAACACAATGTTCAAAACATGACTCCAAACATCATCGAAGAGCGTCCGATGCGTTTTGCCGCTATAGACGTTTTCTCTCGTTTGATTATGGATCGTATTATTTTCTTAGGAACGGGTGTTGATGATTATGTAGCAAACGTAGTAGTAGCACAATTGCTTTTCTTAGAATCAGTTGATGCCAAAAAAGACGTTTTGATGTACATTAATAGCCCAGGTGGGTCTGTTTATGCAGGATTGGGTATGTACGATACAATGCAGTATGTACGTCCTGATGTGGCCACAATTTGTACTTCATTGGCTGCTTCAATGGGAGCGGTATTATTGGCAGGCGGTGCCACAGGTAAGCGTTCGGCGTTGCCTCATGCTCGTGTAATGATTCACCAGCCAAGCGGTGGAGCTCAAGGACAATCACGCGATATGGAGATTACTGTGAAGGAAATTATCAAATTACGCCATGAATTATACGAAATCTTGGCAAATCACACAGGAAAATCTATCGAGCAAATCGAGCAAGACTCTGACCGTGACTACTGGATGAAAGCCGAAGAAGCAAAAACTTATGGTTTGATAGACGAGGTTTTGTATCGTGATAAATAAGAAAAGTCAACAGTCGGCAGTTTACAGTCGATAGTTTTTTGAAAAAGTCTGTGTAATTAATTTATGCAGACTTTTTTGTTGTAAAACCTTGATTTATAGTACTTTGTAAAATTTATCATTTATCATTATTAATTCATCATTACTTAGCCCTAACTTTGCCTAAAAATTAAAAAGCATGAGTTCAATTCCAATTGGAGCAATTATCGCTCCTTCTGTTTTAGCAGCCGATTTTGCAAATCTCCAACGCGACTGTGAAATGCTCAATGTATCGCAAGCGGATTGGTTTCATATTGATATTATGGATGGCGTTTTTGTGCCAAATATTTCGTTCGGAATGCCAGTTTTAGAAGCAATTCAACGCCACGCCAAAAAGCCGCTCGATGTACATCTGATGATTGTTCAACCTGAACGATATGTAGAAACATTCAAGAAATTGGGTGCTGAAATCATCACTGTTCACTACGAAGCTTGTCAGCATTTGCATCGCACGATTCAGCAAATCAAAGATTTAGGCTGCAAAGCAGGAGTTGCACTTAACCCGCACACTCCAGTTAATGTGCTTGAAGATATTATACAAGATATTGATATGGTGCTTATCATGTCAGTTAACCCAGGTTTTGGTGGACAGAAATTTATCGAATACACTTACGAAAAAGTCCGTAAAGTACGCCAAATGTCAGCTACCGTGATGATTGAGATTGATGGTGGTATAACTTCCAAAAATGCCAAACAACTCACTGAAGCAGGTGCGAATGCTCTTGTTGCAGGAAGTTTTGTGTTTAGTTCGGAAAATCCGATTCAGACCATTGCAGATTTAAAACATATCTAATTGATGGAAATACAGCAATTTCTAAAGCAAAATACCAACTTTACTCTTGTCGGAATCGTAGTTTTAGCTTTTGGTTTGCGATATTATAAAATAGGTGAACACGGACTTGCTGGCGATGAAAAATATTCACTTTTCGTGAGCCAGTTTGTGTCCTACGAAGGTAATAATCAACATGATTCTGTACGAAAGCCCAACGATAAATATTTTACGCCTAAAGAGTTTTGGTCAGAAAAACACTTACCTGACTTTTTTGATTCGATTGCTCGTTTAGATACTGGGAATGGTGCATTATATACTTATTCGTTGCATTATTGGACAAAGGTTTTTGGAGTGTCGGATAAAAGTATGCGAATACCCTCCTTAATTTTTAACCTTCTCACCGTTATTTTATTGTTCTTTTTCGTAAATGAGCATTTCCATTCAAAGAATTTAGCATTACTCGCTTCATTTCTGGCAGCCATTTCGCCTTTTTATATCAATTATTCTCAAGTTGCACGTAATTATGGCCTTAATATGTTTTTGGCTTTATTGGCTACGCATCTTTTTTTACAACTAATTAAGGAAGAAGAAACAAATAGAAAACCAGTATTGAAATATTTTCTTTATGGCTTTTGTGCTTTGGCTTGCGAACTATGCCATTTAGCAACTTTTCCATTGTTTCTGATTCATGCCCTCTATTTTATTTTATTTTTCAGAAAAAAACGTGGTTATATTGCTTTTGCCTTAGCTGCCCTTATTCCAATCGTTGGTGTTATGTTATGGCTAAGAACAGATGGTGGTAGATGGTTCATTGAATATGTGACCAATAGTGTGAAAGTATATAATCAAATGGCACTTGAAACGCCCGATGAATATTTGAATATTGCCAATCTAAAAAATATCTTAAAACAAGTAAGGCACGTAATTTCAGCTATGTTTTTACTAGTCGATGGCTATCCAACGCTTTCGGTATTTTATAAAAAAACGTATTTTACAATTCTCGCTACTTCAATTTTTTCATTGATAGTTTTTGGATATGGTACTTGGAAACTTCAAGATAGAGAAAAGTTCAAATTAAGAATTTTTCTGTGTTTATTATCATTTTTACCAATCTTTGCAATCATTGCTTTTGCTTATCAAGATGGCAATACTTTCCGAATTATGCCTCGTTATGTGGCATATTCTTACAGCTTTTCTTTGGTATTAGTAGCACTGATAATTAAGGATTTATGGAATAGAAACATTGCTATTAGGTACTTAACACTCGGAGTCTTCACAATTCAATTATTGATGATATCGAAGCTAATAAATAATATTTGGGAAGATAAAGCACCACGTTATTTCATGTACTTTTCTGAGCCTCGTAAACAAAATCCATATCAGTTTTCTGCACAAAATATACTTAAAGTATATGCCAAAGGTGATACAGTATTATATCCTTCGGTCTTTGTTGAAAAACGAGGAGGAATCGGGATGCCAACTTTTTCGGTTGTTGATGCACAATTGACTAATTTTTATTTGCCCCGAAACTCAGAAATCATCCAACGAGTAAATATTAATGAAGAAAATAGAATAATAATTAAGAAAGCAGATGGAAGCAAAAAGCTAATATTTGATTTTAAATATGATAAATATAGATATTAAAATTTCTATTTGAGTTTTTATTTTTCAGTTTGCAGGCATTAAAATTGTGGGAAACTAGCCTCGATAGGTTTCTAAATTGTTAGCATAGAAAAAAATATAAGGAACAGAGTGCAGTCGGTACTCTATATATAATAGTCAGTCCATATTATGTACCTACTTTTAGGAATTACTTCCGAGCATCGTCCGAAAACAATTACCCCTTGACGAGGGAATATTCAATGGTCTAATCGCAAAAATAATAAGATTTAATGCGTTTAACCTGATATTGAATATAATTACTATGACAACAATTTAAGCTTGCTGGACAACATTTTAAAGCTTGGTGAAAGATACTGTAATTAATTTTGAACTTTATTTGTTCACAAATTTCGATTAAAAGTTTTGAAGGACTACATTCTTTTCTGCGAAATCTGTGGGAGTAGAACATCAAATTAATTACCATTAATAAACAAAAAAGAGGTGTAGCAATTTGCAACACCTCTTTTTATTTAACTAATTTCAAAATTAGAATTTATACACACGCTTTGTAATTTGCTGCGTTGCAGTACGAAGACTAATCGTATATGTTCCTTCTGAATAATTACTCAAATCAAGGCGATAATCTAATTGATTTGGAGTTAAGATAGTTTTAGAAATTATTCTGTTTGTTTTGTCAGTAATTATTATCATTCCCGAATCTTTCAACATATTTTCAGACACAGAAACTTTTATAAGATCAGACGTTGGATTTGGATAAACCTGGAATACCTCATCCGCTACAATATCAATTGAAGCAGAAACTTTTGCAGGAGTCGTTAGTACCAAAACATTAGTATAAATAGAATTTCCTTTGCTATTTATCGCTCTTACGCGATAATAATATTTGGTTTTCTCGCTTACTGTCTTATCTGAATAGGTTACCTGATTACGACCTGTTGAACCGATTTTCGCGAAAGTAGTTCCATCTAAAGAACGTTCTACATCGAAAGCAGTTTCATTATTCGAATCATCACCCCATTGCAATGAAACTTCAGCCGAAGTTGCAGTTCCTTTTAGGTCATAAGGTGCGTTTGGTACAGAAGTTACTGCAACTGCAATTTTGGCTGTTGCTGAATATTTAGAAGTACCATATTGGTTTGAGGCATTAGCTCTAAAATAATAAGTAAGGCCTTCTTCAATCGGAATACTCGTAGCAGCTATTGAATTAGAGTCAAGGTCAGCTCTCACAGTAGTTGATGTAATTCCTTTTGCAAAGGTACTATCAAGTGATCTTTCAATTGCAAAACCCCATTCGTCATCCGAGTTATCTTTCCAACTTGTTTTTAATAAAATATTTCCTAAGGCATCACTAGCAAGAACAGCAGTAAGGTTAGTAGGAGCATACGGTGGCCCTAAAGTTGTAGCACTTGCTACATTTGAATAAGGTGATTGTCCTTGGTAATTTGCTGACAAAATTTTGTACCAATATTTTGTTTTGGGCATTCCAGTTTTGTCAGAGTATGTTGTTTGATTGTTGTCAAGAGTGGCAATTTTGATAAAACTTTCAGCAGCTTCACCGCTAATTGACGAACGGAAAATTTCTTGCGAGACACGTTTGTTAGTTACACCATCTAGTATGAATTTTTCAGTTCCTCTAATCCAGCTCAAATCAATCTGTGTTGTTGAAATTGTTTTGGCGACCATATTCGATGATGGATTCGGACGAACAAGTTTTTCAGTTGTTACAGATAGTACATTTGATGGAGCACTAGTACCACCTGCATTACGAGCAGATACTCTGTAGAAATATTCCTTACCTTCAATTAAATTATCTTGGTCTATAAAGTCAACAAAGCCTGGATTGTTAGCAGTTTTTGTCCCTTGCTGGAACCAAGTTTTTTTGTTATCATCAGATCGTTCAATCACAAAATCACCTACGTTATTATTTGCTGGGTTATTCCAGTATATAATGATTTTTCTAAGGCCGATATCGTAAATTGATAAGCTATTTGGTGATGTTGGTGGATCGGGCAAAGCTGTGAAAAAACTCGTTTCCGAATATGGTTCAGCTATACCCGTACCATTTTTTGCTGCTACACGATAAGAGTATTGTACATTTGGCTGAGTGGTATTGTCAGTATAAGAACGTCGTCCTTTACCATCTATACCTGGAATTGTAGCAATCACCACGTAAGCACCACCTTCTATGCGGCGTTCAATGATAAAATTACTCTCGTTAGTGGAATTATCATCGAAAGATAGTATGCTTTTGCGTGGTGTATAAGGTCTTTCTACAAGAGCACCAGTAACACCCGCTGGTATGTAATCATTGGTTGATATAATAATACCATTACTCCAACAAGAAACATTTTTACCAGGTGGGGGTGGGTTATTCGGAATATTTAATATGCTGTTGTCACAACCAACCGCAGGAGCAGCCACATCAATGGCTCTTACCCAAATCCAGTAAGTGGTATTTGCTTGTAAACCGGTTAGTTGGAATGTGCCACGTCCACTGTAATTTGGGGAACCTGTCCATATTGTTACATAACCTGTCGGATTAGTTGAAAATGCTATTTCAAATTCACCTTCATCGAGTGAATTATCATCCCATGTAAGGTTGATTTTTGAGAAAGTTCCACCAACTGCTCCACCTGAAAGGCCTGTAGGTGTGTTTTGTGCTTGTACGTGCCAAAATGCCGTAGTAAGCAACAAAAAAAAGGATAGTAAATAATTTTTTTTCATAGCTAAACAATCAATTTTAATTATTAATATTGGGAGGTAAAATTTGATTTTTTGTAAATATAAATGTTTTTATTCATTTTTGAGCAATTAATACACACGAAATTTATTTTACGGCAAAATTTATTTCTTTAGAATAAATTTAATTGCATTATTAAGTAGTTGGTAGTAAATAAAATGCCTCTATGCTTATGTTTAAAGCACATTACTGGACGGCAATAACTGATATTTCAATGTTTACATCTTTTGGTAACTTGGCAACTTGCACAGTTTCACGAGCGGGAGGGATTAATGAAAAGAAGCTTCCATACACTTCATTCACAAGTGTAAAGTCTTCCATATTTTTCAAATATATGGTTGATTTAACAATATTTTCGTAGCTCATTCCCGCTTCTGATAAAATATTGCCGATGTTTTCCATCACTTTTTGAGTTTCGGCTTTTAAGTCGCCTAATGTTGACAATTCGAGAGCAATTTGACCAGAAACATAAAGAGTATTACCTGCTAGAACAGCTTGGCTATAAGGTCCAATCGGGGCGGGTGCATTTTCGGTATAAATGATTTTTTTCATGTATGAATTTTTGATAAAAATAATATTTTATTTTTAATGTTTCAATTTTGTAATCCTTTTTAAGTTAAACTACCTAAATTTGGTAGACAAAATTCAGAATAAATACGACAATAAACAATTTTCGTAGCAAAATTATTAATAATAAAAAAGCAAAACAAGTGGTAAATGAACTTAGGAAAATCAAAATCTTTTATAAATGGATGCTTTAA
>Ga0136644_10004634_pt1 | contig 10138 bp, 8 predicted proteins | sample C_130820_EF_Meta_FD_94780 | JGI IMG/M metagenome (GOLD analysis project Ga0136644, IMG submission 94780) | Freshwater microbial communities from Lake Croche, Canada to study carbon cycling - C_130820_EF_MetaG (v2) (version 2) | ecosystem: Environmental > Aquatic > Freshwater > Lake | place: Lake...
GAAAGAGGCTGGAACCAAATCAAGAAACAAAGAGAGGTTAGAGGATCTAGAAAAGAAGGCTGTAACTGTTCAAAATCAGTTAGAGCTCATTGGGGATGTTTTTACCGGCCAAGCTCTGACTATCCTTCCAAATCCAGAGGGCTTATCGGCTAATTGGTTTCCGATTACTAGCCTAAATGTTCAAGGTGGACTGCCCTATGCTTCAGATGTGACTGAGCGATTTGCAATTGTTTTAAAGCGTACGATTGAGGGGTTTATTAATAAAGACGCGAATCTGTGGAATGAGTCGAGTTCACAACTAGTGAAAATGTTGACTGAAGATTTAGCCAAAGGGGCTTACCCTGAAAAAAGAGTGTTAAAAAGAGAGATTCACTACAACCATTTGAGACCTTTCCGTTTGGCCTGGGGGATCTATGTTCTAGGATTTGTGTTTTTAATGGTCTACTTCGTGGGACGAAAAAAAATATTTCAGCAATTGGGCTTAGTTTCAATGATGGTGGGACTCGCCATTCATGCCTACGGGTTTGTAGTAAGGTGTCTCATCGCTGGTAGGCCCCCGGTTACGAACATGTACGAGTCGGTGATTTGGGTAACGTGGGGATGTGTTTTTTTCGCCATGCTTGTTTGGTTCGTTTACAAAAACAGCGTTATTCCCACTGCAGCTTCAGTCTTTGCCTTTGTGGGTTTGATTTTGGCGGATAGTTTGCCCTTAGTCCTGGATCCTTCCATTAATCCATTAGAGCCGGTTTTGAGAAGTAATTACTGGTTAACGATTCATGTTTTAACAATCACATTGAGTTATGCCGCGTTTGCCCTCTCTCTTTGTTTGGGAAATGTGGTCATGGGATATTATGTTTTTCGTCCCACTCAAACAGCTCAGATTCAAAATTACTCTTTATATATGTACCGGGCTATGCAGATTGGAGTGGTGCTTCTTGCTGCGGGAACTATTTTAGGTGGCGTTTGGGCAGATTATTCTTGGGGCCGATTTTGGGGATGGGACCCCAAAGAGGTTTGGGCTCTAATAGCTCTGTTATTATATTTGGCCGTTCTTCATGGAAGATTTACAGGTTGGCTAAAGGGGTTTGGATTTGCCGCAACGACTATTGTTTCCTTTTTGGGGGTCTTGATGGCTTGGTACGGGGTGAACTTTGTGCTTGGAGTTGGACTTCACTCGTATGGTTTCGGCTCTGGAGGAATGGGCTGGGTCATGGGATACGTGTGTCTACAAGTAGCTTTTATTGTAATGGGCTACATAAACTACCAAAAGGCAAAATTATCCCAACCGTTAGACAATTCCATTTTTCCTAAGGACTAGTTAGTTCCGGACGCTTTGAGATTGTAGAGTTCACTGGTGAATTCGGAGAGCTCCAGGCTTTTTCAATGGTGGTCTTGTCTAGGTCTTCGGGATGTACAATCGAAATTGTAGCAGTTTCTGATTTTAAAAGTCTGATAGCAGCTTTTTGAATTTGCTCTCGAGTGACAGCCTGGATTTTTTGGGACACGGTCAAGGCATGATCGTAGCCCAATCCATACATCTCATCTAAGCCGTACAGAATAGCCTGGGATGAGAACCTCTGAAGATCAAGTTCAAACCTTCCAATCCAGAATTGCTTAGCCCGTTCCAGTTCTTTGGCTGTCATAGGCGAAGCTAGTATTTTGTCCAGTTCTTTGCGCATGCCTTGGATAGCCGTGAAAAGTTTTTCAGGCGAACACCCGATATAGAATCCGAAGAATCCCCGTTCGGGAGTGTCACTGTTCATTGGAGAAACCGTATAAGCCAGACTTTGTTTGTCCCTTAATTCTAAGAAGAGGCGGCCTCCTTGGCCCGCAAGGCATGAAGAGAGAAGCTTCATGGCATATCTATCAGGGTCACTCATATCGTTAGTTAGGAAACCAATAAGAAGATGGGATTGAAAAAGGGGTGTTTTCTTTTCAGTGACTACTTGAAGTTTTTTTGTGGGTTCGATCGATAATTTTGAAGTTGGCGTATATCCATCATCCGGAAGTTGTTCTAGAATTTTTTGTATTTCAGACTCCCAAACATTTTTTTGAAAAGCTCCTACTGTGGAAACAATCGCATTTTGTTTGTGCACAAAGCGGTGGTAGTAATCTTTAAGATCTTGCGTTGTCAGTTTAGAAACACTCTGTTCTGTTCCTAAAGACGACCGTCCGTAAGGATGAGACCCATAAAGTGATTTCAATAGATTGAGTTGGCATACTGCCCCTGGAAAATCCCGTTCAGCTTTGATTTCTCTTAGTAGAATGTTTTTTTCGGTTTCAAATTCATGTTCAGGGAATGTGGGCGTTAAAAGAATTTCGGAAAGCAAAGGTTTAATAATGGGCCAGTGCTTGCTCAAAAACTCAACACTTAGGCCCAACGTATGTTTGCCCGAAAAAGAGTCTATTGAGGCCCCAAGAGATTCTAAGGTGTGAGCAATTTGTACGCTCGAGTAAGAGGGGGTTCCCGAAGTCCAAAGCCTTTGAAAAAGCTGTCCTGTCCCAAGTTTCTCCTGACTTTCCTCGCGAGAGCCACCTGGGAAAATAATTTTCATTGATACCACAGGGAGAGAAGTTACAATCTTCTCCACAAAACGAATAGTTCCTCGTTTCTTGAGTTCTAATTGGACAGTTTCAGAATTTTTTGAAATTAGTTTGCGTTGTTTTTTATCGATTAAAGCTTTTATCGCTGGCTCGTCCACTTTCTGATTTTTAGGGTGGATCATGGAAATAATAGGCTGGGTGTTCAATAATTGACGTAAGCTTTGGGTGGCTTGGTCTTTATCAACAGCAAGAACGGACTCAAGATATTTTCGTTCGTAATCGGGATCTCCAAATTGTATAAAATAGTAGCCGAGACGTCTGGCGTATCCCTCGACAGTTTCTTTTCCTGAAATTACTTCAGCTTCAAGTGAACTTTTTACCCGTTCTAGTTCAGAGTCTTCAAGCCCTTCATTAGCTGTCTTTTCCAGAAAATATAAAGTTTCTTTGAGAGCTGTTTCTAGATTCTCAGGGGCCAATTGTAAGCCAGTGGTCGCGAGGCCACCTTTGGCAGTTGCCACCAAGCCCATTTGTGAATCGAGAGCAACTTGTTTTTCTTTGACAAGATATTGGAACAAACGGCTGCTCTCTCCTTGGCCGATCGAAGTGCACATCACATCAAAAGCTGGGATTAACGGATCGGTAACTCCTGGAGCAAGCCAAGCCAACTGCAAATGGGTTTCTTGAACATCTTTTCCTGCAGCCACTATTTTAGGATTTCTAAAGGGTTTAGGATTTAAATTCGGAATTGTCCTGGGCTTTTGGCTTTTTAACTTAGAAAATTGGGACTTAACCAGCTCAAAAGCTTTTTCTTTGGCTATATCTCCGACAATGAAAAGACTTAAAGTGCCCGCGTGGTAGTGTTTGTCGAAATAGTTTTTCAGGGTTTTATGGTTGATGTTTTTAACTGTGGATTCGTAACCCAAAACGGGGCGACTGTAGGGCGTTCCTGCGAAACTTTCTTTCCATAAGTTCATCGAAAGAACTTTGTAAGGAGAATCATAAGCTCGTTTGATCTCTTCAAGAATGACCTCTTTTTCTCTGGCCATCTCTTCTGCATCAAAAGAAGGGTGTTGAACAGCATCGGCAATAATATCAAGTCCCTCAGAGAAGTATCGGCTAGCTAAAGTGGTGTAGTAACAAGTTTCTTCAAATGAAGTAAAAGCGTTGATATCTCCGCCTCGAGTTTCAATTTCCGAAGCGATTTGCCCCACTTTTCTTTTCTTTGTGCCTTTAAATAGAGCGTGTTCTAAGAAGTGGGATATTCCCGCTTCCTTTTCTGTCTCATAAACACTCCCTCTACTTACCCAGGCTTGAATACTGACCACCGGGGAGGCATGGGTTTCTACGATAAATACTGGAATTCCGTTTTTTAATGTGTATTTTGCAATCATGAGTAATCAACAATTTACCAGCATTCCCTCTATATTGACAAATAGCTTCGGGATTTACGTTCATATTCCTTTTTGCGTTCATAAGTGTTCTTATTGCGATTTTTATTCATTCACTAAGTACGAAGTGGGGGATTTTGCTCAGTTTACTCACGTGCTGTGTCGAGAAGCCGAGCAAGCCAGGAGTTTTCTAGAGAGTTGGGGTGTTGAATTACAGCCTGTGAAAAGTCTTTTTTTTGGAGGAGGGACCCCCTCGTTACTCCCGGTGGATATGCTAGCCCGGATCATTCAAACTTTACAAACTCGGTTTGAATTTCTACCCGAAGCTGAGATCACCATTGAAGCGAATCCCGAGACCGTTTCAGAGAGTTTCTTAGAACAGCTAAAAATGAAAACCCCAGTGAATCGGGTAAGTCTTGGCGCTCAGAGCTTTTCCGAGCAAAATTTAAAAAGTTTAGAGCGCTTGGGCTCTAGGGAATCTATATATCAAGCAGCATCTCTTTTAAAAAAATTTGGTTATAAGAATTTTAATTTGGACCTGATTTTTGCCATTCCGGGTCAAAGTGAAGCCCAAATGCTTCAGGATATTTCTGAAGTCGCTTCTCTCGAGCCTGCTCATGTGAGCAGCTACAATTTAACTCTTAAGCCAGGTCATCCACTCTACTCTAAGTTGCCCAAGGACGATTTTGTGGCAGAGCTGTATGAAAAGGTGGTAAGTCGACTGACCTCTTTAGGCTTTGGCCAATATGAGATTTCTAACTTTGCTAAACCAGGAGCCTCTTGCGAACATAATCTTCTTTACTGGTCAGGAGGCGATTTTTTGGGGTTGGGTCCTTCAGCCGCTAGTCGGTTTCTTAAAGACGGGATTTTTCATCACAGAAAGGCTTTCTCGGATTTCAATAAGTATTTAGAACAGCTTAATTTCGAGCAGGTTGCATTTGAAAGTTCGAGCCGTACCCAGACCCATCTAGAGGCCACGTTTTTAGAACTAAGAAAAAACGAGGGTATTGATTTAGAACTGTTTTCAAAAAGGTATGGTTATGATCCCTCTTTAGCTAAACAGTTTTCTCTTTTTGTTAAAGAGGGGCTGATTGCTAAAGAGGGTAAGAAACTGTTCCTGACCCCCAAAGGAAGACTCCTTGCGGATCTGGTTACTGAAAGACTGGTAGATGGTTAAAAAGGAACTTCGTCGTCAGCCATTCCACCGCCACTATTTTGGTCGCCACCTAAGGCGCCCTCAAGTCCTGCACTTGGAGCGAAATCATTGTTTATAGAAGCGGAAGAGGCTCTCTCCCCTTGACCACCTAAAAACTGGATATTTTGAGCTACGATTTCTGTGGTGTAGCGTTTGTTTCCGTCTTTATCATTCCATTCTCGAGTTTGAAGTCGTCCTTCAACATAAGCTTGGCGACCTTTGGAAAGATATTGTCCGCACAGTTCAGCCATTTTTCCCCAAATAACAATTCTGTGCCATTCGGTTCTTTCCTGTTTCTGACCATTTTTATCGGTCCAATTTTCATTTGTAGCCAAGTTAAAGTTAGCTACAGCTCCTCCGTTAGTTGTGTAACGAACCTCGGGATCTCCCCCAAGTCGGCCGATTAATAATACCTTGTTGACACCACTTGCCATATTTCCTCCAATGAATCTTTGTGTATTCACTCTTAAAGACAGGCTACACTTGAGTCAAGGAAGTAAAGGGGGCTTTGCATGGATCTCATGAAAAACAGTCGGCGCACTCGAATCTTATTAGGGGAACGTCGGTGTTCTAGCTTTCAGCGTTTTATGGCCAGGAGCGTCGATTTCACCGTTTTGGCCATAATATTTTTAATCGGAAAAGTGTTTTGGTTACCTTTTGGATGGCTTGGGGCTTTAGGGTACGCCGCTATTCAAGATTCGTTGGGACAAGGCCAGAGTGTCGGAAAAAGAGTCATGGGGCTTCAAGTTATTGAAGACAACTCAGGACTTCCTTGTTCCATTTCTCACTCCATTTTAAGAAATACTCCTTGGGTTTTGGCCGTATTTTGTCTTCCATTTCCAGTGGTTGGAGTTTTAATGCAGTTTGTTTTCATTCCGATTGTTCTCTTAGAACTATACCTGTTGGTGACCTTAGAATCGGGGGTTCGCCTAGGGGATGTCATGGGCAACACTTTAGTGGTTGAGTATGTTGAAGAGAGTGTTGAACCTATGCGTTAGAGCTAAAAATTCCATGAGTAGAATCCACAAGCCGTTCTTGCTATAATTAAATTAAGCAGTCCAAGTAGTTTCTCTCCTTTTTAAGTAATCATTTTTTAAAACAGAAAGCAGAAAGATTGGTCTTTCTGCATATCTCCGGGTACGTGGAATGGACTTTATACAATCCATTTTTTCGAAAACTGTAGTGGGCCTTGATATAGGTGTATCGGGAATCAAGGCTGTTCAACTTAATGTGGGCAAAACAGTTTCTCTATTGGCCTACAATAGAATTGCTTTGCCTTGGGATTCGATCACTTCCGATGGTGTTATTAAGGATGATGAAGCGATTGTTACAGCCCTCAAAAAACTTTTTTCGGGAAAAAGCTTTAGCACTCGTAGAGTTAGCTTAGGGGTTTTTGGTAACTCGATTTTGAGTAAACCCATTCTTATGCCTCAGATGGATAAAAAGGCGATCAAGGAACAAATTTATTGGGAAGCCGAGCAATATATTCCATTTAACATTGAGGAATGCTCTTTAGATTTTGCCATTGTAGGCAATACGGTTCAGCAAGTGGAGTCGGGAGCTCAAGCTTCTGTCGAAATTTTATTAGTGGCTGCTAAAAAAGACTATATAGAGGCCGTTTCCGGAGTGATTGAGAGGGCCGGATTGTCTCCAGCGATTATTGATTACCAGGCTTTCGCTTTGGGAAACTGCTTTGAATTTAATTATGGTCTTGAGGTTTCTCACCTTGGCCCCGGGGAAACCGATGTGATTATTGATTTTGGAGCAGGTTCTACGAAGCTCTCGTTTGTGGAAAAAGAGAACACCGTCTTTACTACCAAAGTGGCTCCTTGTGGAAGTGGTTGTACACAGGTGATTAGTGAAAGAACTGCAGAGAGTTTCGAGCAAGCTGAAGCCCTCAAGCTGGCTGAGCCCGACTCTCCTTTAGTCAGTCCTATTATTCGAGACTACAACTCTCATTGGGTGGCAGAACTTCAAAAAAATATTGATGTGTTTTTTAGCCAAACGAGTGAACGAACTTTAAGAAAGATTTTTTATTGTGGTGGAGCCTCGAGAACTTTGGGGCTTATCGAAAGCTTACAAGATAGATATCCCGAGCAAGTAGAGCTTTTAAACCCCCTGAAAAATGTGATTTCTCCAAAAACGAAAGCTACTTCTAAACTTGTTGAGGATTTGACGTGTCTCGGTTCAGTTGCTGTTGGATTGGCTCTGAGAAAGGCTGGAGATAGTCGGTGATTAGGATTAACTTGAAAAGCGAAGAGAAGAGCACAAAAAGTCTCTCTTCCATTCAAATCGATTCGAAATTTTTAAAAGGGTTGAAACTTTCGAAAGTGACTTTCGATGCAAGTTTAGTGATTTTAATTCTAGTAATGGTTTCCCTAGCTGCGATGCCCCACCTATTGTTTGAAAGGTATAGAGATCATGTAAAACGCGTGCACTCGGTGGCTTTAGCTTCGGTGCAGGAAGAGGATACAAATATCAGCAATGAAATTACAAAGCTTCAGACATTTAAGGATGAAATGAATAGTATTGAGGAGCAAGAGAAGAAAATTACCTCAAAACTCAAGTTAGTGAGAGATATGCAGATGTCTCGTGTGGGCCCTGTTAATGTTCTCGATGCCATCGGTCAGGCGTTGCCTCAGAGAGTTTGGCTGACAAATGTAGAGCTAGTTCTGGAGGGTTCAAATCAGGTTCAATTAACAGGAAAAGGCTACTCGAGCGAAGAAGTAGCTGAGTTTATCTCCAAGTTAAATTCCTCTGTGTATTTTGAAAATGTAACTTTGGACAATATTTCAACCCAAAAAGAGGCTGAACTTACTGCAAATGTTAAGTCTTTTTTCATTTTCGCTGTGCCCAAGCCGCTCGGAACTAGCTCCAGAGCATTAGCTCAAGACGTTAAAGAGGAAAAGAAACCATAGGGTTGTTAATGAGTTTAAAAAAACTTAAGGCGGATCGAACTTAAAATGAATGAGAAGCTAAAACTCGCAGGAATTCTCGTAGGACTCGGGGTGCTTTGTGGCTTTTATGAGCTTTACGATTTTTATTCTAATGAACAAGTCAAAATGCAAACTGAGGCAACAAATGCAAAGCAAGCTTTAACTGTTAAAAAAGAGGAATTATCGAAACTAAAAGTTTTTGCTGAAGGCATAGTGGATACAAAAGCAAGGCTAAAAAAAACTAATGCTGAGTTTGAAGAAGCTTTAGAGTACATCCCTCGAAATGTTGATCTTTCCCAGTTGATGGCTCGTTTAAGTTCGTTGGCTAAAAACAGCGGCATCGAAGTGCAGACCTTTAAACCATTAAAAGAAGAGCGAAATTCTTCTGAAGCGCCAAATCCCGGAGATGCCGCCAAAAGCCCAGCTTTTTACCAGTCGCTCAAACTAGAGGTGCAGCTTCATGGGGGGTTTACTCAGACTGTTACTTTTTTTGATCAAATTTCACGATTGAAGAGAATATTAAATGTAGAAACTCTGAAAATGCAGATGAAATCAGGTGAAGGAGATAGATCTCCGTCGAACCTTCCCACTGTTTTGGACTCAAGCGTAGTGCTTAAAACTTACAGGTTTATCGAATGAAAGATGGAATTGGTAAAAAGAAGTTAATCATTTTTTTGGGCACAGCAGCTCTTGGTTTTGGAGATGCCCAAGAAAAAAAAATGGTTAACATCTACAATCCCGTAGGAAAGAGAGATCCCTTTAAAGTTTTAAGCTCTCTCCCGCTAGGTCGCAAAATTGCTGCTATTTATCCAACTGAGAAATACGATTTGGATCAATTGGCTCTAAAAGCAATTTTAAGAATCGGAGGAAAAAGCCGGGCCATGGTGCAGGCGCCTGACGGTCTGACTTTTGTCCTCTATGAAGGGGAAATGGTCGGCAGAGAGAGAGCCACTTTGAGTCGAATTTTGAAGACAGAAATTATATTTAGTCAACAGACTGCAAACTATTTGGGGAATCAGAGTCTGGTGGAGCGAGTTATGTCTTTACCACCGGAAGAGATTTTAGCTGGCTCAGAGACCGAATCAGGCAAAATTGAGAAAAACAGAGATGTCTCCAGCTCAAAGGGGCCAATAAATAATCTGCCAACAAGTAGCAAGAAAATTATTGAAAAGGTTTTAGATAGGCCCAATCAACTTGAGAAACAGTTGGAAGAGGCGATGGGCTCAAAAAATAAGTAATTATTGTAAATGAAACTTTTAGGAGAGTGAAAATGGAACACTCTAAAATGTATCGGAACACGATGGGAAAATACACCCGCTTATTCTTAATATCAATTGGGGGCTTACTGCTCTTGAGTTGGGGGGGGGTTTTGCAAGCCGACAACTCGAAGTCCAATAAACCCATTTCTAATTCCCTAACCGAACGAGGGGCAGATTTGGATTCCTTAGAAGCGTTGGAAAGCGGTGTTGAGGGCAGCTTTGAGGATCAAGTTGAGATAAATGGTAATACGTCCTCGCTAAACGAAGCTAAAAAAACGATTTCGAAACCTAAAGAAGCAACTCCCGAAATTAAATCCGAAGGACCTTCTAGGGTGGCAGGGGCATTCAAGGATCAGGGGGTTGGGCAACCCAATGAAATTGTGAATTTGGAATTTAAAATGGAAGGTGACGTCTCTAGGCTTTTAGTGACCTCACGAGGCAGATTGAAATATCAAGAAACCAAGAATTCAAAAACTAAACAGTTGGTATATGTTTTTCAGAATACCACCGTGCCGGAAAGGCTCGAGCGAGCCTATGATACGAGTGAGTTTGTGAGCCCGGTAGCTTTATTCACACTTCTGCAAGTTCCCAAAAGTAAAACCCCTGCAGCAAAGTTAATTATACAGTTGCGCGAGGACAAAGCCGCTTCGATTAGCAATACCGAGAGGGGGATGTTCATCGATTTCCCTGCTCCTGATGAATCCGGGGATACCCGTTTGGCTCTGGGAGATGCAGGCCAAAAACAATCGGTTGAGGAAACAAATTTCTCAGGAGCCGGAAGCTTCTCTGGCAAACCCATTGAGAGATTGGAAATTA
>Ga0136644_10004635_pt1 | contig 10138 bp, 3 predicted proteins | sample C_130820_EF_Meta_FD_94780 | JGI IMG/M metagenome (GOLD analysis project Ga0136644, IMG submission 94780) | Freshwater microbial communities from Lake Croche, Canada to study carbon cycling - C_130820_EF_MetaG (v2) (version 2) | ecosystem: Environmental > Aquatic > Freshwater > Lake | place: Lake...
AGCTTCGAGCTCGACGTGATCCCGATCCTCTCGAAGGCGGGCTGCAACGGCGGTGGCTGCCACGGCGCGCTCGCCGGCAAGGGGGGCTTCCGGCTCTCCCTCTTCGGCTACGACCCTGCCGCCGACCACCTCGCGATCACCCGCGACGCCCACGGCCGCCGCGTCGACCTCGCCGACCCCGGCGCGAGCCTCGTGCTCACGAAGCCGACGACGGCCGTCGCGCACAAGGGAGGCCGGCGGATCGATCCCGACGGCGACGACTACCGCATCCTCGCCGCCTGGATCACGGCCGGCTGCCCGGGCCCGAAGGAAGGGGAGAAGCGGCTCGTCGGCATCGACCTCTCCCCGGCCGAAACGGTCACGGCGCCGGGCCGGTCGGCGCGGGTCACGGTGACGGCGCGATACGACGACGGCAGCGCGCGGGACGTCACCCGCTGGGCCAGGTTCACGTCGGCCGACGAGGCGATCGCCACGGTGGACGCCAAGGGCGACGTCAGCGTGATCGGCCACGGCGAGGGGGCGGTGACGGCCTGGTTCTCCTCGAAGATCGCGGTGGCCCGCATCGTGGCCCCCTTCCCGCACGAGGTGCCCGCCGAGGTGTTCGCGAAGGCACCGCGGGCCAACTTCGTCGACGAACTCGTCCTCGAGCAGCTCCAGAAGCTCCACCTCGCCCCGTCGCCCCCCTGCGACGACGCCACCTTCCTGCGGCGGGCGTTCCTCGACACGATCGGCCGCCTGCCCGCCCCCGAGGAGGTCCGCACCTACCTCGCCGACACGTCGCCCGCCAAGCGGGAGCGGCTCGTCGACCTGCTGCTCGCCCGGCCGGAGTTCGTCGACTACTGGGCCTACAAGTGGTCCGACGTGCTGCTCGTCACCGGCTCGAAGCTCCGCCCCGAGGCGGTAAACGCCTACTACGGCTGGATCCGCGACCGCGTCGCGGAAAACACCCCCTGGGACCGGCTCGTCCGCGAGGTCGTGACGGCCAGCGGGTCGAGCCTCGAGAACGGCGCCACCAACTACTTCGCCGTGCACCAGGATCCCGAGACGATGGCCGAGAACACGAGCCAGGCGTTCCTCTCGCTCTCGATCGGCTGCGCGAAGTGCCACAACCATCCGCTCGAGAAGTGGACCAACGACCAGTACTACGCCTTTGCGAACCTCTTCGCGCGGGTGCGGGCCAAGGGCTGGGGGGGCGACGCCCGCAACGGTGACGGCCGGCGGACGCTCTTCGTCGACCAGCGCGGCGACCTGATCCAGCCGCGGACCGGCCGGCCGCAGGCCCCGGCGCCGCTCGACGGCGTTCCGCTCGCCGCCGACGACCCCGCCGACCGCCGCGCCGCGCTCGCCGCCTGGCTCACCGCGCCCGACAATCCCTACTTCACCCGCTCGGTCGTCAACCGCGTCTGGGCCAACTTCTTCGGCATCGGCCTCGTCGAGCCGGTCGACGACCTGCGCACGAGCAACCCGGCGAGCAACGAGAAACTGCTCGCCGCGCTCGCCGCCTTCACGGTCGAAAAGGGCTACGACCTCAAGGCGCTGATGCGGCTCGTGCTGCTTTCCGAAACCTATCGCCGCTCGAGCGAGCCCCTCCCCCACAACCGCGACGACCGCAAGTGGTTCGCCCGCACCTACCCCAAGCGGCTGATGGCCGAGGTGCTCTCCGACGCGATCTCCGACGTCACCGGCGTCCGCGACACCTACACCGAGGTGGCGCTCAACGACGGCTCCTCCGAGAAGATCACCGGCTACGCCCCCGAGACCCGGGCGCTCGAGCTGCACGATTCGGCGGTGAAGAATTACTTCCTCAAGACGTTCGGCCGCAACGCCCGCGACATCACCTGCGAGTGCGAGCGGTCGAGCCAGCCGAGCCTCGTGCAGGTGCTCCACCTCGCCAACGGCACGACGATCAACGGCAAGCTCGCGGCGAAGGGGGGAAGGGTGACGCAGACGCTGGCCACCGACCCCAAGCCGCGCGAGCTCGTCGACGAGGCCTGGGTGCGGTGCCTGAGCCGGCAGCCGACCGACGCGGAGCGGAAGCCGCTCGAGGAGATGCTCGAGAAGGCGAAGCCGGAGGAGCGGCGCGAGATCGTCGAGGACATGTACTGGTCGCTGCTCACGAGCCGGGAGTTTCTCTTCCGGCACTGACACTGACACTGCCACTGCCACTGCCACTGCCACTGCCACGGATTTCCCCGCGTTCCGGCGGACGCGCCCCCTGCCGCACACACGGGGCCCGAGTCGCGACCCCCGAGCTTCCCCTCAGAGAACAACGGCCTCGAGCGAGCCCTCCCATGACCATGAAGACCCTGCTGGCGATGATCGCCGCCGCCGTGGCCGCCGCGTGCGGGCCGTTGCTCGCGGCGGCGGCTCCCTCCTACGACCGCGACGTCGTGCCGATCCTCCGCACCTACTGCGCCGGCTGCCACAACGACCGCGACCGCGAGGGGGAGCTGTCGGTGGAGCGGTTCGCGACGCTCCGCCGCGGCGGCGCCGAATCCGGCGACCCCGTGAAGCCGGGCGATGCGGCCGCGTCGGTCATGATGCGGCGGATCGCGAGCACGGCGGGAGACCACATGCCCCCCGACGACGAGCCGCAGCCGTCCGCGGCCGAGGTGGCCGTGCTCGCCGCCTGGATCGCGGCGGGCGCGACGGGCCCCGAGCACGACGATTCGATCCTCCGCACGCTCTCCGTGCCGAAGCTGCCTCCGCACGTCGGCCCGAAGCCGGTGACGGCCGCCGCCGTCTCCCCCGACGGCGCGCGCATGGCCGTGGCCCGGGGCCGCACCGTCGAGATCGTCGACATCGTCGCTGCGGCGGGCGTCGGCCCCGCGCCGCCGGTGCTCCTGGCGCTTGCCGATCTTCCGGGCAAGGTGATGGCGGTGCACTACTCCCCCGACGGCCGGCGGCTCGTCGTCGCCGGGGGCGTGCCGGGCCTCGTCGGCACGGCGCAGCTCCGCGACGCGGCCACCGGCGCCGTCGAGCGCGAGTTCGGCGGCCATCGCGACCTGCTCCACGACGCCGAGCTCTCCCCCGACGGCCGGCTCCTCGCCACGGCGGGCTACGACCGGTCCGTGAAGCTCTGGAACGTGGCCGATGGCAGCCTCGTGCGGTCGATCGACGTGCACAACGGCGCCGTCTTCGACCTCGCCTGGCATCCGAGCGGCCGGCTCCTCGCGTCGGCGAGCGCCGACGAGACGGTGAAGCTCTGGCGCACGAGCGACGGCGTGCGACTCGACACGCTCAAGGAGCCGCAGGCCGAGGTGTTCGCCGTGGCGTTCACGCCCGACGGCCGGCACGTGCTCGCCGCCGGCCGCGACAAGCGGATTCATCTCTGGCGGCTCGAGTCGCTCGACGCGCCGGGGGCCAATCCGGCGCTCCACGCCCGCTTCGCCCACGAGAGCCCGGTCGTGGCGATCGGGCTCTCCGCCGACGGCCGGCATCTGCTCACGGCGGCCGACGACCGCTCGCTCAAGTGCTGGAGCCTGCCGGGGCTCGTGCTCGAGCACGAGCACGCCCGGCAGCCCGATCTCGTCGCGGCCCTCGTGCCGCGCGGCGCGGGCGGCATGGTGGTCGGCCGGATGGACGGCTCGCTCGCGGTCGAGGCGATCGCGGTCGACCCGCCCGCCGCCGCGATCGCCGCGGCCCCCGCGTCGGGCCCCCCTGCCGCCGCCGCGACCCCGGCGGCCCCGGCCGCGGCGGTGGAGCAGGCCGAGCGCGAGCCCGACGACGTCGCCGCCGCGGCGCAGACGCTCTCCTTGCCGGCCGCCGTGAAGGGGAGCATCGGCCGGCCGGGCGACGTCGACTGCTTCCGCTTCGCGGCCCGGGCGGGCGAGCGGCTCGTGCTCGAGGTGAACGCCGCCCGGTCGAAGTCGAAGCTCGACTCGCGGATCGAGGTGCTCGACGCCGCGGGCGTGGCCGTGGAGCAGGTCGTGCTGCAGGCGACCCGCGACTCGTGGTTCACGTTTCGCGGCAAGGACTCGAACCAGTCCGACGACTTCCGCCTGCAGAATTGGCGCGAGATGGAGCTCGACGAGTATCTCTACGCCGGCGGCGAGGTCGTGAAGCTCTGGCACTACCCGCGCGGCCCCGACTCGGGGTTCATCGTGTATCCCGGCGAGGGGGGCCGCCACACCTTCTTCGGCACCACGCCGGTGACGCACGCGCTCGGCGAGCCGGCCTGGATCGTCGAGCCGTTGCCCCCCGGCAGCCGCCCGGCCCCCAACGGCCTGCCCGTCTTCCGGCTCACCTACGAGAACGACGACGAGCCCACCCGCCGCTTCGGCACCGACTCGCAACTCCTCTTCACGCCCCCCGCCGACGGCGAGTACGTCGTGCGCGTCAGCGACGTCCGCGGCTTCGGTGCGGCCGCCGGCGCGGCCGAGTTCGCCTACACGCTCCACGTGCGGCCACCGGCCCCGTCGTTCGCCGTGTCGGTCGGCGGCAAGGACCCGAAGGTGAGCCCGGGCAGCGGCCGGGAGATCGTCTTCACGGCCGAGCGGCACGAGGGCTTCACGGGGCCGATCCGCATCGCCGTGGAAAACCTCCCCGCCGGCTTCACCTTCCACGGCCCCCTCGAGATCGAGGCGGGGCAGCGGAAGGCGCTCGGCGTGCTCTCGGCCGCGGCCGATGCGCCGGCCCCCGACGCCGCCGCCTCCGGCGCGGTGAAGGTGACGGCCGTGGCGGTCGTCGACGGCCGGGAGGTCGCGAAGGAAATCGGCACGCTCGGCGAGCTCAAGCTCGCGGAGAAGCCGAAGGTGACGGTGGCGATCCTGCCGGGGCCCGACGCCTCCGCCGTGAGGCAGGTGCCGGGCGAGCCGCTCACGCTCCTCGTGCGGCCCGGCAGCACGATCGCGGCGCGGGTGAAGGCCGAGCGGCACGACTTCGCCAACCGGATCGAGGTCGGCAATGCCGACGCCGGCCGCAACCTCCCGCACGGCGTGTACGTCGACAACATCGGGCTCAACGGCCTGCTCATCGTGGAGGGGCAGACGGAGCGGGAGTTCTTCATCACCGCCTCCCCCGTGGCGAAGCCGGGCCGGCGGCTCTTCTTCCTGAAGGCCGGCCCCGACGGCGGGCAGTGCTCGACGCCGGTGATGATCGAGGTGCTGCCACCGGACACGGTCGCGGGCAAGTGACGGACGAGCGCGCCGCGCAGCTTGAATCCGGGCGTCACCGTGACGGGCTCGAACGGATGCGCGACCCGCATCGGTGAATCCACGGCGAGGGGGGGCGGCAAAAGTCTCCTCGTTCGGCCGCGGCGGCCTTCACTTAGGTATCGTTCGCCGACCCCCCCTCGCCTCGATGACGGAGGGTGCGATCTCGTGGATCTCGGACGCGGAGAACGCACGTTCTCGTCAAACCGGTGCAGGGGCTGCCCGTCGCCCCGTGAGACGGCGTAGTTGGCCAGCGCAGGCATGGATGCCGGAGCGCAGACAACTCCGAGTGAGCCGTAGCCCGGAGGGCGGAGGCGAACGTCCGGCGAGCGGGGCGTCGGGCGGCCCCGGGCGTCACCATGAACGTCGAGCACGGGTGACGGAGCCCAGACTGCGTCAGGCCGCCGCCAGGTCCATGAGCGTGTCCTCGGCCGCGCGGATCGTCGCCTCGATGTCGGCGTCGGTGTGGGCGGCGGAGAAGAAAAGCGCCTCGTACTGGCTGCAGGGCAGGTAGACGCCGCGGTCGATCATGCCCCAGAAGAACGCCCCGTAGCGGCCGGTGTCGCTCCGGGAGGCGGTCTTCCAGCCGGTCACCGGAAAGGCCTCCGCGCCGGGCTGGAAGAACATCGTCATCATGCTGCCCACGCGGGCGATCCAGGTCGTGAGGCCCGCCCGGGCCGCCGCGGCGCGGAAGCCCTCCTCGAGCCGCGCTCCGTGCCGCTCGAGTTGGGCGTAGGGGGGATGCTCGTGCAGTTCCTCGAGCGTGGCCGTGCCCGCCGCCACCGCGAGCGGATTGCCGGAGAGCGTGCCGGCCTGGAAGACCTTGCCCGCCGGCAGCACGTGGTCCATGACGTCGCGGCGGCCGCCGTAGGCGCCCAGCGGCAGCCCGCCGCCCACGATCTTGCCGAGCGTGGTGAGGTCGGGCGTGACGCCGAGGATCTCCTGCGCCCCGCCGGCCGCGAGCCGGAAGCCGGTCATCACCTCGTCGAAGACGAGTAGCGCGCCATGCGCCTGCGTGAGCCGCCGGGCCGCCGCGAGGAAGTCGGCCGAGGGCCGCACGAGCCCCATGTTGCCCACCACCGGCTCCAGGAGCACCGCGGCGATGCGGTCGCCGTCGGCGTGCATGGCCGCCTCGAGCGCGGCCGCGTCGTTGTATTCGAGCACGATCGTGTCCCGCGCCGTGCCGGCCGTCACGCCCGGCGAGTCGGGCACGCCGAGCGTCGCGGCGGCAGAGCCCGCCGACACGAGCAGGCTGTCGGCGTGGCCGTGATAGTTGCCGGCGAACTTGACGATCTTCTCACGGCCGGTGAAGCCGCGGGCCAGCCGCACCGCGCTCATCGCCGCCTCGGTGCCGGAGCTGACCATCCGCACCTTCTCGATGCCCGGCACCATGGCCACGATCAGCTCCGCCAGCCGGCTCTCGGCCTCCGTCGGCGCGCCGAAGCTGGTGCCCGTGGCGAGCGCCCGCTCGATCGCCGCCACCACCCGCGGATGCCGGTGGCCGAGGATCATCGGCCCCCACGAGCCGATGTAGTCGAGGTAGCGGTTGCCGTCGATGTCGGTGAGCCACTGGCCGGCGGCCGCGCGGAAGAAGATCGGCTCGCCGCCGACGCCGCCGAACGCCCGCGCCGGGGAGTTGACGCCGCCGGGGATCAGGCCGCGGGCCCGCGCGAACGCGGCGTGGCTCGCGGTCCGGCGATCGGCGTGGCGGAGATGGGGGGCGGCGGTCTGGTCAGTCGGCGTCATCGGGCGGGCTCTCGGAGGGGGGCGTCGGCCGCGGTGCTTGGCCGGCGGCTGGGGCGGGGTCGAATCCTGGGGCCGGGTCGAATGCTGGGGCCGGGACGGATGCGGGATCGCGGGCGGTGGATGCTGCGGCGCTCGGGCCGGCCGTCGGGCCGGCGGCGTCACCGGGAGTGTCCTGTGCGGCCGCGGCGCTGTCGACGGCGGTCGCGGCTGCGAGCTGCCGCTTGGCCTTATCGACCTGCTCCCGGGCGTGGGGATCGTCGCCGTAGATGGACACGACGCTGCGGCGCAGCCGACGGGCGCGGCCGCGGAGCTCTGCGCGGTGGCCGGCGTCGGCGGTGCCCGCCGCCTCGGTGTCGAGCGTCGCGGCCTCGTCGAGCAGGGCCTCTGCCCGGGCGGGGTCGTGCGACTGCTCGCGGAGCGCGCCGGATCCGAGCCGCTGCACGGTGCGGCGGGCGAGCGCCGGCAGGAGCCGCTCGTCGGCATCGGCGCCCGGCTCCGGCTCGCCGTGGGCGTCGAGGAAGGCCTCGAGCGCCTCGAGCCGCGCCGCGGCCCCCTTGCGGGAGACGGCCTCGAGGTATTCCTGCTTCACGGGCGAGAGGGAGCGGTCGTCGTTCCAGAGCCGCTTCACGCGGGTTTCGAGCGCGTTCACGTCGAGCTCCCGCTTCACGCCCCGCACCGCGTCGGCCCGCGGGTCGTCGCCATGCCGGTCGAGAAAGCGGAGCACGTCGTCGCGGACGTCGCGCAGGTCGACGCCGTCGTCGTCGCGGGAATCGGCGGTCGCGCGCGTCCGGTCGTATTCCCGGGCCACCGTCATGATCCGCTCGTGGAGCCGGTCGGCCGACGGCGGCCGCAGGAGGAGCCAGCCGCCCGCCGGGATCGCCGCGAGGATCGCGATGGCGGCCCCCCACTGCCACCAGGCCTGCCGTGCCCGCTCGCGCCGCTCCTGCTCGGCCGCGATCCGCTCGTATTCATCCACCGTCATGAAGCGGCTGCGCGGGCCGTGATCGCCGGGCCCGGTCGCGCCGTCGGCGGGCCGGCGTCCCGACGTCGAACGGGCCGTGACGCGGCCGGCGGGGGGCACGCGGTCGTCCGCTCGGGCGGTTCCGGGAGACGGCGCGGGGGGCTGTGCCGTGAAGTCGCGTGTGGCGGCCTCTCCCGATCCGTCGCCCGCTGTCGCGTTGGGGAGCGGAGCGTGCGCCGGCCGCTCCGTCGTCGCCGCGTCGCCGGAGACCGCCGGCACATCGTCGCAGGTGGGGGCGAGGAGCTCGCCCTCGGGCCGCGGTGGCCCGCCTGCGGCATCGGCGGCCGCGTGTCGCGTCGGACGGTCGCTGCGGTCGTGTGCCGTCGGTGCGGGGGGACGCGGGCCGGCGGGGCGTGGGGCGTTCGCCGCGGGCGCCGTCGGTGCTCCGAACGGCGCCGCGGCCGGTAAGGCGTTCGTCGCGGGGGCGAGTCCGGGGGGATGGAGCGTGTCGATTGCGGCGAGCAGCCGGGAGAGGGCGAGGGCGTTGGCGGGCCGCTGTGCCGGATCCTTGGCGAGCAGCCGGGCGATCAACTCGTCGAGCTCGGGAGGCACGTCGGCCACGACCGTGCGCACCCGCGGCGGCACGACCCGCTGCTGCATGCTGATCACTTCGGTGAGCTGCTTCCCCTTGAATGGCGGGCCGCCGGTGAGCATGGCGTACATCACGAGCCCGAGCGCGTAGAGGTCGGCCCGTTGGTCGACCGGCCGGCCGGCCCCCTGCTCCGGCGCCATGTATTCGACCGTGCCCACCACGTTGCCGAGCGCCGTGTGCGCCTCGCCCCCGAAGAGCTTGGCGATGCCGAAGTCGGCGAGCTTGACGGTGGCGGCTGCGGCGGTGGCGCCGGCCGCGCCGCTGCCGTCCGCGGCGGTGCCGGCGGTCGCATCGAGCAGGAGCAGATTCGCGGGCTTGAGGTCGCGGTGGACGACGCCATGGTCGTGGGCCACCTTGAGCGCCCGGGCGATCTCCGCCGCGATCGCCACCGTCTCCCGCCAGGTGAACCGCCGCCCGTCGCGGAGCAGCTGATCGAGGCTCCGGCCCCGCACGAGCTCCATCGCGAAGTAGGGCTGGTCGTCCTCCTCGCCGAAGGCGAGGAGCCGCACGATTCCCGGATGGCGGAGGCTCTTGAGCGTCTCGATCTCGGTCTCGAAGCGACGCCGCAGCCCGGGGTCGTCGGCGAGGTGCGACGAGAGCATCTTCACCGCCACCGTGTCGCCGGTGGCGGAGTCGACCGCCTCGAACACCGTCCCCATGCCGCCGCGGCCGAGCCGCGAGGTGATCGTGTAGGGACCCAGTCGGGTCGGATGCATGGTGCCCACCGGAGCCCGGGGAACGTCGCGCCGCGGCCGCCGCATCCGCGCGGTGCCGGCGGCGCGGCGCGGTCGCTTTCGTCAGTGTAGCCGGCAGCCGGCCGCCGCCGCCGGCCGCCCGATCCTCCGCTGTGCGATTCCGACGCCACCGCTACAACAGTGGCTCGTCGCTCCGTTCCGCGTCCCCCCACGCCGCCGCCATGCCCACTCCCGCCCCGACTCCGCTTCGGCCCGGCGAGCCCGGCCCGGGCGCCACGCTGCTCCTCGCCGGATCGACCAACCAGGCCCGCGGGCTCGCGAGCTACTGCATCGACTTCCTCGAGTCGCCGCGGCCGGTGGGCGCCGCCACGCTCGACCGCGTCGAGGCCTTCCACCTCGACAGCGTGGGCTGCGGCGTGTCGGCGCTGGCCGAGGCCGCCAACGCCCCGACCGTGCTCCGCGACGAGGCCCTCGCGACGATGCCCGCGGCCGGCTCCGCCGGGGGCATCTGCCTCGGCTCGCCGCGGCCCTGCGCCGTGGAGAAGGCCGTGGCCGCCAACGCGGCGGCGGTGCGCGAATGGGATTCCAACGGCACCAACTTCGGCTACGACGCCGCCCGCGGCCGGATCGCCGGCGAGTTCGGCCACAACGACTACTATCCCGTCGCGCTGGCCGCGGCCCGCGAGGCCGGTCTCGACGGCGACGCCACGCTGCGGGTGATGCTCCTCATCGATGAGATCCGCGGCCGGCTCGCGGAGGTGTTCGCGCTGCGGAAGTACGCGATCGACCACGTCCACCACGGCGCCGTCGCCAGCGCCGCCGCCTACGCCGCGGCCGTCGGCGGCAGCGTCGACCAGATCGAGTCGGCGATCGGCATGGTGGTGGCCCACTACGTGCCCTTCCGGGCGATCCGCGCGGGCCACCAGCTCTC
>Ga0136644_10004636_pt1 | contig 10134 bp, 8 predicted proteins | sample C_130820_EF_Meta_FD_94780 | JGI IMG/M metagenome (GOLD analysis project Ga0136644, IMG submission 94780) | Freshwater microbial communities from Lake Croche, Canada to study carbon cycling - C_130820_EF_MetaG (v2) (version 2) | ecosystem: Environmental > Aquatic > Freshwater > Lake | place: Lake...
AAGCGATCTGGTTATTGGTTTTGGCGGGTATGTCTGCGGTTCGACTTACTTCGCAGCTAAATTGGCCGGCGTTCCGATTATTGCCCATGAAGCAAATGCGAAGCCTGGAATGTCGACTCGTTTGGCGCGCTTTTGTGGAGCGAGGCTCTTGACTGCATTTACAGATGGCAAAGCCGAAGTTGTAGGGCTTCCATTGCGCCGTTCGATCATTGAATTGGCAGAGAGGACGAAAGTTGAGCGAGAAGAACTTCGAGCGTCCTCGATTCTCGCCTACGGGTTAGATCCCGATAAAGCTACGATCTTAATTTTTGGTGGATCATTGGGATCCAAAAAATTTAATAGAGTTGTATCACAGAGGTTGGAGGAACTCCTTTCCTCGGGAGTTCAAATTGTTCATGCAGTAGGAAAAAATAATGATTGCCCTCAACCACAACCAGGGTATGTACCACTCGCCTATATTGAGGATATGCCTCAAGCCTATGCGGCGACGGACGTAGCGATCTGTCGCGCAGGTGCAGCTACCGTCTTCGAGACCGGACTACTTGGTATTTATACAGTTTATGTTCCACTCCCGATAGGCAATGGTGAGCAATCCTTCAATGCTGCTGCTATCGTCGCCGAAGGCGGTGGTGTCGTAGTCTCAGATGCAGATTTCGATGGAAGTTGGTTGGAGTCCCATCTCCCCGAATTATTGGAAGCTGCAACTCTTCGCCGAACTCAGGGGTTGACTATTGCCTTCCCCAAAGACGCCGCACTGGTTATCGCAAAATGGGCTGAACGCGAAATTTCTGCCAGAAAGGAAAAATGATGGATCCACTTCGGGAGCTACGTAATTTGCACATTCATTTCGTTGGAATTGGTGGCGCAGGCATGAGCGGAATCGCTCGTATCATGATCGCCCAAGGGTTGGCTGTCAGCGGAAGTGACGTAAAGAGATCTGGAATTATTGATTCATTGGAAAATTTGGGCGCAAAGATTTTTATTGGACATCAAGCCGAGAACATCAAGGGGAGTGATCTTTTAATTTCTTCGGGTGCGGTAGGTGATGACAACGTCGAGCTTTCTGCCGCGCAGGAGTCGGGAATTCCAACGTGGAGTAGAGCTGAAGCGTTATCTCAACTCATGCGAGAGAAGAAATCAGTTGCCATTGCCGGGACTCACGGGAAAACTACAACGACATCGATGTTGACTGTAGCGCTACAGGTGGCGGGCCTTGACCCATCATTTTCAATCGGAGGTCTGATTAATAGCTCCGGTCTGAATGCTCATCTGGGCAGCGGTGAGATATTTGTTGCCGAGGCGGATGAGTCTGATGGGTCATTTACTCTCTATCACCCGTGGGGCGCCATCATCACGAACATTGAATTAGACCACGTAGATCATTTTGGCTCACTCGAAGAAGTTTTTCAGGCATTCCTTGCCTTTGTGAGAACGATTCAAAGCGGAGGATTTTTAGTTGCTTGTGGTGACGATCCCGGGGTCGTTCAATTGCTATCACGGATCGAACGTCAAGATTTACGAATTATGACGTATGGCAAAGGTGAATGTGATTATGTGATTTCACGAATTAGCTGCAACCCCACTGATTCGGTTGCTCGAATTTCACACACGGGCAAGGTTTTGGATGAGCTATTTGTTGCAATACCCGGAGAGCACAACATCTACAACGCTTGCGCTGCTCTGGCGGCTGGAGAATTATTGGGAGCTAGCGGTAAAGATTTGATGACTGGACTCGGTACTTACTCTGGCACTCGCAGGCGATTTGAATATAAGGCAAACGTTAACGGAATTACCGTACTTGATGATTACGGTCACCATCCAACGGAAATTCGTGTAACTCTTGAAACAGCCCAACGATACGCTCAAAATGGAAAAGTACTGGTAATTTTTCAACCGCATCGATTTTCTAGAACTCAAGCCTTCGCCTCTGAATTTAGCCAAGCCCTCGGTATCGCCGATCGTGCATTTATCCTAGAAATCTATCCTGCTTCTGAACAACCGATTCCCGGGGTGACATCTGCTTTGATCGCGCGAGGCGCAGACCCTTCAAAAATTTCGGTAGAACCATCGATGATCAAGGCGGTAGAGAACGTTGTGGAATTAGCGGATGCCGGGGATGTCATCATTACCCTTGGCGCTGGCGATGTTAGTGCGTTGGCGCCGGCGATTATTCAAGCGCTCGAAGAAAAATATTGATAGAAGTGTCAGTCCATGACCAGATCTCCTAAAAGAGGCCAGCGAGATAAAAAGCGAAATTCACACACTCCGGTAATCGCCCTCATCATTTTTTTGGTGGGATTGCTCGTCTACCTACTTGGCTGGTCACCCTTGCTTTCAATAAAAACTATTGAGATATCCGCAGGTGGTTTTGAAAGCGTGGTCACGCCACTTGTCGTTCCCAACAAAGCGCATATCGGTCTACCACTCGCTCGAGTTAGTGTCTCCAGGATTTCTCGAGATCTTTTACGAGAAGATTGGGTTCGTTCAATTAATATTGATCGTCGCTGGCTGGCTAGGGACTTAAAAATTGTCATCGAACCTAGAATCCCAATTGCACAATTTTCGGAAACAGATGGTGCAACCAAATTTTTCGATCACACTGGTATCTCTTTCGCATTACCTATAAAACGTGCAAGCAACGCCCAGTTACCCGTTGTCACTTTTGATTCCTCTACTCAAAATAGTCGTGGTTCTGCCGCATTCTTTTTAGCACATGCGCCGTCGAATTTGATCGCTGGTATGAGCGCGCTACACATTGATCGTTCGGGAAGAGTTACCTTGAGGACAAAAATTCACGGATTCCCAGCTTTATTCATCAAGTGGGGCGACGAAGCGGATACAGCGTTGAAGGCTCGCGTGATTGATAAATTATTAGGAATGGCAGAAAATAATAAAATTCTTACTATCGATCTCTCTAATCCACTTGCACCTATCGTCTCACCGGTTAAGTAGAAAGCTCAACCTTATGTAGAGATATTGCTCTTTCATATTTCGTGTCGGTTGTTGCTACATTAAGAGCAGAGTCTTACTTTTACGCATCAGATGAAACCGTGCTGTAAGCCTCTTGTAGAGGTTTAAAGTTCAAGGAGAGGTTACCCGTGGCAACACCGCAGAATTATTTGGCCGTTATTAAGGTAGTTGGAATTGGTGGTGGAGGCGTCAACGCTGTAAACCGTATGATCGAAGCAGGTCTCAAGGGCGTTGAATTTATTGCCATCAATACCGACGCACAGGCGTTGATCATGAGCGATGCAGATGTGAAGTTGGATATTGGTCGAACATCTACCCGGGGACTCGGAGCAGGTGCATCGCCTGAAGTTGGACGTCAAGCAGCGGCTGATCACATCGAGGAGATCGAAGAAGCTTTGCGCGGCGCGGATATGGTTTTCGTTACTGCTGGCGAAGGTGGGGGTACCGGAACAGGTGGCGCACCCGTTGTTGCAAAGATTGCCAGAGATCTTGGCGCATTGACTGTTGGAGTTGTTACTAAGCCTTTCTCATTTGAAGCACGTCATCGCACCTTGCAAGCCGAAGAAGGAATTGCTCGGCTGCGCGAAGAAGTAGATACGTTAATCGTTATCCCTAATGATCGTTTACTTGCGATTTCAGATCGCTCGATCACCGCGGTGGAAGCCTTCCGGAGCGCAGATCAGGTTCTCCTATCGGGAGTGCAAGGAATCACGGATTTGATCACGACGCCTGGCTTGATTAATTTGGATTTCGCCGATGTCAAAAGTGTGATGTCTGGGGCTGGCTCGGCATTGATGGGAATTGGCTCCGCGCGTGGTGAAGCACGTGCTATCCGAGCTGCCGAACTTGCTATTGCAAGTCCATTATTAGAGGCATCGATTGATGGTGCACGAGGAGTCTTGCTCTCCATTGCGGGCGGATCCGATTTGGGGCTTTTTGAGCTAAGCGAAGCGGCGGATTTGGTAAAGAAGTCTGCGCATATTGACGCAAACATTATCTTCGGAGCTGTTATTGATGATGCTCTGGGTGACGAGGTCCGAATCACTGTCATTGCAGCAGGATTTGATGGCGGGGAACCAACACGGGTTGCTATGCCCGTCATTGATGCCGCATCATTGAGTGGTCACGCTAATCCACTAGATTCAGATGATCCGATAGGTGTCGCACTCGATTTGGAATCTACGGAAGAGGATGCAAAACCTGCGGCTCCTAAGCCATCACGCAAATTAATTTCATTTGAAGAGATAAGCGGGATTGACGGGATTGATGAAATAGATGTTCCTGATTTTATGAAGTAAATGCCGCGCCTACTTTTCACTTCGCGCCATTCTGGAGATCTCACGTCACCAGAATGGCGCGACTCACTTCGAAAGCTTTTAGGCTCACCTGAAATTATTTTTATGACACAGAGCCACGGAAATAAAGTTATTGAAGTGGGTTCGCGTGACCTCGCCGATCAATCTGAGAGGTTTGAATGTGACGCGCTGATAACAGCGGTGAAAGGGGTTTCGTTGGCGGTGATGGTTGCCGATTGCTTACCAGTACTCCTCTATACAGAATCACTTGTAGCGGCGGTACATGTCGGACGGGCGGGGATGATAAACGGAATCATCACAGAGACCGTTCTTCGAATGAGGGAGTTGGACAGTAGTCCTATCAGAGCAACTATTGGTCCCGCAATTTGTCGTGATTGTTATCAAGTATCGCCGGAGATGTACGAGGAAATTTCTACTCAGTTTCCGTCAAGTCGGACGAGCACAAGTGCTCATTGCTTAGATTTGAAATCTGCCGTGAGGGCTCAACTAGAGTCTTTGAATGTTCTTACCTCACAGGTCGAAATCTGTACCCTTGAGAACCCCGACTTCTTCTCTTTTCGTCGCGGTGGTGAAAAGGGGCGACAAGTCGGTCTCATCTCGCTGTGACAACAGGTGATTTATCGGCGTCATTCGCCCTGCATCGTCAGCAAGAATTATCGGCGAATCTCGCCATGGTTGAAGATCGAATCTCTCATTCACTCACTTTAGCTGGCAGAGCGCGCTCGGAACTGACCCTAGTTGCTGTGACTAAGAATTTTCCGGTCAGTGATTGTGAGATTCTCTATGACTTGGGTGTCAGAGATTTTGGCGAAAACCGAGATATCGAAGGAGCTGCTAAGGCTGCGGCAATGACGAAAAATATTACCTGGCATTATCAAGGGCAGATTCAGGGTAAAAAAATCCGCTCAATTGCCCAATGGGCAAAGGTGGTTCATTCGTTAGACTCCATCGAGCATGCAAAAAAATTTCAGAGTGTTCTAATCTCTGAGAGTTTAATCAATTCTCATTCTTTTTTCGTTCAAGTAAATCTAGAACCTGAACGCATCGACCGAGGCGGTATTGCTCTTGTCGATCTCTCAGATTTTCTGGACGCGCTTAATTCGCTTCCCCACATTTCTCCCGTGGGATTGATGACGGTTGCACCGCTGACGATGAGTCCGGATCAGGCGTTCGAACGGTTGCGCTCGGCTCGCGAGCAGATAACGATCAATCACCCCCATATCTCTCTGCTATCCATGGGCATGAGTAACGACTTTGAAGCAGCGATCATTGCCGGTGCGACACATGTACGTATAGGTAGTTCAATCCTCGGTTCGCGCTCGATTCCAGCGTAAACTTCAGACATGGCTAATGTAATGAGAAAAGCGTTTAGTTTTCTAGGGCTGGTCCCCGAAGAAGACGAGCTGGAAGTATCTACTGAATCGACAGTGGCTCCCAAAGTAGCTCGTCCGGTAGCCGAGAACGAGCGACCATCATTTGCAACCGCCCCTCGACCTTCGGTAGTGCCAACGACATCGCCTCTTCCATATGTTAGGGCAGTGAGTGAAGAGGTTGCCCCGGCCTATGTCTTGGACCAAATCTTTACCATCCATCCACGCTTTTATAATGAGGCGCGAGCAGTGGGAGAGCGGTACCGCGAGGGGCAACCAGTGCTCATGAATCTCTCCGACATGGAAGAGTCCGAACGCAAGCGCCTTGTGGATTTTGCTTCAGGATTGGTGTTCGGTCACGATGGAAGAATTGAGCGAGTGACGTCAAAGGTCTTCCTCCTCTCGCCGCCGAATGTTCGCGTAAGTAATGAAAGCAAAACCGCTGCAGCTGAAGCCAGCTTCTTCAATCAAAGCTAATCGCCGGTTAAATGCGAGGAACTAAACGGGCAGTTAAGGACTTCTGGAGTGAAGGGTTATTGGTGAGAAGGCCATGAAGATTGTTGGTGCGCTAATCTCGTTTATTCTTCAAATATTTTTAATATCGTTATTTGCGCGTGTTATTTTGGATTATGTAAGGATTTTTTCTCCAAGTTGGCGCCCGAAAGGTTTTCTCCTGGCGATAGCCGAGGCCGTTTATGGGATAACAGATCCTGTGATGAATTTTATTCGTCGATTTATACCGCCATTACGCATCGGTCCTGTTGCAATGGACATCTCATTTATTCTTGTTTATTTTGTTACCCAACTGCTTATCTCTTTTGCTCATAAATTAAGCTGATAGAAGGTCTGTAGCCGACGTGAGCTAGTGCGCCTTTTCTAGCCGCAAAACAAGCCCAAGCTCATTTTTCGCCTCATCTTCGCTCACTGGCATTACTAGAGTTTCATCGCGTTCTAGCGAGAGCGCAAGAACTTCTATTGCGATTTCTTGGAGGTGGGTAACCATGGCTGAGGAACCTTCTGAACCAGCGTTCCACAGAACGTTAATACGGTCTGTGACATCAAATCCAGAGGCTTTACGCTCCTCCTGAATTGCACGGATGATTTCGCGCATTAATCCAGCCTCGATGAGTTCGGGGGAGAGGGTCAGATCTAGAGCGATGCTCTCTCCTGCATGGCTAGCCACGGCCCAGCCTGCCTTGGGGGTTTCGGTAATGATCAGATCCTCTGCTCCTAGTTCAGCAATTTTATCTCCGTAGGGGAGATTGCAGCTCCCTGTACTTCGAATCGCATGCACTAATTCGGTCGCGTCAGTAGTAACAATAGCCAGAGCAATGGCCTGCACATCACCGCCATATCTAGCCCCAATGCTGCGGAAATTAGCCTTCACGGATATGTCGACAAGTCCTTCGCTCTCGTTTGCCAGTTCATCAATGTCAAGAATATTCAATTCATCTTTGATGTGCTCCTGAAGTTCGGATTCCATTTCTCTCCAACCACTGGAGGCGACTAGAGCCCGAGCGAGAGGCTGACGGATCTTGATCTTTGACTCAGCACGTGCAGATCGCCCCAGTTCTACCAAACGGCGAGAAAGTGCCACGGAATCACTGAGTTTATGATCTATTGCATCGAGATCAAATGTTGGGAAATTGGAGAGGTGTACGGATTCTGCGGCTTGCGAATCACCGACTCGAATTAATGTTTGCCAAACATGTTCAGTGATAAACGGGACCATAGGGGACATCAATTGCGTGAGAGTTTTCAGGCAGGTATACAAAGTTTGAAGAGCTTTGAGATCACCGTCCCAGAACCTGCGTCGTGATCGACGAACGTACCAGTTGGATAAATCATCGATGAAGGTTGCAAGCAGCAGGCCCACTCCTTGGGAGTCAAAAGCTTCGTAGGCGCGATCTGTTTCAGCCACTAGCTTGTTAAGTTCTGAGATGATCCACTTATCCATAGTGATATCCGATGGTGGGTAATCCGTTAGATCTACCGGGAGTACAAAATTGGCTGCTCGCGCATAAAGCGTGAAGAAAGAGACGGTGTTCCAGTAGGTGAGCAAGGTCTTGCGGACAACATCTGATAGCGCATCATGCCCGACTCGACGCGCACTCCACGGTGAACCGGCTGCCAACATATACCAGCGAACAGCATCGGCACCATGTTGGTCCATCAACGGAATTGGCTCCAAGACATTTCCTACGTGCTTGCTCATTTTGCGACCATCTTTATCAAGAATATGGCCTAAACAAAGGACTGTTTTGAAAGAGCTCTCATCAAAGACCAGGGTTCCAATTGTCATCAATGTATAGAACCAACCTCGAGTTTGATCGATAGCTTCGCAGATGAAATCAGCCGGATAGGCCTCTGCAAATGCTCTCTCAGACCCTGCCACATGCGGGTAGCCCCACTGCGCAAATGGCATAGCGCCAGAGTCGTACCAACAGTCGATGACATCACTTACTCGCTTCATCGGAAGTTGGCACTCTCGACATTCAAAAGTTACATCGTCAACAAATGGTCGATGAGGATCTAGGTGTGAAAGTTCCATTCCTGAGAGCTCTGACAATTCTTGGAGTGATCCAATGCAGTAAAGATGCTCTGCTTCACATCTCCAGATCGGTAGCGGAGTTCCCCAATATCGATTGCGAGAAACCGCCCAGTCGATATTGTTATTGAGCCAATCCCCGAAGCGGCCAGTTTTGATGGTCTCTGGGTGCCAATCTGTTTTGGCGTTTTGAGCTAGCAGCGCTTCTTTAATTGCGGTCGTTCGGATATACCAAGAAGGTTGTGCGTAATACATCAAGGGGGTATGGCAGCGCCAGCAATGCGGGTAGGAGTGTTCAAATTGCTGGTGCTTGAACAATGTTCCATTTGATTTCAACTCTTTGATCAGGATTTTGTCTGCATCTTTGAAAAATATTCCACCAACTAATGGTGTTCTCTCCAAGAAAGTACCGTCAGGAGCCATGGGATTGACTACTGGTAGTCCATATTTGCGGCAAACGAGGAGATCATCTGCTCCAAAAGCCGGTGATTGATGTACTAAGCCGGTTCCATCTTCGATCGTTACATAATCTGCAAGTACGATGAAATGAGAATCGGGAATATCGATGAGCTCTAATGGACGCTTGTAGGAAATTCCCTCCAAGGCCGAACCTTCAAAGGTGGCAATAACCTTGCGGTCGTCTCCAAGAATGTGAGCCAGATTAGAGGCTATAACAACTCTCTCTGTGGCATTTTCATTAGCATTTTCATGAGCGATGTCATGAGCGATCTCTTTAGCGATCTCGATTACCTGGTACTCAACTTTTGGATTTACCGCGATCGCGGTATTGGATACCAGAGTCCATGGTGTTGTTGTCCAAACGAGAAAGGCCGCGCCTAGATCTGCAATTACTCCTGAAGTTGCTGGAAAGCGAATAAAGACCGAAGGATCTTTGACAGTTTCATATCCCTGGGCCAATTCATGATCCGATAAACCTGTTCCACAGCGAGGGCAGTAGGGGGCCACTCGGTGATCTTGGACCAAGAGTCCCTTCGTCCAAATCTCCTTCAATGACCACCAGACGCTTTCAACATATTGAGGAGACATCGTCCAATATGCTTCATCAAAATCTACCCAAAATCCCATGCGACGAGTCATGGCGGTAAATTCACCAACGTGGCGCTGAACGGAATCGCGGCACTTTTCATTGAATTCTGCGATGCCGTATTTTTCGATATCTCCTTTACCTGAAAAACCTAACTCTTTCTCGATCGCGATCTCTACAGGCAATCCGTGACAATCCCACCCTGCTTTGCGGATGACTTGCTTGCCTTTCATTGTCTGATAACGGGGAAAGAGATCTTTGAAAACACGGGCCTCGATGTGATGAGTACCAGGGGAGCCGTTTGCAGTAGGAGGACCTTCATAAAAAGTCCAACGGGGAGCTCCTTCACGTGCAGCGACGCTCTTGGAAAAAATGTCCGAGTCCTCCCAGAATTGCAGAATCTCATGCTCCATGAGGGGCAAGTCAATGTGGGGTGGCAATGAATTAAAACTCGCCCCCTGTCCAGCCCTATCAGCAGAACCTGGATTTGAATCGATCACGCTCACGTACGCCTCCCTCATCTAGCTATAGGGTCTTTAGCTTTGGTTCATCACCACTTAAGGACCAAATCACCTATGAGAGGGTAGTAAATCCAATAAATAGCGGTAGGGAGCGAAGTCTAGCGTGGCGAAACTGGAATTTGTCCTCGCTTCGTCATAGCCTATGAACTCCTATGGTGACAGCGAAGCCTTCACGGGCAACTAAGCTAGGTCGTGCCGGAGCAGGCGCGACTAAATCTGGCGCGACTAAATCGGTAGCATCCAAAACTGCGGTGAAGAAAACTGCGGTGAAGAAAACTGCGGTGAAGAAAACTGCGGTGAAGAAAACTGCGGTGAAGAAAACTGCGGTGAAGAAAACTGCGGTGAAGAAAACTGCGGTGAAGAA
>Ga0136644_10004637_pt1 | contig 10133 bp, 5 predicted proteins | sample C_130820_EF_Meta_FD_94780 | JGI IMG/M metagenome (GOLD analysis project Ga0136644, IMG submission 94780) | Freshwater microbial communities from Lake Croche, Canada to study carbon cycling - C_130820_EF_MetaG (v2) (version 2) | ecosystem: Environmental > Aquatic > Freshwater > Lake | place: Lake...
ATTTCTACAACTCCTAGTAGGGCAGGCCCATCTTTGGTAAACTTATTTCCAATTGCTTTAATCACCGTGGCTAAGTGTAGGATTTTATCTTGGTAAATAGCTTGATTATAGTGCTTTACCCCCTTACTGGTAAACTCATTATCATCAACTAAGTTATTGTCTTTGGTATCATACAAATTTTCCAAGTTATAAAAAGCAAGAACGGCAATTTTTGAAAACCCCGTTTTTGTTTGTGACATTAATGGATTATAACAATTTAGTAAGAGCAGATAGATTAGGGTCTTTTTCATTTTTTTTCTACTAATCTATTCAGGCTTTCTTAGGGATTTAACTTTTCATTCTTAAATGATTTTAGTTGCTAGCATTTTAGTAAGTGCAACACTATATTGGTAACAGATTTATCAAAATCCATCTTATGAAAAACCTTTTTTGCTTGATGCTTTTGTCAAACCTTTCTTTGCTTTTGCAAGCGCAGAACAAACCGCCTAAAATTTTTCTGCAAAAAAAAATCGTAAACGATTCAATTTATGTTTCAAACAGGTGGTATTCAGAAGCTGAATCCAATACTATTCCTTTGATCAATGAAAATGAATTAAAGGAATCAATTGATAATTCGCCAATTATACTTCAAGCTTCAAGAGATCCCTATCTATCAATAACCGGTTTTCAGTTTTCTTCCATGAGAATTGCTGCTAGGGGATTGATTAATTCACAAAATACTTTATTGGTCAATGGAATGCCCATGGTAGACCTTTCAAATGGAGCAGGTCTTTGGAATAATTGGAATGGGTTGAATCCCATATTTAGGATCACCGAAACTGGATCTGTTTTTCAACAATCTGATGCGGGGATAAGCATTCTTGGCGCCAGTTCCAATATTGATATTCGTCCATTTAAGCAAAAAGCTGGGGTTGATTTTGGTTATGGGTTTGGCAATAGAGGTTCTACCAATAGAATATTACTTGGTATACATGCTGGAATCTCGCAAAAAGGTTGGAGTTGGGGGATGGCAATAGCAGCTAGAGCAAGTTTAGAACCTATAATTCCTGGCGTACGCAACCAAGGTAGGAGTGTTTATTTGGGGATAGACAAAAAAATGGGCTCGGGCGATGTTCTTTCATTGGCTTTATTTGGTTCTTATTTACAATCTGACAGACAGGCTGCTGTGTTAATGGAATCAGTCAAATTACTAGATGACCAAACGTATAATCCCGCTTGGGGTTACCAAAATGGTCAACAACGTAATGCCAATCAAAACAAACAATTTATACCCGTTTTGATACTTACTGAAGAGCATAAATTTTCTAACCAATCTTTTTTACAGACTAACTTTTCCTATTCTAACGGGTATAAAAATGGTACAGGTTTAGATTGGTACCATGCACCTGATCCTAGACCAGATTATTATAGATACTTGCCTAGTTTTCAATCTGATCCTTTTATAAAAGAAGCAGAAACCATTGCACTGCAAACTAATGTTGATTTGAGACAATTAAATTGGCAAAGATTTTATCAAATCAATTCAAACAGTTTTGAAAAAATTGATAATGCTAATGGGATTCTAGGAAATACCGTTTCTGGAAAAAGGGCTAGTTATATAGTTGAAAATAGACAACAAGACATAGAAAGAATTCAACTTGCAGTTAGTTTCCATGGGTTGTTGAAAGAAGGCGTTTTTTTTAGTGCCGGATCTAGTGTACAAGTACAAAAAAGTCACTATTATAAAACTGTTGCAGATTTGCTGGGTGCTAGTTTTTATGTGAATTGGAACCAATTTGCAGAATCAGAAATTCCAAATGACCCCCAATCCATTCAATTTAATATTCATCAACCCAATGGGATAATAAAAACAAATGAAGCATTTGGATATGACTATAATATGGTTCATTATAAAACCAATCTTTGGTTTCAGACTTCTCAACAAATAGGAAAATGGGGATGGGGGCTTTCCTTAGAATTATCTCAGTCTGGGTTTTGGAGAGAGGGATTGGTGGCCAATAGATTATTTCCTGTTGAATCTATTGGGTTGTCAAAAAAGCTGAATTTCTTAAACAAAGGAATCCGTTTTTCATTGAATAGAGCGCTCAATGGTAGGACCAGATTGTATATGGCAACGGCAGTCAAATCAAACCCTCCAAATGCGGACAATGTGTTTCTTTCTCCAAGAACCCGTAATGAGCAACAAGCAATTATCAACAATCAACAAACCATTAGCACAGAGATTGGATATTTATGGCAAACACCTGTATTTAAATCAAGAATGTCTCTTTATTGGATCCAGCAAAAAGAGGGTTTGGACGTTTTGAGTTTTTATCATGATGGGTACAACAGTTTTGTCAATTATGCCATTAGCGGCATCGGAGAAAGGCATTTGGGTTTGGAATGGGGATTTGATGCCAAACTATTGGGACAATGGCATGTTCAAGCAGGTTTACACCTGGGTGATTTTGTTTATAATACAAGGCAGTTTGCCAGTATCACAGTTGACAATACAGCATCAACCTTGAACCAAGTATTGATTTATGCTAAAAATCACCCCATTGGCGGAGCTCCCCAACAAGCACTCTCTCTTGGATTCAATAAAAGAACCCAACACAATTGGTTTTGGTCTTTTAATGCCAATTTTTTTGACAAACAATGGATGGTATGGAATCCTATTAGAAGAACGGCAGAAGCCATCTTTCCAATTGATCCAAACTCTGATAAAGGCCAAAGATTATTGTTACAAGAAAGACTGCCAGCTCAAAGTTTATTAAACCTTTATATAAGTAAACGATTTGTCATAAGTAAAGACGGATTGGCCCAATTGGATTTAAATTTAAGTATTAACAATCTGCTCAACAAACAGAAACTAATTATCAGTGCTTCGGAACAACTTCGTTTTGATTTTGACAATCGTGACCCAGAAAAATTTGCACCTAAATATTTTTTTGGACAAGGGTTGAATATGACCTGTTCCATCAATTTTCATTTTTAAATATTTTATTTTTTATGAGAAATCAACGTTTTCAAAAACAGTGTATTACTATAGCTATTTTATGTTTAAATCTTTGTTGCGAAACCATTTATGACGTTCCCCCCACAGATGTCACACAAGCATTTGCGGCAGATTTAAGCATTAAAGATTTAAGATCAAAACACGTAATGGGTAAATTTGAACAATGGGTAAAACCCAATACCATAGTAGGTGTAGTGGTGGCCAATGACCGAACAGATAATTTTTACAAATCCATTGTTTTGCAAGACAGTACTGGTGGTATCACCATTAGGCTTGATGGAATTAAACTCAGTGCCAATTATCCAATTGGAATGATAATAGCCGTACATGTAAAAGGGCTTTGGTTGGGCGACTATGGAAAATTGATTCAATTGGGAGCGGGTGTTGATCTTTCAGACCCAGCTTATCCTAGTCTATTCCCCATACCTCAAACCCTATTTGATCAATATATGGTTAAGGGGAAAGTAGAATTGGAACCAGAACCATTATTGGTTAATATAAACCAACTAAGCAATAGCTATCAAAGTCGATTGCTGCAATTTAACCTACTTGCTTTTGCTGTTTCAGACACCAGCAAATCGTACGGAGATGCTAAAAATAAAGAATCATTAAATAGAACACTTCAAGACTGCAACGGGAATAACATCATTTTAAGAACCAGTGGTTATGCCAGTTTCGCATCCCTAAATACGCCAGCTAAGATGGGAACGGTAAAGGGTATTTATTCGGTATTTGGTTCAACCAAGCAATTGATCATCCGGGATACTTCCGATATTAAAATGTTGCTACCCCGTTGTAAATAGTCATGATGGGATGATTTATGGCTCTTTCTGTCAAAAATTTAGGGAATTCGCCTTTAAAAAGGGCTTTTCTTGTCATCCTGTCAGCGCAAATGGGTTTGGTACTGTCTTTGAATAATTTTAGCAAAATTGATACTATGCAAAAAGGACAAATACGTGTACAGACGGAAAACATTTTTCCCATCATCAAGAAATTCTTGTACAGTGACCACGAGATTTTTTTGCGCGAGCTGGTAAGTAATGCCGTGGATGCTAGCCAGAAAATCAAAACCCTTTCTTCTATCGGCGAAGCCAAGGGAGACTTAGGTGATTTGCGCATTGACGTAGAATTAGACCTAAAAGAAAAAACTTTAAGCATAACTGACCGTGGGGTGGGTATGACCGGTGAAGAGGTTGACAAATACATCAACCAAGTTGCTTTTAGTGGTGCGGAAGAATTCATGGAAAAATACAAGGACGCTAATATTATTGGTCATTTTGGTTTGGGTTTCTATTCAGCCTTTATGGTTTCTGACAGAGTTGAACTGTATTCTAAAAGTCATAAAGAGGGAAGTGGCGTTTATTGGAGTTGTGATGGTAGCCCTGAATTTGAATTGTATGATGTTGACTATAACCAACGTGGTACCAAAATAGTATTGCATATTAATGAAGAAAGCAAGGAATTCTTAGATGCTACTAGAATTCAGTCTATCCTTACCCGTTTCTGCAAATTTTTACCCATTCCCATTTATTTCAAAGAAGTGGGTGAGGTAAAAAAAGCAGTTGAAGTAAAAGATGGAGAGGAAGCGCAAGCAATTGTTGAGGAAAAATCTATCAATAATACCAATCCAATTTGGGTTCGCAAACCAAGCGAATTAACCAAAGAAGACTATGAAAATTTTTACAAAGAATTGTATCCATACAATGAAACTCCGCTGTTTTGGATTCATTTAAACGTAGACTATCCCTTTAACTTAACTGGGGTATTATATTTTCCAAAAATCAAGCAGAGCTATGAAATTCAGAAAGATAAGATTCAGCTGTATTGCAACCAGGTGTTTGTAACCGATGAAGTAAAAGATATTGTACCTGAATTCCTGATGCTTTTACAAGGAGTGATTGATTCTCCAGACATTCCACTAAATGTTAGCCGTAGCTATTTACAAGGCGATCCAAACGTTAAAAAAATAAATGCCCATATTACCAAAAAAGTAGCCGATAAATTAGAAGAACTGTTCAATAAAGAACGTGCAGAATACGAACAAAAATGGGATAGCCTTGGGTTATTTGTAAAATATGGTATGATGACCGATGACAAGTTCTTAGAAAAAGCATCTAAGTTCTTAGTAATGGAAGATACCACAGGTAAATTCCATACGGTTCAGGAATACAAAACAGCTACCGAAATCTTACAAAAAAACAAAGAAGGTAAACAAGTGGTGCTTTATACCACCAACCCGGTGCAACAAGACGCTTATATTCAAGCGGCTACTCTAAAGGGTTATACTGTGGTTAAAATGGAAACCTTAGTAGATGCAGCTTTCATTAACAACATGGAAATGAAATGGCAGGATACCATATTTGTTCGTGTTGATGCTGATATTGTTGACAACCTGATTGACAAGCAAGAAACCAGTGAATCAGTATTGAGTAAGGAAGAAGAGAGCAGTTTGAAGGAATTATTTACCATTCAAATTCCTGAATTGCATGTAACTACTGAAGTAAAAGGATTGAGTAAGGATTCTGCCCCCGTGGTGGCTACAAGATCAGAATTCATGCGTAGGATGAAAGATATGGCTGGTGTAGGTGGTGGAATGACTGCCTTCTATGCACAAATGCCAGATGAAGTAACATTAACCATCAATGGAAATCACCCCATATATCAAACGCTTTTAAAGGTGGAAGATAAATCACTTCAAGAAAAACAAGTTAGATCTTTAGCTGATCTGGCTTTATTGAGTCAGGGATTGTTAAAAGGTGCTGAATTAACCAATTTCATCAACCGCAGTGTAGCGTTGATGGAAATAGGAATTTAAAAGTATTGAATCAATAATTATGTTTTTTTTAAAAATGGTTGCTTTTAAAAAGGCAACCATTTTTTATTGCCCAATAAGGCTATCTGGTTGAATAGCTACAGGGGACTAGCATTTTTACTTAGTTCAACATCTATGACCCGTAGTTGTAAGCTGGTAATATTATTCCATTCATTTTCTTCTATACAAAACACAATATCAAGGGGCTCCTGCATTTGCAGTAAATGGAACCTATCTGCCAGATTAAAGCCAATTCCTGAAAAGCTTATATTTTTTTGTTTGAGTACAAATTTTACATGGGCTTCTTTGACAATTTTGGAAAACCCAGTCTCTTGTACATTTCTGGCCACAAAAACAGGTCGCATATTGTCTGGCCCATATGGTTCCATCTGTTGTAAAATCTGGTAGAAGCCAGGTGTGATTTCCGAGAATGCTACCGGTGCATCAATAATAATTTCGGGCACTAGTAATGCATCTGGAATGGTTCTGGATACCTCTGCTTCAAAAGCATCAGCAAAAGCTGGTACATTTTCTGGTAATAGGGTCATACCCGCTGCAGCAAAATGGCCTCCATACCCAATTAACCATTCTTTACAAGCGTGTATGGCTTCATACAAATTAAATCCAGTCACGCTTCTAGCACTACCGCCTGCATAATCGCCAGTACGTGTAAGAACGATGGTAGGTCTATAGTGTTTTTCAATTAGACGGCTAGCTACAATTCCTACTACTCCTTTATGCCAGTGTTCCTCATAAACAACTGTGGTTTTCTTTTTGGAAAAATAAACGTCTTTTGCAATGAGTTCTAATGCTTCTTTGGTAATACTGGCATCCATTTCTTTTCTGTCTGCATTATCATTATGCAGCAATGAGGCTAGTTCCCTGGCTTTTTTGGGATCTTGTTCAATAAATACTTGCACAGCTTTTTTGGCGTCATCCATTCTTCCTGCTGCATTCACCCTTGGTGCAATCATGAAGACTACATTTGTGATGAGCATTTTATTTTTCACACCTGCCAATTCTTTTAAAGCCTTGATGCCAGGGCAGGGATTTTCATTAATTTTTTGAAGACCATAATAAGTCAGTACCCTGTTTTCTCCAGTCATGGGTACTATATCGGCTGCTATGGCTGTTGCTACCAAATCTAGGTATTGCAAATAACTAGCGTTTGGTAAACCCAATCGCTCTGCAATTGCACTGGCTAATTTAAATCCAACCCCGCAACCACATAGTTCTTTATAGGGGTAGGGGCAATTGGGCTGCTTGGCGTTTAAGATGGCAACTGCCGGGGGTAATTCAATATCTGGCAAATGATGGTCACATACAATAAAGTCTATTCCAAGTGTTTTGGCGTAGGAAATTAGGTCAACTGATTTGATGCCACAATCCAAAGAAATAATTAAGGTCATGCCTTGTTCATGGGCAAAATCAATTCCTGCCTTGCTTACGCCATATCCTTCTTTGTATCGGTGTGGAATATAATAATCAACTTGTTGATAGATACCAAGTAAAAATTGGTACATACAAGCTACTGAAGTAGTGCCATCTACATCATAGTCACCAAATACCAATATTTTTTCAGCTTGTTCAAAAGCCAGTTGAATTCTTGCTACCGCTTTATCCATGTCTTTCATTAGCCAGGGACTATGAAGGTCAGATAATTCTGGTCTAAAAAAATGACGAGAGGCTTCAAAATCTTCTAAGCCTCTTTGAACTAGTATACGGCAGATAGTTTTATTAATTTTTAGGGAGTCTTGTAAAGCCTCCACTTTTTCTTTGTTGGAATCTAATATGTTCCAGCGTTTTTGCATTAGTATTTTCTGTCTGTGGTGTAACGGACTAATTCTTCTAGTGCATTTCTTACCTGACTTTCAGGAAACTCGTGTAAAATAGTCAGTGCCTCATCTCTATAAGCTTCCATTTTCTGTTCTGCATACCTAATACCTCCTTCTGCAACAACGGTATCAATTACAAATTTCACCTTTTCTTTTTGAGTATTCTGATTCTTGATAATATAGAGTAATTGTTTTTTTAGATCAGCACTACATTTGTTAATAGTATAAATCAAAGGGAGGGTTAATTTTTTTTCCTTAATGTCATTTCCAGTTGGTTTTCCCACGTCTTGGCTGCCATAATCAAAAAGATCATCTTTAATTTGAAAAGCCATTCCCACTTTTTCTCCAAACACTTTTAACTTCTGCACTTTTTCCGGATCACTGAATGTGGTTGAGGCCCCGGCTTCACAAGAAGAGGAAAGGAGGGAGGCGGTTTTTCCCTTGATAATATCGTAATAGATATCTTCCCTAAGATTTAGTTTTCTAGATTTTTCAAATTGAAGCAATTCTCCTTCAGCCATTACTTTTACTGCCTCTGCTAAGGCATCTAAAACCACATATTCTCTATTGTTCAAAGCTAGCAGGAGCGCTTTCATAAGCAAATAATCTCCAACCATTACAGCAATTTTATTCTTCCAAAGTGCATTGATAGAAAAAAAACCCCTTCGCATATTGGAATCATCAATCACATCATCATGGACAAGTGAGGCAGTGTGTATTAGTTCTACCAACGAGGCTGCTCTGTAAGAGCTATCATTAATCTCGCCTCCTAGTTTAGCGCTCAATAGTACAAACATTGGGCGCATTTGCTTTCCCTTTCGCTTCACAATATATTGCATGATTCTATCCAATAAAGCCACCCTACTTTTCACCGCGTCCCTGAAACGGGATTCAAATTGAGTCAATTCGGCTGATATTACCTGTTGTGCTAGCTTCATATTCTGACGGGGTCCTATAATTGGCTGCAATATAAGTTTGTTCCAAACAATAATGCTATTCGATGCAACGTTAGCATCATGAAAACGGTCTTTAAGTTGTCTTTAATGCATTAAAAGCACTGAAATTTGGCTTTCTCAGACCCAATGTATAATTTTAGTATATATTCTATACTTTCTTCTAAAATACAAATATCCACTATGGCAAGCAAAAAGTATTTCTTAGCAGCTGCACTGATAATGTTTTTACAAACATCGGTGTTTGCTCAAAACGATTTAGGTCGTTCAAGTTGGTTAGACAGTTCAAAAGTTCCCACTAAGTCTTTACCTCAGTACAATGAGTTTTTAAGCAACCAGTATCCTTATCCTGTGAAGCCCCGCAACAAATGGGAGATGAGCCTGGGATTTGGTGCTGCTATCTTGCAAAATGATTGGGCAAATGATGCTGGTTTTGGCGGTAGCCTCCAGTTCAGAAAAGCCATCAGTCATACATTTTCAGTTCGTCCTGGTTTTTCTTATTACAGTAATAGTGGTGGAGGCTTTGATTTCAATACTGCTACAAAAACGGATTACAAGAATAACAGTATGCACTTTGGATTAGACGTATTGACTTCCTTAAATACCATTAGCCACTACAGGGGCAATCCAAGACTAAATGTGTATTTGGTATCTGGGGTTGAGTATTTCTCAACCAAGATCACCCAAAGTTTAGCGGGTGGTGCATTTAACGAGTATAAAAAGTCTAATGCTAGTGCATCAGACAATATTGGTGTGAATTTGGGTATTGGCTTATCCTACAGACTTTCTGAAAATGTGAGTCTTGGTTTTGAATTCAAGAACACTTTTACCAATAACGACAAGTTAGAAACTTACAATAGTCCGTATGGTAATGGCAATGACGCATGGTCATTTATTAGCTTGAAGCGTAATGTTAGCTTGGGTAAGAAATCAAATCGCGTTCAGCCATTGTGGTGGACCAATCCTAACAATTACCTGTACAGTGAGGTGAACAATCCAAAACACATGAAAGCGGCAAAAGCTGTTCTTGCGGATGCGGATGGTGATGGTATTACAGATCAGTTTGACCTTGAACCCAATACGCCAAAAGGTGCTCCAGTAGATAGTCATGGTGTATCAAAAGACACAGATGGTGATGGTGTTCCAGATTTTAAGGACAAGGAACTATTGACCCCTCAAAAATGTTTTCCTGTGAATGCAGATGGTATTGGCAATTGTCCAGAACCTGCTTGCTGCAAAGAAATCAGAGACATGGTTTCTAATATGAAACCGATGACTGTTGTTCCTGAGTGCAATATTGGTGCATTGCCAAGTGTACAGTTTAAAGGAAAGGCCAAGTTATCTAAGGAGAATGAAATTGTTCTAGCTGCTGCTGCTGCAAAGATCAATGCAAATCCAGGTTGCAAAGTAAAAGTGATTGGATATGGAACGGCTAGCAAGTCTGCTCAGCAATTGAGTTGGGATAGGGTAAGTGCAGTGATTAAATACTTGGTTGAAAAACAAGGGATTGCTGAAAGCCGTTTAATCTGGTCTTA
>Ga0136644_10004640_pt1 | contig 10131 bp, 11 predicted proteins | sample C_130820_EF_Meta_FD_94780 | JGI IMG/M metagenome (GOLD analysis project Ga0136644, IMG submission 94780) | Freshwater microbial communities from Lake Croche, Canada to study carbon cycling - C_130820_EF_MetaG (v2) (version 2) | ecosystem: Environmental > Aquatic > Freshwater > Lake | place...
AATTATCTAAAAAAATGGGTGTAGGATTAAAAAATCTAAATAAATTTAGATTTTTTAAGACAAATTCAAATTTTTATTATGCTTGTTTGTGAAACAAGCATAATAAAAATTTGAATTTTATTTTATAATGAAAATTAATAAATTAATTCATTATCAATCATGCCAGATACTACAGAATTCAATCAAGATTTATTAAGTCCATATGATCTTACGGCATCAGCTGTAGAAGATTGTATTACTCAACATGCAAATATATTTGAAATCTTTTGGGATTTAATGATTTTAAGATTTAATACTCATAATGAAAAAAGTATTTTTTATATTATTTATTTGATGTATCAATATAAAACATTAATTAATACTAGTGGGTATGAAGAACCCCGGGCACATAGATATTTACCAGAGTTTAATCCAATATATGATCATCAAGAATTATCAGAATATTTAAAAAGATTAATAGATTATTCATTAACATCAAATCCAGATATAAATTCTAATATACGAAATTGTGAAAATATTATGCGCGCATTTTTTAATCAAAATTGTGAGTACATTAATAATAATTGTCTATTTAGAGGAATGATTAAACAATATAATAATATAAATTCATTTGATGAGTTATTAGAAATAATTAATTCACATCCAGATGAATTATGGGATCCAGATTATTAATTTATTATAAAATAATTAAATGTTTTCATATAAATTATTTGATACTAATCTATCAATATCATTTATATGAATTGCAATTAATGGATCACAATTTAATAACTCTGATATAATATTATTAACATGTATATATTCATCTTGTTGTCGATGATATAATAATATATATGAATATATTATATTAGCAATAGTACTTTTATTTTGATTAACATTTAAATTTAATTTTGGTAATAATCGATTATTGATGATATAATTATTATAAAATGTTATAAATTTTTGTGGTATTGCTTCTAAATCATTATCTAAGTTATTATTAATATTTATATTAAATCTTGATGCTGCTAATTTATATAATTCAAATGTTTCATAATATGATCCATTTTGACCATTAATTATTTTATTTATATGAGTATTATAATTAATTTCCTTGATCATATTATGATGATTTTTACATATTTTTTTATTATAATTATCAATATATCTATATTGATAATTAATATCAATATAATTAATTAGTTCAGAAATATTATAATTTATTAGTTCAGTCATATTCTCAATATATTATTACTTAATTACTTGTAACTCAATTAATTATATTTTCAATTTTTATTTAATTGATTATCCAAAAAAATGGGTACTGTATTCTTGCACCTAAAGATGCAAAGTGTAGGATTTAAAAAATTTACTCTAAATTTTTTAAATAATTAATAAATTAATTAAATATATGCTGATATATGTATTAATAAATGTACATTAGTAAATACACGATTTATATATATTAATTCATTACTAATATCTTTTTGAATTGTTTTAAATGGTAAAAATCCACAACCAACTAAAAAAGATAAAAAATGTTTTCTATGAAAATACCTATATAAATCATTATAAATACATAATTTAATATCATATATAGATATTGGTATAGCTTGATTAAATTTTTTAGAGAATAACTCAGAAAGAATATTATTAGGATAAATATGATAATTATGTGGATTTCGAGGTAAATGTTTAATATATCCAAGAATAATTTTAATAATATCTTGAATTGGTTGTTGAATATTAATATCTAAATTAATATTCAAAAAAATTGAATTATTTTGAATATACTTTTTATAAAATATTTTAAATTTTTTTGGAACATTTTTTCCTGTATCATCATTTTTAAAAATCCATTTAGTTTCTCTATGAAATTGATAATAAGTATTTAACATATTTCTTAAATTTTGATGATCATTAATTATAAGATCATTGTTCAAATCAAATAAATTATTATTTTGAATATTCATCTTCTTTTGTTTATTAATATTATTGAACATAATTATTAATTTTTTCAATTTTATTAATAAATTTTAATAAGTTAAAATATAAAATTAATATTTTAAATCTATATTATAAATGAAAATATTAGTATATGGTTCAAATGGTTGGATTGGCAAACAATTTATTAATATATTACAAAATAATAATATAGATTTTATTATTGGATTAATTCGTGCAGAAAATCAATATGATTTAGAATACGAAATATCTAATTTAAATATTACTCATGTAATATCATTTATTGGTCGTACGCATGGTAAAATTGATGAAAAAGAATATACAACTATTGATTATTTAGAACAACCTGGTAAATTAAAAGAAAATATTAGAGATAATTTATATTCTCCAATAACTATTGCTTTAATTTGTCAAAAATATAATATTCATTATACTTATTTAGGCACAGGTTGTATTTTTGAATATGATGAAAATCATCCATTTGAACAAGAAATTAATGGATTTACGGAAGATGATTATCCTAATTTTTTTGGTTCATCTTATTCTATAGTAAAAGGATATACAGATAGATTAATGCACTTATTACCAAATGTTTTAAATATAAGAATTCGTATGCCAATATCTGATGATAATAGTAATAGAAATTTTATAAAAAAAATAACAACATATAAGAAAATTTGTTCTGTTGCTAATTCAATGACAGTATTACCAGAATTATTACCAATTATGTTAGATATGGCAAAAAATAATATAACAGGAACAATTAATTTAACAAACCCAGGTTTAATAACACATAATGAAATATTAGAAATGTATAAAGAGATTATAGATCCCACTTTTACATGGGAAAATTTTACAATAGAAGAACAAACTAATATATTAGCAGCTGGACGATCAAATAATTATTTAGATACAACTAGATTAGAACAATTATATCCTAGTGTTATGAATATAAAAGAGTCAGTTAGAACATGTTTAGAAAATATGCACAAAATTTAAATTTGATAACTAATGAATTGTTTTTCTTCAATAATTTCTGAATTAAATAATAAATTAATTTGTTTTTTAATTTCTGCACGTTTATCATTTAAAATATGTTCATTTTTATTTTTTTGATATAGTTCAATATCAATTATATTATCAGTTGTATTTAACCATTTTTCACGTTGCCAATCGTGATATTCCCAAAATTCTAAATTTAAATTAAATAGAGCAATAAATAATTCATGTTCTTCAGATAATTTATTATCAATTAAAATTTTTGATAATAATTCATATTCTTTATTAACATTAATTAATTTACTTTCATCTGATATTTTTATTAATTTAATTTTTAAAATTGTTATTTTATCAATTAATTCTCCTAATGAAATTGGTACTAAAATCATATATATAATAATATATATTTTATTTTGAGTTTATAATTAATTATATATATATATATATATTATTAAATGAACTCTTCAAAATATATAATTACATCAAGTTCTGATAAAAAATTTTGGGGATGGTGTAGTAATTTGGGGCATGAATTATTTTTTACTAGAAAAATAGTATTAATTTTATTATTAAATAATCTAATAAATGAAAACTATATAATAGTTACTGCATATGAAGATAGAAAATGTTTATATTCTTCAATTTTTAATAATGTTATAACATATGATACTTTTATGACATTAAATGAAACGAATGTTATAAATTTATGTCCATATTTGTTATCGTTATATGCAGCTGAACAGCATTTTTTAGATAATATAGGTGCACCAAATGGAAAAACAATGCAATGTTTAAAAAATTTAGGATTAGATGAAGTGATGTTATGTGAAAATGATATTTTTAAAAATTGTAATACAGAATTATTAAATAATTTATGTTGTAAAATAGATTTTATTGATTTAACTTTATATGAAAATATAATTAAATCTGATTTTTTTATAATTCATATTAGATATGGATCTAAATATTTAGAATATATTTATAATATAATTGACACTTTTAATATAAATTGTATTATATTTACACAATCTACAAATATCTCAAATAAATATAATATTGTATCTGATTTACAAATTTATGCATCGCTACTTAATCATGTAAATTGTAAATTTTTTATATCGGAATGGTCAGGCGGAGGTCAATTATCACAGTTTTGTCATAATAAAAAAATATTATATTATTATGATAATTATCCAGCAGATTATAATAATAATGAAGAAAGTTTATATAGAGAAAATAATAATAAAAATTTTTATGCTTATTGGGATCATTATACACCAATAAATTGTAAAAGAATATTTTTAAAAAAAGAAGATTTTGAAAACATTGATATATTACAACAAATTTGTTTTGAATAATATTAAATAAGTTCTTTGCCAAAATATTCTAATTCTGTTCTTGTACCTTCTATTATTGTTTTAGGATATAATTTCATATCATCAACTAATGTTTGAAATATAGATGGTTGTATTTCAAGTGTTTTTGTTTTAACATATTCATTAAAAGCTAATGTATCTTTTACTAAACATGGACCTGATGGACCTCTTAGAAATTCATCACATTTAAGATATTTTTCATCCATTTCTTTTCTAATAACTAAACTTTCAATAATACTATTATATACAATATTATTAGATTTACAAATTTCATAAAATCCATTTGCAAATAATATTCTATTTGTATTATATACATTTTGAAAATATTTAGTTAATTCAGCTTCAGTTGGGTGAACTTTTTTAAATTCTTTACATATATCAATATGACATGATTTTATTATCTCATAAACTTCATCATTAATTGTACCAATAATACAAATTGGATTATTATTAATAAAATCATCGTATGCGCATCTTTCTCTTAAAAATTCTGGACAAAATGATATTTTATCATTATTATATTCATTAATTAAATTAATTGTTGTTTCAGGTGTAATAGTACTTTTTATACAAATTACACCTACATAATTAAGATCATGTAATTGTTTTATTACTTTTTTTAAGATAGAAAGATCACATTTATTATTTATATCTGGTATTGTTGGTACAGATATAAATATAATATCTGTGTCTAAAACGTCTTCTATTTTAGAATCAGGAAATTTAATATCATAAAATGACATTATATTATTTGCATTTTGTAATAAGCCATCGTGGATTGCTTTGCCAACCATTCCCATACCAATAATACCTATTTTCATTAGAATTTATATTATAATATAATATGATATAAATTATATTTTAGATCTATTTTTAAATATTTCCTAAATCAATTTGTTCAATAATCCATGGCATTATTTCTTCTAATGCTTTCTCTAATGACGTATTACATTCAAAATTTAATAATTCTTTTGCCTTTGATACATCTGGTACTCGTTTTTGTACATCATATACATATGGCTCATCAGAAACATATTGAAAATCATTTTCATCTTTTCCTAAAAAATTCCATACTGCTTTTGCTAGTTCTAAGACTGTATGACCAGTTGCTGTTGAAATATTAAATTCTTGATTTAATGCATTTTCATTAAAAATACATTCACATATTCCAACTGCTAAGTCTCCTGCATATGTATAGTGTCTAATTTGATTACCATCACCTAATATATGCACTGGATATTGTCCTTTATATATTTTTTGTACTAAATCTGGTAATACATGACTCATTGCTAATTTAATATTTCCTGAATATACTTCTTTTTCTACAAGTGCTCTTTTTTCTCCTGTTCCTATAGCATTAAATGGTCTTAAAATAGTATATGGTAATTTATATTGTTCCCATGCACCTTGGGCGAAATATTCAACTGCTAATTTTTGAAATCCATATGTACTAGATGGTGGTGGAAATTTCTTAATATCTGATTCTTCACTTGGATAATTTGTAACATTTTCATATACCATGCTAGATGATATTACTACTATTTTTTTAAAGAAATTCCCATTTTTAAATGCATCAATACAAACATCAAATGCAGCACATGTTAATTTTTCATTTTCTGCTATAATATCATATGCTAATTCATGAAACATTGTAATTCCTCCAATAATTGCTGCTCCTGCAACAAAAATATTTATTTCATTTTCAAACATAATTTTTTTTAAAAGATCAGTATCTTTTGCATCACCCTTGATAAAAGTAAAATTTGGATGATTCTCATAACTTTTTATTATTTCTCCATATTTCCAAAAGTTATCTACACCCCATACAAGATGTCCATCGTTTAATAATTTTTCTACTGTATATCCAGCGATAAACCCATGACTTCCTGTAAATAGAATTTTCATTATAAAATATATATATCTTAAATATCTTTAAATAAAAATATTTAAGATATATATATGTCTTATAATTTATAAAGTTAATAAATTATAAATTTATATATAAATTTATAATATATGGAATTTAAAGTTAGCGGATTATTTGAAAATGATGTTATATCTAATGATATTTATAATATTATCAAAGGAAAAAGAATTCTTGAAATTGGGGGACCAAGTTTAAATAATTATTGGATTCCCAAATTTTATGAATTATCAGAATATACTGATGTTATTAATTTTAGTGATGATAATAATATATCATTATATACTGGCTGCATCCCCGCCAGCAAGGGGGCAGCTAATAGCGATTATAATGATAATTTAAATATTAGAAATTTTTATAAATTAGTTATTAATGATAGTTATGAATATTTAAATTTATTAGAAAATGATTATGATATTATTTTAACATGTCATGTATTAGAACATCAAGCAAATCCAATTAAACAATTATTATTATGGAAAAAATTATTAAAAGATGATGGTATATTTATACATATTTTACCTAATAAAAATATTTCCGCTGATTGTAATAGACCAATTACTGATTTTAATAAATTACTTTTTAATTATGATAACAATATATTAGAAGATGATATTTCTGAAATAGATAATATAATAAAATATAAAAATAATGATCCTACAAAAATTCCAGGTATTACTAATATTGATAATTTAATATTTTTAAAAAATAATCCTGAAATAATTTTAAAAACTCAACCTATACATCATCATGTATATGATTTTAATTTATTAGAACAATTAGCTAATAAATTAGATTTAAAACAAACATTACAATTTAATATATATTTGGATAATTGGGTTTTTTGGAATAAATAATTTAATATATTATAGATATAATATGTCGTATTTATGTAATTTATGTTTAAACAATAATACAATTACCGATGAATAATTATTATGACCCCGTGATTTATTAATTTGTATTCATTGTAATAGTATTGTTAGAAATAGAAGTCTATATTTATTATTATTAGTTAATTGTCCAAATTACAAATCTAAAAAAATCCATCATTCAAGTCCATCTTATACAGATGCATTACATTTAAAACTTATCAAAGAATGTGAAAATTATTCATATTCTCAATATTTTACTAATATAAAAAATGGAGAATATAATGAAGAAAATATACAATGTGCAGATTTATCAGATCTTCCTTTGAAGATAATAGTTTTGATATATTTTTAATATCAGATGTTTTTGAATATTTATGGGAACCAGCAAAATGTTTAAATGAAATTTATCGAGTTTTAAAACCTAATGGTATATATTTAATGGTTTTTCCTATAGATAGAGGATATCATTGTACAGAACAACCAGTTATCAAATCAATTGATGATGTTATTACACATGTAAATACTAATTGTGGTAATTGGAAAGGATTCAAAGATAAACCAGAGTTTCATGGTAATCCAGCAGACAATTCTGGTTCTATTGTAACTTATTATTGGGGTTATGATGTAAAAGAATTTATTGAAAATAATTCAAATTTTAAAGTAGAAATTTATTTTAAACATGATGTTGAACAATTTGGCATAATGGGTGTTATGAATGAATCAACGATTTGTAAAAAATTAGATAACGATATAGATGATATTTCAGAAACAAAAAAAATATATTATAATAATTTTAATAAATAATAAAATATCATATAATTACTAACTATAAATTATTAACTATATCATTTATAATTTCAAAAATTTCATAAACTAGTTATTGATGATAATTATGAATAATTTAGCCGGGAGAGAGATTGCGAAAGACTCACCTAATAAAAATATTTCTGCTAATTGTAATAGACCAATTACTAATTTAATAAATTAGATTTAAAACAAACATTAGAATTTAATATATATTTAGATAATTGGGTTTTTTGGAATAAATTTATATGAAAATATATTCCAAAAAATCAATATCAAAACATAATACATTTTTGACATTTTTTATTACATCGTTTCTTTCTTTAAAACTATCATCAATAAATATTGAATTTTCTAGAATATATTCAGATTTTTTTTTATTTTCATCATTAATTATAATTATATTGGTAAATATATCTTTTGATAATTTTATAGTTTTTAATGATTCTTCAATATTATTTCTATGTCTAGATATTAAATAAATATTTTTATTATTATTTAGACATCTATATAAAAAAGATATAGCAGAAATATTAACATTATTATTAATTATAATTGTATCATCAAAATCTATATAGATATTATCATATTTAAATATTTTTTCTAAATTGATTACATTTTTTAAAATTTTTGATACACATAAATAATTATTATTTTTATATATTTCTATTTGATTATTAAAATGATAATAAATAGAAAGTAAAGTTAAATTACATCCATTTAATCTATTTATAGATGATGCGCCTGCAATTCGTGTAGAAATTTCTAATAATTTACATTTGTTATTTTTATCAAATTTAACCTGAAAAAACCATGCACCATAAAAATTAACTTTAGAGTTAATTTTATATGCAAAATCTTCAATAACTGTATATAATTCTATATTATTATCAACAGTTTCAGTTATTACACTTAATCCATTTTTATATAATACTCTTTTTCGTATATTTATATATAATAATTTTTTATTCATAGTAAAACAATCTATTGTATATTCATCATTTGGTAAATATTCTAATATTAATAATGATTCATTATAATTTCTATATAATTCTTCCATATTATTGATAATTAAACAATTACGACTACCATATCCAATATCTGGTTTTAAAAATAATTTATCGGTTATTATATCAATTTCATTAATTTTATATATAATTGGACAATCAATAATTTCATTTAAAATATTATATGTATTTTTTTTAGATATACATATATTATTTGTTTCATATGATGATGTAATAATTTTTATATTATAACTATCAAATAATTCAATATATTTACTTAATATTAAATGTGAATAATCCATAGTTGGTATTATAAAATTACAATTATGTATTTTTGCAATATTTATTAAATAATCTATTGTTTCATTTTCTTGTTCATTAATTAATGGACAATCATTATATGAAATTGCAAATAATTCTTTAAATTCATAATTATTATGTGAATTAACTCCTATAATTGATATATGTTTATTATTTTTGATTGATTCTAATATTTCTAATGTAACTGTAGATGATGATGGAAAAACTATTCCAAAAAACATATATAATTAACTATAATATATTTAATTATCTTTTTTTATTAATAAGAAATAATTAATTGGACATAATTTTCTATTAGCTAATTCTAATGCTTTCATTGTTATTATACTATAATCTTTTATAAATATATTTTTATAATACCATTCTGATATTCTAAAATTATCATATAAAGGACCATGAATTCTAAAATTATATGGTGTTGATATAATTATATAACCATTTTTTTTTGTTATTCTTTTTAATTCATTAATTGCAGCAATTGGATTATTTGTATGTTCTAATACTTCAGTACATATTGTTATATCAAATCTTTCATCATTTATTATTGTATTATTATTTTGTGTTATATCACATAAATATGTTGGATCATTTCTTGAATCTATATCAATTGTCTCATATATAATATTTTTTTTATTAGTTAATATTGATTTTATATGTCCAGTTAATCCAATATCGACAATATGTATCATTTTATTATCTATATTCAATAATTCAAATGTTTCTAATATATTATTATTAATAAATTCTCTCATTTCTATATATATTAAATTATCAATTTGACTAGGTATAACATTTAATAATGGATTTGATAAACAATCTCTAATTATAAACATTTCATTATTTGTTTCATTATTTGTTTCATTATTTGTTTCATTATTTGT
>Ga0136644_10004643_pt1 | contig 10129 bp, 7 predicted proteins | sample C_130820_EF_Meta_FD_94780 | JGI IMG/M metagenome (GOLD analysis project Ga0136644, IMG submission 94780) | Freshwater microbial communities from Lake Croche, Canada to study carbon cycling - C_130820_EF_MetaG (v2) (version 2) | ecosystem: Environmental > Aquatic > Freshwater > Lake | place: Lake...
GTGTAGGCGGCGCGGTCGAAAGCCGCGCTGCGGCTGCCATCCAGCAAGGTGGAGTCGCTCGGTGCCGCACGGTTGGGGTGCAGGGCTTGCAAGGGGTTTACCAGCACGCACGCAATGTCGCTGCGGGTATCCAGCAGGCGCAAGCTGCGGGGGTGCATGTCGCGCAGCGTCAGCGTGTCACGGGCCGGTGGCATGGGGTTGCCGGGGCCAGGCTGCACGTCATCCCACCAGCCGTGGTAGGCGCCAGCAAAGCGCACCAATTTGCGTTTGCCGGCGTGGTAGCGTGCCAGCCGCACGGCCTGCATAACGGCCTCCGTGCCCGACATGTGGAAACTGACTTCGTCCATTCCCGAGAGGGCGCAAATGCGGCGCGCGTTGTCCGCTACGCAGGGGTGGTAGCCCCCCAAAGCAGGGCCCAAACCCTCCACCAGCGCAACGCCTTCTTTCATGCAGCTTTTGTAAAAGTCCAGCCCAAACAAATTCACGCCATACGAGCCGGTGAGGTCCATCAAGCGCTGGCCATCCAGATCGACCAGCCAGACGCCCTCGCTGTGGTCCCAATAGCTGCCGATGCGGATGTGCTGCTGCAACAGCTCACGGAATTGAAACGGCACACGCAGGTCGCCCGTCAATTGCTGATCCGACAGCAGGGGCCGACTCTGGCCGGAAAGCGCCAGTGTCTTGGGGCTGCGGTCTCGCAAGCTTTGCCCCAACTGTTGCAAGGCGCGCTCCCGCTGGGCGGCTACGGCAGGCGGCGCGCCGTCGGCGCTAAACCACTGGTCGGTGCCGTAGGAATACGCGCGTACCCAGCTTGCCGCCCGCTTGGCCATGCGGCTGTGGCCAGTCAAAGACGGGTGCTTGGCCAGCGACAGGGACAGGCGGCGATAAGCCAGCGGGAGGGCCCAGGCGGTGCCCAGGGCTACGGCAGTGAGGGCGAAGCGTGTGTTGAATAAGTCCATGGTTCCATCCTTTACATGTAGGTTTTATGCGATGAAGGTGAAAAAATGATGACGCTACGTGCCTGCCTGCGGGCTATTTCGAGACAGGAAGACCTCAACTTTTTGCTGACTAACCGTGTGCCTAGGCTGGCGTTGACACGGTTTATGGGCTGGTTTAGCCGCTTGCGTCATCCATGGGTGCGTGACATATCGCTGGCCGTTTGGCGGACTTTTACCGATTTGGATCTGAGTGAGGCGCGCAAAACACGCTTTGATAGCCTGCACGACTGCTTTATTCGTGAGCTGAAACCGGGCGCACGGCCTATTTGTTCCGATCCCAACTGGGTGGTCAGCCCTAGTGACGGCATCGTAGGTGCCTGCGGCCATGTGCGAGATGGCTTGCTGTATCAGGCCAAGGGCTTTCCTTATCGCTTGCAAGACTTGTTGGGCGCCGATGTGGATCATCGTGCGTGGCAAGACGGTGTGTTTGTTACCTTGCGTCTCACCTCGGCGATGTACCACCGCTTTCATGCACCCATTGGGGCCACGCTACGCCATATCCATTACTTCTCGGGTGACACATGGAACGTCAACCCTATTGCGCTCAAGCGGATTGAAAAGCTGTTTTGCAAAAACGAGCGAGCCTGCCTGGTATTGGAGTTGTCTGAAGGCGGGCCTCAGTTGGCCGTGGTGCCAGTCGCGGCGATTTTGGTGGCGAGTTTGCGCTTGCATGCTTTGGATGCCACCTTGGACGCCCAATATCAAGGGCCCTGCGCGATCGATTGCCATGTACGGTATGAAAAAGGCCAGGAAATGGGCTATTTTCAGCATGGCTCCACCATTTTGTTATTTGCACCTGCTGGGTTTAGTTTGGGCGGCGAGATCGTGCCGGGTGCGCAGATTCGTATGGGGCAAGCCTTGCTACGTGTGCCTTCGTCACTGGATTGACATGCGTTTGTCATATTGATTTCAAACGCCATGCGTATAGTTTAATGCTTACATACGAGGCGGGGAAATTTCAGTGGCACCTGGGTTTTTTATTTTGATCGCAGCGCAATTCGTATCGGCTACGATGGACAACGCCTTGTTGATTATTTTGATTGCCCAGCTAGTCGAAAAAGGACAGGCCGCCTGGTATATTCCCGCGATTAAATTGGTATTTACCATCGCCTATGTGGTGTTGGCGCCCTGGGTGGGTGGGCTGGCCGATCGCTGGCCCAAAAAATGGGTGATGCTGGGTGCAAACGGCATAAAAGCCAGTGCTTGTTTGGGTGTCTTGTTGGGCGTCGATTCTATGCTCGCTTATTGCGTGGCCGGTGTCGGTGCGGCTTTGTATTCTCCGGCTAAATATGGACTGGTGACTGAACTAGAGCCCGCGCGTCGTTTGGTTGCAGCCAATGCCTGGATAGAAATCAGCACAGTAGGGGCCATTATTTGCGGCACCATGCTGGGTGGCTTTTGGGTGAGTTCAGCATGGCGTCAGTGGGGGTTGGTGCATATCGATTTTTTATCCAGCCTGATTTATTTAGCACCCTCGGTCTTTGCTGTTTTTATTGGCTACGGTGTCGCAGCCGGATTGAATTTATTTATACCTTATAGTGGCCAGCGCTATTTATTAACGCGTGTGTCCATGGCTTCAACATTAGGGAATTTCTACCGGAATCTGCGCCGACTTTGGTCAGACCCGCTGGGGGGCGTGTCGGTAGCCGTTACTACCCTGTTTTGGGGGGTGGGGGCTACCATGCAGTTGCTGGTGCTGGTGTGGGCACAGCAGGGCCTGGGCCTGGGGCTGGATCAAGCTGCGTATTTGCAGGGCTGCGTGGCCGTGGGTGTGGTGCTGGGCGCCGCCTTGGCGTCGCGCTATGTGGCCCTGCACCAAAGCCTGCAAGTGATTAAATTAGGCGTTTTAATGGGCCTGCTGCTGCCGATCATGAATCATGTGCACGATTGGCGCTTGGCGGCAGTACTGATGATTTTTGTCGGCTTGCTGTCTGGCTTATTCATTGTTCCCATGAACGCGCTGCTCCAGCAGCGCGGGAAAATACTGATGACCCCGGGTGAATCGATTGCCATACAAAACTTCAGCGAAAACCTCAGCGTGCTGCTGATGATGAGTGCCTACACCTTGATGCTGATGAATGGCTATTCCACCCGTCAACTGGTGTGGCTTTTGGCTGCTTGGATTGTGGTGTGTATGTCTGCCACCATTGCCGCTCACACGCGCAGGTCCGGGCGAGACTCGGAAGCCATGACGCCTAATTCATCCTCTTCATAATCGACTACTTTCTGCATTTCTGTGCTCCAGTCAATCAGTGCCAATTGGCCGTCAGGGTGCTCAACCAAAGCGCTTAAGCTCTCTACCCAATCACCGTCATTGCAGTAGTTAAGGCCCTCAATTTCCCGAATCTCGGCATGATGGATATGCCCACAAACGACGCCCTGGTAGCCACGTTTACGCGCCTCTGCTGCCACTGCACGTTCAAAATCGTTAATATACGATACCGCGCGTTTCACTTTGAGTTTTAGATAGGCGGATAAAGACCAATACGGTAAGCCTAAATGCCCGCGGAAATGATTAAAGAAACGGTTTAATTTGAGCGCCAGTTCATATAATCTGTCACCAAAATAGGCGAGCCACGGCGCACTTTGAATAACCGCATCAAAATGATCGCCGTGCACCACCCAGTAGCGCTTGTGGTTGGCAAGCTCATGAACCGCCTCGTCCACGACCTCGATACCACCAAAATGGTGCTTTAAAAAATGCCGGGCAAAGCTATCGTGATTGCCTGCAATATAGACGACCTTGCAACCTTTGCGGGCGCGGCGTAGCAGCTTTTGTACCACGTCATTGTGCGCCTGAGGCCAATACCAGTTGCGCCTGAGTGCCCACCCATCCACGATATCGCCTACGAGATAAAGATAGTCGCTGGTGTGATGTTTTAAAAAAGATTGCAAAGCCTCAGCCTGGCAGCCCGGCGTACCCAAATGAATGTCGGAAATAAAAACAGCTCGATAATGCATAGTTGGTAGTCAGACCATTGCAAAGCTGTATATCATCAACTATTTGAATGACAGAATGACGACGCCCGCCCCCCTTCTTATTCATCAAAATGTCATATAGTATGGATAGTGTCTGAGGCTTTTTAGGGTTGGAGGCGCTTTATGAATAAGGAAATCACCACCGAGCAACTACAGCGTTTGCGCGAAGACATGCTGGACAGCATGGATGAAGAGCTGGAGCAAGAGTTGGATGACGTGGCCGAGTTCGGAACCATGGGCATGAATGCCCATGACAGGGCCATGCGGCGCACCTATTTCCGCGAGTTGCTGCGCCTGCAAGGGGAACTGGTGAAGCTGCAAGACTGGATTGTTGCCACCAAGAAAAAGGTGGTGATTGTGTTCGAGGGGCGCGACGCGGCAGGTAAGGGGGGTGTCATCAAGCGCATTACCCAGCGCTTGAACCCACGCATATGCCGCGTTGCGGCTTTACCCGCCCCGAACGATAGGGAGCGCACGCAATGGTATTTTCAACGCTATGTTGGCCATTTACCTGCTGCCGGTGAAATGGTGTTGTTTGATCGCAGTTGGTACAACCGCGCGGGCGTTGAGCGGGTGATGGGTTTTTGCGCTGAAGATGAGCTGGAGGAGTTTTTTCGCTCCGTACCTGAGTTTGAAAAAATGCTGGTGCGTAGCGGTATCCATTTAATCAAGTACTGGTTTTCAATTTCAGACGAGGAACAGCATGCCCGCTTTCTGGCGCGCATTCATGATCCCCTTAAACAATGGAAACTCAGCCCCATGGACTTGGAAAGCCGACGCCTATGGGAGGCTTATACCCATGCAAAAGAGGCCATGATGGAGCGCACCCATATTGCCGAAGCCCCTTGGTGGGTGGTGCAGGCGGTGGACAAAAAAAGGGCCCGACTAAACTGCATTGACCATCTGCTCAGCCATTTTGACTATCACGAAGTGCAACATCCCGAAGTGGTGTTGCCCGAGCGCGTGCGCAACCCCGATTACACCCGCCACCCGGTTCCAGACCGCATGGTCGTGCCGCAGAAATATTAACGACGCGATTCCACACAGCTGGGCGGAATTCGTCTTATTTGGCGCGCAGCGCTTTCGCTGCAAAGACTGTGGCAAGAGCTTCTGAAGCCAAAGTTGCTGACCATGTCGCCGATATCCGCCTCTCGGGTCTGAGCGCTGGGGCCGGTCAAGTTCAGCATAAACTCCTCAATCTGAGGAAATTTGAATGAACAATGAACAAGCTCTTGGCGGCAGCGTCCATAGGTGGCGACGGCCTGTTCCCTTGGTTCTTTTCCTCTGCATACTCGCAGTCGCGTGCTACGCAGGCTATCGGCGCTACCAGGCGGCGCCGGCCGATAAGCGGCTCCCCAGCGAAGCGGTGCAGACCCAAGCCGCGCCACGCGCTCCCCTGGAATTTGCGCCCATCGATATTGCGCTGGTCGAAATGCGGGGACTGGAGCGCAAGGTCGCGTTCTCTGGAACACTGGTTCCGGTGGTGCAGTCGATGGTCAAGTCCACCGTTGGGGGCGAGGTTCTGCGCGTTTCCGTTCGCGAGGGTGAGTGGGTCAAACGGGGCCAGGTCATCGCCGAAATCGACACCGCCGATTTGCGTTCGCGGCTCGAAGCCGCCGTGGCCGATCAGGAAGAGCGGCGTTCGCGTTTGGCGATTGCCCTGCATAACCGGGATTCCAACAAAGCTCTGTTGGAACAAAATTTCATCTCTAAAAGCGGCTTCGAGCAAATAGCAAGCACCCTCAAAGGCAGTGAGGCCGCCGTGCAGTGGGCCGACGCGCAAGTCAAGTTGGCGCAAAAGGCCTTGTTGGATGCGACCATCCGCTCGCCGATGGACGGCTGGGTTGCCAAACGTCTGGTCAGTCCGGGCGAGCGCGTGCAGCCGGACGGCGCTATCTTGAGCGTGGTGGATCTGACCCAGCTCGAACTGGAGGCAACGATTCCAGCGTCTGACGTGCCTGCCATATCGATTGGTCAAGCCGTGCGCTTTCGCGTGAACGGGTTTGCCGAGCGCCCGTTCGAAGGGCGGCTCGATCGCATCAATCCGCAGACCGAGGCGGGATCGCGGGCCATCAAACTGTTTGTGACGGTCGCCAACAAGGATGTCAGCTTGCGTGGCGGCATGTTTGCGCAAGGCAATGTCTCGCTGTCGCGCAGTGATCCGGTGCCGTCGATTCCGGTGAGTGCCGTTTTTGAAGAGGCGGGGCAGAGCTACGTGTTCAGCATTGAGGCGAGCAAGCTGGTCAAGCGCGCCGTGGTGCTGGGCGAGCGCGGGGGCTCTGACGGCATGGTGGGCGTCCGCTCCGGTCTGCCCGTTGGCGTGCCCGTGGTGCGGGTTCGCATGAATGGCCTGAAAGCCGGTGAGCCCGCTGTCATTCTGCCAAGCCTGGCCAACCCGACCAACCCGACCAACCCGACTAAGCCAGCATAGGGCAGCCTCATGTGGATTACCAAGACCAGCATCAATCAGCCCGTGTTCGCGACCATGGTGATGCTTGCGCTGGTGGTGCTGGGCGTGATTGCCTACAACCGCTTGGGTGTCAATCAGATGCCCGACATCGAGTTGCCCGGGGTCTTGGTGCAGATTCAGTATCCAGGAGCCGCGCCCGAGCAGGTTGAGGCCGACATCGTCCGCCCACTGGAACAGGCGGTGAATTCGGTCAATGGGGTGAAGAACATCTTCAGCAACGCCTATGAGGGCCGGGGCGAGCTGTGGCTGGAGTTCGCCCTGTCCACCAACATGAATAAGGCGATTCAGGACGTGCGTGATCAGGCGGCCCAGGTGCGCCCGACCTTTCCGCGTGAAGCCAAAGATCCACTCATCGTCCGCGGCCAGTTTGATGACGGTGAGCCCACCGCGTCGCTTGGCATTCTCTCGCGCACGCGTAGCTTGCGCGAACTCAGCACGATGACGGATCAGCTCATCGTCAAGCGGCTGCAAGCTGTTTCGGGTGTGGCGCGTGTGCGGGTCGGCGGCGCGGTTCAGCGTCAGGTTCAGATTCATCTGATGCCCGAGCAACTGCTGGCGTATCAGGTCGGTGTGGATGAAGTCATCAGCGCCATCCGGGCCGTGAATCAGGATATGCCAGCGGGCTCCTTGCTGGAGCTTACCCAGCAAAAACTGGTACGCCTGGAGGGCAAGCTCAAGAGTGTGGAAGCGTTCAACGACATCGTGGTGGCGCGGCGCGTGGGTGCGCCGGTGTACCTGCATGAACTCGCCAATGTGAAAGACGGCGAGCGCGAAGAGGAGTCCATTGGGCGCATCAACGGACAACCGGCGCTGACGCTGAACATTTTCAAAACGCAGGATTCCAATCTGGTGGCGGTGGGCGAAGACATCGTCAAGGTGGCACAGGAACTGCAAAAGCAGTTACCCGCAGACGTGGAAATTCGCCCCATCCGGGAAGGCTCACGCGATGTGAAGGACGCTTTAAACAACGTCAAGCGCACCATTTTCGAGGGCGGTTGCCTGACCATCCTGATTGTTTTTTTGTTCCTACAGTCCTGGCGCAGCACAATCATCACCGGCATTACCTTGCCGATCTCCGTGGTTGCCACATTCATCGCCATGCAGGCCTTTGGCTTTACCGTCAACTCGGTCACGCTCATGGCCTTGTCGCTGTGCATCGGCTTGTTGATTGACGACGCCATCGTGGTGCGTGAAAACATCGTGCGCCACCTGGGTATGGGCAAGGATCACCTCACGGCGGCGCGCGACGGCACGCAAGAAATAAGTTTGGCGGTGATGGCCACTACCTTTGCCATTTGTGCCGTATTCATTCCCGTGGCGTTCATGAGCGGCATCATCGGGCGTGTGTTTTTCCAGTTTGGCATCACCGTCACCGTGGCGGTGTTGGTGTCGCTGTTTGTTAGTTTCACGCTGGACCCGATGCTCTCATCGCGTTGGAAAGACCCGATGGAGGGCCGGTTTGCCCATCTGCGTGGGCTGCGGCAGCTCATGGCTGGGGTAGAGCGGGGCCTTGAACACGTGCATGCGCTCTACGCGCGGCTGCTGGTGGTCGCGCTGGCCTACCGCAAGACCACGCTGGCGATTGCGGCGCTCATCTTTTTCAGCAGTTTTGCCTTGATTCCTTTGGTCGGCGGGGAGTTCATGCCCAAGGCCGATGAGGGCTTTTTTACGCTCACGGTGAAAACCCCGGTGGGCACCAGCCTGGCTTATGCCGACGCCAAGGCGGCTCAGATTGAAACCGCGCTGCGCCAGATTCCCGAGGTGGCGCTGACCAGTACCACGGTGGGTAGCGACGGCCCCAACCAAATTGCATTGATGATTAAGCTCACTGATATTCGCACCACCCCGCGCAAGCCGCAGCGCGAAGTGGAGGCGGCTATTCGCGCGCGCCTGCAACGCATTCCCGGCATCGACTTGAGGCTGGGATTCGACCGCCCGATCTGGATTAACTTGATCGGCCCGGCGTCGGACAATCTGCCCGAGCTGCTGGCCGAGCTGATGAAAGGCATAGGCGCGATCAAGGGGGTGGTGGATCTTGAAAACAGCCTTGATATGGCCAACCCGGCCGTGGTGGTTAAGGTGAATTCGGCTCTGGCCAGCGACCTGGGTCTGTCGGTGCAAGGCATCGGTGCAGCGCTTCGGCCCTTGGTGAACGGTGAGGTGGTCAGCAACTGGCTGGCGCCCGATGGGCAGAATTACGAGGTTAACGTCCAGCTACCGCGCTCGGGGCGCCAGACCTTGGCGGATCTGGGTGACTTGTATGTCAGCTCCAACAAGCTCGACGCCAACGGCACACCGATGATGGTGGCCTTGCGGCAGGTGGTGGATTTCGTGCCGTCCACCAGCCCGCACGTCATCAAGCGACAAAATCTGGAGCGCCGGGTCGGCATCTACGCCAATGTGGAGGGCCGTCCCACCGGAGACGTGGCTAGGGAAGTTTCCAACTTCGTCAATGGCATCAGTCTCCCGCCCGGCTACCGCTTCGACATCAAGGGCGAGGCGCAGCAAAACGACGAGGCAGGTCGCTCAGTCGTGGTTGCGTTGACACTGGCAATTGTCTTCATCTACTTCATCTTGGCGTCCCAATTTGCCAGCTTTCTGCAGCCCCTGGCGATCATGGCGTCGCTGCCGTTAACCCTGGTCGGGGTGCTGGTGGCGCTGTTGCTGACTGGCTCGACGCTGAACGTTTTTTCCATCATCGGCATCATCATGCTCATGGGCCTGGTGGTGAAGAACGCCATTCTTTTAGTGGATTTTTCGAACCAGGCGCAACGCCAGGGCCACGCCCAGCATGCGGCCATTTTGGAAGCGGGGCAGGTTCGTTTGCGGCCCATCCTGATGACCACGGTGGCCATGATTTTTGGCATGCTACCCATGGCCCTTGGGCTGGGCGATGGGGGGGAATTGCAGTCGCCGATGGGCCGTGCCGTGATCGGCGGGCTGGTTTCTTCCACCTTGCTGACCCTATTTGTGGTGCCGGTGATGTACTCGTATCTCGACAATCTGCCGCGCTGGTGGCTACGGCGGCGTACGGGTATCGCAAGCAGGTAGCTGCCTTTCACTTCAGTACCGAAAACAGACTGCTGTAATCGTCTGTCCACACTGGCTCTGGGCCGCCAGCGTCTATCTCCCTTGCTACGCGTTTAAGCGCGGGGTCCGCAAACAATTGGGCATTTCGGGTCACGACCACCCAAGAGGCGGGGTACAGCAAACTCCTGCCGTTGCCGGGTGACTGGATCAAGCGTGCGCTGAGCCCGAGTTTTTCTGCCACCCGTTTCACCACGGGCGCCAAATTCAGATACGCATTCGTCACGTCTATCACCAGAGTGCCGTCGCTGCTCAAGTGGCGCACGTACAGTTCAAACGCCTCCAGGGTGAGCAAGTGCGTGGGCACGGAGTCACCGGCAAAGGCGTCCAAGACGAGTAAATCGAACTGCTGTGGCGCTTGTTGCTCCAGCGACAAGCGTGCGTCGCCCAGCACCACGTCCACACGCGCTTGGCTGGCAGACAAGTAGCTGAACTCGCTTCGTGCGGCAGCAACCACGATGGGGCTGATTTCGTAAAAACTGATCCAGTCTCCCGGTTGTCCAAACGCGGCCAGTGTGCCCACGCCCAAGCCCAATGCGCCAATGCGCAGCGGGGTCTGGGGTGCGCGGGCACTAAAAACCCGCGCAACGCCCGA
>Ga0136644_10004644_pt1 | contig 10126 bp, 7 predicted proteins | sample C_130820_EF_Meta_FD_94780 | JGI IMG/M metagenome (GOLD analysis project Ga0136644, IMG submission 94780) | Freshwater microbial communities from Lake Croche, Canada to study carbon cycling - C_130820_EF_MetaG (v2) (version 2) | ecosystem: Environmental > Aquatic > Freshwater > Lake | place: Lake...
ATCAAGCACATTGATGTGAGCGTAGCAAGAGATGCAAGCAATGGTGTCACTGTGACCGTGGAGAATGACGGTGACGGTATTCCTATTGAGCTCCACAAGGAGCACAAGGTATATGCCCCCGAGCTCATCTTCGGCCATCTTCTCACCAGTGGCAACTATGATAAGACCGAGGAGAAAATCGTCGGTGGCAAGAATGGTTATGGTGCCAAGCTCACTAATATCTTCAGCAACAAGTTCACCTTGAGCACTCGCCATCCCGCCTCTGCACAGCGTTATACTCAACTATGGACCGACCACATGGCCTCTGCATCCAAGCCTAGCATTGTCGCCGACAAGGCTGCCAAGGGATTTGTCAAGATTACCTATGAGCCTGACTTGGCCCGTTTCCCTGGGCTTGACCTGGATGCCATGGTTCAGGTTCTTCACACGAGGGCAATCGAGCTAGCCGCCATGGCCGGCAAGGAGGTCAAGGTATCTTGGAATGGCACCGTAGTCACCACAAACACGTTTGAGAAGTTCATTCATCTCTTTATTCGTGATGGCACCACGCACGCCTATGAGCGTTGTGGTGAGCGATGGGAGGTCGGTGCAGTCCTAGCCAGAAATCTCTTTGCCGAGGATGATTCTCCCGATGATCGTCATATTTCCTTTGTGAACGGCATTAACACGCGCAAGGGTGGTAAGCATGTGGAGTCCGTGCTCAAGACTGTCCTCGGCAATTTCACTGAGCTTGCAAAGAAGAAGAAGATTGATATCAAGCCTGCGCAGCTCAAGGATTCGGTAGTCTTCTTCATCAATGCAACCATCGTAAATCCTGCCTTTGACTCCCAGACTAAGGAGACTCTAACAACCCCTGCAACCAAGTTTGGCTCTGTCTTCAAATCCGAGAAGCTGTCCGAGCTTCTGGTCAAGATTGGTCTCCTCGAGGAGGCCCAGTCAATCCTGGATGCCAAGGCCGCCAAGGATGCCAAGAAGACTGATGGGTCTAAGCGCAAGACACTGCGTGGACTACCCAAGCTCGAGGATGCACTGTGGGCCGGCACGACCAAGTCTCCTGAGACTACCTTAATCTTGACGGAGGGAGATTCAGCTGCGGCCTCAGCCATTGCTGGGCTTGCCGTCGTTGGTCGTGAGAAGTGGGGTGTCTTTCCTCTGCGTGGTAAGATGCTCAATGTGAAGGACATTAGTCAGGAGAAGTTCAACAAGAATGAGGAGCTGACGGCAATCAAGAAGATTCTGGGTCTGGAGCAGGGCAAGGTCTACCAGGATACCAAGTCACTGCGTTACGGTCGTGTGATGATTATGACTGACCAGGACCATGATGGCTCACATATCAAGGGTCTTCTCATGAATTTCTTCCACACCTTCTGGCCTTCCTTGCTGCAAAAGGGATTCCTCTGCTGCCTGGCAACTCCTCTACTCAAGCTCACTCGTCGTGGCGTCGTGCAATCGTTTTACTCTCAGGGCGAGTTTGATACTTGGCGTGATTCTAATGGTGGAGATGCCGCTATTAAAGGTGCAACCATGAAGTATTATAAGGGTCTAGGCACGTCCACTGCTCAGGAGGCCCGTGAGTGGTTCAAGAATCTCTTTGATATGAAATACGAGTGGGATGACCTCTCTGATGATGCCATCTGCCTGGCCTTTTCAAAGAAGCGTGCGGATGACAGGAAGGAGTGGCTGAAGACCTTTGATGCTCGTCGCACTCTGGCTGTCGTCAAGGGTGGACGTATTCCCTATAACCGGTTCATCCACGATGAGCTTATCCACTTCTCGAATGCTGATAATCTTCGCTCTCTCCCTCACGTCATGGATGGGCTCAAGCCTTCCCAGCGCAAGATTCTCTGGGCTTCCCTGAAGCGCGGACTGCGCTCAGAGATTAAGGTGGCCCAGCTGGCGGGTTACGTTTCAGAGCATGCAGCCTATCACCACGGCGAGGCATCTCTGAATTCTACCATTACTGGAATGGCCCAGAATTTCGTGGGGTCCAACAATGTGAATCTTCTGGTGCCCATTGGTCAGTTTGGCTCTAGGCTGATGGGTGGTCAGGATGCAGCTCAGCCTCGATACATCCATACTCACCTGGAGCCCATTATAGATTCCATGTTCAGGAAGGAGGATTCGGGTGTTCTGAAATATCTGGATGATGACGGTGCCATGGTTGAGCCAGAGTTCTACCAGCCCGTGGTGCCTCTTCTTATCATCAATGGTGCCCTGGGGATTGGCACGGGATTCTCCACAAATATTCCACCTCATAATCCAAGTGATGTCCTGTCACTGTTGCGTGACCGTCTCTTCATGCGTCGCCCAACACTTGCTGGACTTATCTTGCAGCCCTGGTGGTATGGCTTCACCGGCACTGTCCATCGCACGGCTGATTGCACGTGGGTAACCAAGGGCAAGGCAACGTGGGATGATGTGAAGCACACTATCACGGTGACAGAGCTTCCAGTGGGCACATGGACCAAGGATTACAAGGTCTACCTCGATACCCTGTGCACTGGTGACAAGGAGAAGGATGTGAAGCCAATTCTTGAGTCATTTGATGACTTGTATAATGATACAGAGGTCAAGTTTGTTCTCTACTTCAACAATGATACCTACTTTGAGATGCGCACTGATGCGGCGGCGGCTGAGAAGATGCTTCAGCTCAATACCACATGGCACACGACAAATATGGTGTGTTTCAGTCCTGAGATGAAGATTAAGCGTTATGGCACGGTGGGTGATATGATGGAGGATTACTACCAGGTTCGCCTTACTGCCTATGAGACCAGAAAGACCCAGGAGCTTGCTAGGCTTGAGAGGGAGCTTATGGAGTTTGATGCGAAGGCGCGTTTCCTGCAGGCCTTGTTGGATGACCGTATTGACTTGAGGCGTAAGTCTGACGATGAAATCGTCGTGGCGATGAAGGAGCATAAGCTACCGGCACTCGATGCTATGGATAAGCCTGACGTTGCTGATTCCTACGAGTATTTGCTCAAGATGCGGATGGATAGAGTGAAGGCTTCGGCGGTGGAGGAGGCGAGAAAGCATGTGGAGGCGGCACAGCTTGCACTGGAGCTCCTACGGGCAACGACTGCAGAGAATCTGTGGCTCCGGGACCTTGATGGGTTTGAGAAGTCTTGGGTGGCGCTACAGGCGACACGCGAGGCTGCTTTGGGTGATGCTCCGCTGAAGAAGGAGAAGAGGGTGCTAGGCGCAAAGGTAGGGGCAAAGGCATAGGTTCGCTTAGGCTATAACCCTATAACCACACGTCACTAGGAATAATATAAATATATGTATTTTTTTGATTAACTCTGGAGGTCATAAGGCCTATGGCCTATGACCTATGCCCTATGCCCTTATACAAACGGATTATACGGCAACGATCTAGTTCCAGCAGAACTCAGACTCACCGATCTGGCTAAGGGCACCGGCATATGGCTGATATCTTTCAAGTAATACTGGTAATGATCTACGGCACTTAAAATATGAGGAACCGACCAATTTAATACTTTATCATTTAAATCTGCAACCTGACCGGCAATATCATTCGGCAAGTTCTGGGCATACTGGAGATACATTGTTCTCATAATAATGGTAAGTTCATCTACGGACTGATTATCAATAACATAGTGTTTTGGAGCGGATTTCTCGTATACGGCTTTACGGATACCATTTTGAATTGCAATCGCATTCTCTTTACTAAAGAATGCCTTAGATAAGGCATTTACTTCCCAATTTCCACGGAGTGCATCAGTTGCAAAGACTTCCTCAGTTTGGGTGCGGTAGGAAAATCCAGGAACTTCGGCATGGCCACCGGCCCCAGGTGGGGCAGAAAGATTCACGCGTCCATTCATTCCTCCTACCGGCGGCGGATTAGTATTTGGTAAAATAAAGGCATCCTTGTCCATTCTGTTTGGAGGCAAGTTTCCCTACCGGCAAAAAAACGGCTTTATAAAAACTTTTTTCTAGGCCGGAAGTATAAGCAAATGGCTAACGCATCTGGATTCCGCGGCCCCAAGCAAACTAACGGCTACTTTGTCCCCCTCGCTGACTGCAGAGGTGCAGTTCTTAACTACGCTGCCCCCACTGGTGCAGGTGGTTCTTTCCTCCCAGGCTCTTTTACTAGTGCGTCATCTACCCTAGATTCCTTTTACCTATCTTCTATCTCCTCCCTGGGAGCTGGTGGTCTCCTAAGAGATATGGGTAAGACGGTGGTGTCCTCTAACCGCACCTTCCGTAAGGTGCAGATTGTGGGCCCTGGTGCTAATGCGGTTGGTGCTGGTGGTGTAGTTGGCACCTCTACCAGTGCATTCAACAGCTGCTATATCGAGCTTGCCACTGGCAACAGCTGGCTTACTACTGCCACCCCCGCCAAGGTGGCCTACTTACCTGGTATTCTCTAAATATACGTTTACGTAGATACCCTTATAAAATGCAATAAAACTTAAATCTTATTCTTTTGATTAAGATTTAATTTTTACTAACTTTTTCTAAAAACCATTAGTAGTATGATTATATTAGGCATTGATACGTCCAAACTAAATTGGTATCTGATTCTATACGTGGTATTAAGTATAGTTTTCCTAGGTTTCGGAACAAACACCGTGTATTCCACTGGCCAGGTACGTGGTATTATCTTTGGAATCGGCTCAGCATTAGTTTTAGTCTATTTTGGCCTAAAATGGTTTGCAAATCCAGTGGTTGCGGCAACTGATTGGCCGCCAGTAATAAATATGTGTCCGGATTACTTAACATATATTCCAAATATAAACATAAGTTCAACTCCCCCAGCTGCTACAGCTGGCACAGCTGCTACAGCAGCAACAACCCAGGGAGGGTGTGTTGATATGCTAGGTATTTCTTCTAATGGAGGTTTTAAGAAAACTACAACAAGTGCATTGCCAAATCTAACAATTACTGATAATACTTCATCCGGTAGTATTGCGTATAAAGTATTTAAGTATACGTATGAAAGAGTTAAGAGTGCAATTTCTGACGGTAGTTCTAATAAGGGAACCGCTACAGAGCCTAAGGGAAGTGCAGTAATCCAACAGATTTGTAATGCGTGCAAGGATGCAGGTTTAACCTGGGAAGGTGTGTATGACGGGTCCACGTGTACTGCACTCAATAGTTTCAACCTTATATCTGCAAGAACCCCACCAGGATGCGTCAATCCTACTTAAGTTTTTAAGCCTAAAGATTCGCGTGTCTTCTTTTAAATAGATGAACTATACAAGTCTTCATCCAAGTGTAGAAATTGCACTTAGACGATGGCTTAAGACTCCAACTACTGCCGCATTTCTCCTAGTTGGCCCCCCCGGTGTAGGAAAGACCACCCTAGCTAGAGAAATTCTCAAGCAGGAAACATATAGAATTGTTGAACTAAATGCAAGTCATACTCGCTCGGGTCAGGCATTCAAGAAGCAAATCATTCCGCTCCTAGTTCAAAAATCTGTTCTAGAATCCATGTCACCTGAAAGCAATAAACACAAGTTAGCAGTGCTCTTAGATGAGATTGACGGTCTCAGTCTTGGTGAGAAGGGTGGTCTCAGTGAGCTCCTAGATTACATGCGTGCTTGGAAGCCAGGAAATACAACACATCCCTTACTTCTTATTTGTAATGAGATTAAGGGTCGTGTATATCAACATATTGTCCGCCTGAGCACATATATTCAGATGGAATTTCCTGCGCAAACTGTTCAAACCTGGCTAGGAAAAACCCTGAGGTCAGAAGTTTTAGCTAGTGCTGACCTACGAGTAATTTTACGTTCACTTCAAGGCTGTGATTCTAACTCGATTTCTCAAGGCCAGCAAGAACGAGATGCACCTGAGCTTATTGCAGATGAAACTACTGAGGAAGAGCCAAGTACTGAAATCTTAAGATTTAGCCATTCATGTCTCTATGATTACTGGGACCCTCTAATTATTCCCGAGGTTGAGAATAATCTGGGAAATCTCTCAGGACTTTGTGTCCATGAAAATATCCACCGACGCCTTGATTCTGCAGAAAATCCCTGGACACACTACAAGGAATTTCTTGCACTCTTTGACCTCAGTGATAAGGCGGATTACTGGGCCTTCTTTTATCAGAACTGGAATCTGCTCAGGCCGAGTTTTCAACTCAAGCTCAAAATTACTAATGCATTCTTATCCGAATATCCAGTAACTCAGACTGTTACGCCATCCCAGTTACAATTCACTCAAGTTCTAACAAGGCAATCATCTATGTACAATACATGGAAACAGATGGTTCAATTTTCAGATGAGCATGATTGTGCAATTGAAGATATTCAAATAAAATTAAATCAAGTTCTTCAGGCCAAGACAACAAAAGTTCCTACTGCACAGGCTAAGAAAATAGAATCAATAAGTATACCTAAGCAACTTTGTATCTATAAGGATTAGATGGAGCCTCCTATTAATATTCTTGTTATTGTTGTATCTTGCAACAAACACAAGAGTTTATGGCCTGAAATCTTAAATAGAGGAATTGATAATTTAATAATTTTATGTGGTGGAGAACAAGAAACTAGACTAGAAGGGAAGATTCTGAAGCTTGCATGCCCAGATACATATGAAGGATTATCAGAAAAAATGATGGCGACCTTTGAATTTCTGTTAAGTTCTGAGATTTATAAATCAGTCACTCATATTTTAAAAGTAGATGATCATGATACATTATTTTCATTAAAAGAAATTACTGATTTATCTTCTAAATATAAAAATGTCTTACAAAGAATGGATTATATTGGTCAAACCTTATTTGATAAGCCAGGTAATAGGGCATATCACTTTGGGAAAGTGTCCAAAGATTCCATATGGCACAATAAATTATATGAAGGAGAATATAACCCATGGTTAAGTGGCGGTGCATCATATATATTAAGTAGAAGGGCTATGGAGTGTATTTACAAGAATAAAAGTGAAATGTATAAGTATCCATATGAAGATTTGATGGTTGGTAATATACTTTGTAAGAATAAGATATTTCCTTACAAACTAAATTATGGAATAAAAGCATGGAATGGTTAGTTAGCCCTTTCTTCTCCCTCGTGCAGTAAACGCACTAAATTCAGTTGTTCATTGCGCCCCAGGCGTATTGCACGACCGATAATCTGCCTCTCCTCCTCCGTCTTCATTAGGTGCATTAAGACCACGTGAGTTGCAGATTTCAAATCCATCCCAACTCCCGCCTGCATGCTATTCATCAGGAGGACCTGTATCTCCCCCTTCTCAAACTGTTTTAATGTGCTGGAAATATGGTCCTTATTACCTTTTACTGTCGCAACCTTGATGCCTCTTTCTAGGAGTTGTCCTTCAATCTCCAAAAATGGATTATCATAGCGATTGAATACGAGAAATTTTCCTGTGCGATTTTCCGTAATGAGTTTCAGTAAGGCATCCTTCTTTTTTGGTTTCCTTTCTGGAACCTCAGCAGCAGCAGACTTTGAGGCATTTTCAGAGCTATCAGCCTCCAGTTGCCTCAGGCTATTGAAATCAAGGGGCGACCTGCATAGAGGACACGATGGATTTCTCTGAATACAATTAATAATACAGGCGCCACAGAAGAGATGCTGACAGCAGAGCACAAAGGTAGGAATCTTAGGCTCTTCAAAACAAATTGCACAAATTTCATCCTTCGCATGCAAGATTCGCTGCTTGAGGGAGGATACCTGCTCCTTAATTGAAGAAATCTTTGTTTTTAGAGAAGCAATGGCTTGCTCTTTTGCCTGTGGCGTTGAATATTCAATGGACTCCTTGAATACAAGGGTTTTCTCAAGGCGGTCGAGCTCTTTTTCACGTGTCTCACATAAAGCAGTAATCAAGGAGGACTGTGATGTATTATTTACACCAAGTTTTTCTAGAGCGGTCTTGATATCACCCGCATGCAAGAGCTCCTGGATTTCCGCATTCACATATTGGGCAATAATACGATGGGATACTGGTGTCTCACAAATAATACGCTGCTCTAGAATGGGAGGGGACCTCCAGCTCTGCTCCATGAATTGTGTATTTGTTCGTAAGACCAGATGTCCGCGTGAGGGATGCTTGGATAAAAAATCCGAGAAAAAACTCGCACTCTTAATATCATAACGCGAATAGAAATTTGAGCCATTGGTAACTTGGTCCTGATGCAGAAGTTCAACTAGGTCAGGATGTAGACCAGCCGCTGCTCGTTGAGCCAAGAAGGTATTTGACATATACATATAATGTCCTTGAAAGAGAATATTTGGCCATGTTGCCGTTACAAGCCAATAGAAATTTGCCTGAGGCATTGGCACAGTCGAGGTAAAATGAATGCTATCAACCTCGTCGAAAATTACGGTTGACCATTGAATTTCGTGACGGGCTTGAGATGCCATAAAGGTCTTTATAATGGTATTGGACATCAAGGTTATATCACGTGTCTTAATCAGTTCATTGAAATCCGTTTTCTCCAGAGCTTTAGTTGTCTTCACTTCAAAGAATGAGAGAGTAGTCTGCTGCTGAATTGCAAATTTCCATTGATGGAAGAGAGTATGGGGAACAATAATAAGAACATTACCAGAGCACTCTAAGGTATGCACAGGCCGCTGACTCCAGAAGGTTGTTTGCGACTTATTATGAATTGTATTAAATACGGATGTAATGGGATTGCGCTTCTTATGCGCAATGAATCCAAGGGTGGTTAAGGTCTTTCCTGAGCCGACCTTGTCACCTAAGATTGCTGTTTGACTATAATGGGTTTCATTATTCACCGTGAATCCCTGAATGCATGTGCGCTCCTTCTCTTGCATCGCATGAATCATTGCGAGTTGATGAGGTCTCAGGGGGACCTTGATTTCGTTTGGTTGGATTGCATATCCTGATGTATCAGTGACGGCGTGTATTAAGGGCTGCTCATAAACTTCTAAAATTTTATTTAGAGAGTCATCTCGGGCTGACATGGAAGTGATCTACTTAGAACGAGAAAGGATTTGTTTAGACTATACTACGCTTTACGCTTTTTAGAAAAAAGCGAACCAAAAAATTTATGATTTTAGAAAAAAGTGAACCAACAAAATTAACGCTTTTTAGAAAAAAGCGAATTAAAGCCCATAAAAGAATTCATGCAACTCATGGTCCTTAATAAAATCAATCATAAGTAATGAACTTTTGACTAACAATGGATTCTCGTTATTTCTTAGTTCCGTCTTATCAAAGGTATTCTCTGAATGACTCATAACAAGCATGACTGTTCTTGGATTCAATTGCACAAGGGGGTTCTTGTATCCATCCAGAAAAGATTTTTCTTCGGCAAATGCAACAGTCTCATCATATCTATGTCTAGTAGCATATGTCTTTGTCCAGGCCATAGTTCCATTTGTTGCATGACCTTTAAAATACGGTCCCGCCTTCCAGATTTCCTTGGTATCTGTAAAAAACATATAGACTTCACTAGCTCCAGCAAGGTGAACTGAAGGATTTCTTAGTAGAGCCATTACCGCATCCATTACTCGTGTAGGAAAATAGAAATCATCATCATCCATTGCAACTATAATATCTCCTGTGGCTTCCTCGTTCAGGCGATTGCGCTTTTCTCCAAGGGTCATTTTGTCCTCAGACCAAATAAAGACAAGCTCGGGTAGTGAAGGCCTAGCCGCATCAAGGAGGTCCTTAATTTCTTCCTGACCGTCATCGTAGACTATCCACTCCATACGGTCTCTAGGATATGATTGGCTTTGCACAATTTTAATTAAGGCAGGAATGAAACGTCGGCGATTATATGTCGGCGTTACAATACTTACAAAAGGTAGGGTAGGTAGCATTCTATGGTATTTAGAAAAAAATTGTTTAGACACTTAGATAGGAGCAGCAGCTAGAAGGCCGCGAGGAGCCACAGGAGCAGCTTGAACAGGAGCAGCTTGAACAGGAGCAGCTTGAACAGGAGCAGCTTGAACAGGAGCATTGGCTACAGGAGCATTAGCTACAGGAGCATTGGCTACAGGAGCATTAGCTACAGGAGCATTGGCTACAGGAGCATTAGCTACAGGAGCATTAGCTACAGGAGCATTGGCTACAGGAGCAGCGTGAACAGGAGCATTAGCTACAGGAGCATTGGCTACAGGAGCATTAGCTACAGGAGCATTAGCTACAGGAGCATTGGCTACAGGAGCAT
>Ga0136644_10004645_pt1 | contig 10121 bp, 8 predicted proteins | sample C_130820_EF_Meta_FD_94780 | JGI IMG/M metagenome (GOLD analysis project Ga0136644, IMG submission 94780) | Freshwater microbial communities from Lake Croche, Canada to study carbon cycling - C_130820_EF_MetaG (v2) (version 2) | ecosystem: Environmental > Aquatic > Freshwater > Lake | place: Lake...
CGGTGCTTGTCGGGCACGTAGCGACCTCACCCACCAGGTGAATAGATGCAGGGGGTCATCGCCGTGTTTATGCATAAGATTTTTGAGTGCCATGAAGCGGTCAACTGCGGTTTCTAGGTTCAAGCCAACTTGCTGCGCAGCCTTTCATTAACCTGCTGCGGATGGGCTTTTCCCTGGCTGGCTTTCATCACTTGGCCCACCAGGGCGTTGAAGGCTTTCTCCTTGCCAGCGCGAAACTCCGCCACCGATTGGGGGTGGGCCGCCAGCACCGTGTCGATGAGCGCATCCAGCGCGCTGCTGTCAGGGCCTTGGTGCAAGCCCAGCGCGGCAATTTGCGCGTCCACGTCTTCACTCTCACCACGCCACAGCGCGTCAAACACTTGGCGCGCCGCGTTGTTGGACAAGCTGCCGTCGGCAATGCGGGCCAACAACTGAGCCAAGCGGGCCGCGTCCACCGCTGGCTGGAAGGCGCTCGCCCCTGCCGCGTTCAGGCGGCGTGCCACCTCGCCCAATATCCAGTTGCTAGCCAGCTTGGCCGTTGCGCCGTGGCGCACAGCGGCTTCGAAATAGCTGGCCACGGCTAGGTTTTGCGTCAAGGCGTCGGCTTCGTTGCGGCTCAGGCCCCACTCAATAAAGCGTTGCCTTTTTTGGGGCGGCAACTCCGGCAGGGCGGCGCGCACCTGTTCTACCCAGTCGGGCGCGATCACCAGGGGTGGTAAGTCCGGGTCGGGGAAGTAGCGGTAATCGGCCGCGTCTTCTTTGCTGCGCATGGCCCGGGTTTGGCCGCTCGCCGGATCGAACAAGACCGTGGCCTGCTGGATGCTTCGCCCGTCTTCTAGCTGCTCGATCTGCCACTGCGTCTCGAATTCGATGGCTTGCTGCATGAACTTGAAGCTGTTCAGATTCTTGATTTCGCGCCGCGTGCCCAAGGCGGCACCGGGTTTGCGCACCGAAACATTGGCATCGCAGCGGAACGAGCCCTCTTGCATATTGCCGTCGCAAATACCGATCCAAGTCACCAGTTGGTGCAGCGCCTTGGCATAGGCCACGGCCTCGTCGGCCGAGCGCATATCGGGTTCGGTGACGATTTCCAATAATGGCGTGCCCGCCCGGTTGAGGTCGATGCCGCTTTGGCCAGCAAAGTCTTCGTGCAGCGACTTGCCCGCGTCTTCTTCCAGATGCGCGCGCACCAACCGCACCGTGTGCAAGGTGTCGCCTACCCAGCACTCGACGTGGCCGCCTTGGACCACCGGCGTTTCATACTGGCTGATTTGGTAGCCCTTGGGCAGATCGGGGTAGAAGTAGTTCTTACGCGCAAACACGCTACGCGGCGCCACCGTGGCGCCCACCGCCAAGCCGAACTGGATCGCGCATTCCACCGCCGCTCGGTTCATCACCGGCAGGGTACCGGGCAAGGCCAGATCGACCGCGCAAGCCTGGGTATTGGGCGGCGCGCCAAAGGCGGTCGGCGCGCGGCTGAAAATTTTGCTGTGCGTGGCCAGTTGGGCGTGGGTTTCAAAGCCGATGACGACTTCATAGCCGTGGACAAGAGAACTCATGGCGTGCCCGACAGATAAGCCGTGGGTGTGCGCAGATGCCAGTCAGTGGCCTGCTGAAACTGGTGTGCGGCTTGCAGCAAGCGGCCCTCGGCAAAGTAGTTGCCGATGAGTTGTAGGCCCACCGGCAGTTGATTGGTAGAAAACCCCACAGGCAAGCTCATGCCAGGCAGGCCAGCCAGCGAGGCCGGCAGGGTGTAAATATCGGCCAAGTAGCTGGCTAGCGGGTCGTCTGACTGGTCGCCCAAAGCCCAGGCCACGGTGGGGGCTACCGGCCCGGCGATGAGGTCGCAGTGCTCAAAAGCGCGCTGAAAATCCTCGGCAATCAGGCGCCGGATTTTTTGCGCTTGCAGGTAATAGGCGTCGTAGTAGCCGTGGCTGAGCACATAGCTGCCTATCATGATGCGGCGCTTGACTTCGTCTCCAAAGCCTTGCGCGCGCGTACGCTGGTACATGTCGGTCAAGTCGCCGTATTGCGCCGCGCGGTGGCCGAATTTCACGCCGTCAAAACGGCTCAAATTGCTGGACGCTTCGGCAGCGGCAATCACGTAATACACCGGAATCGACAGCTCGGTCAACGGCAAGCTCACCGGTACCAGCGTCGCGCCCAGAGCTTGCAGGTGTTGCAGGGCGGCGTTGATGGCGGTGCCCACCTCGCTGGCCAGACCGGTGCCAAAAAACTCATTGGGGATGCCGATGCGCAGGCCCGCTAAGGGCTCATTCAGCGCGCAGCAAAAATCCTCTGCCGGACGCGCGAGCGAGGTGGAGTCGCGGTCCGGGTCCGGGCCGCATAACTGGCTGAGCAGCAAGGCGCAGTCGTGGGCATTGCGCGCCAGCGCCCCGGCTTGGTCCAGGCTGGAGGCAAACGCCACCAAGCCATAGCGCGAGGCGCGGCCATAAGTGGGCTTGATGCCGGTGACGCCACAAAACGAGGCCGGTTGCCGGATCGAGCCACCGGTGTCGGTGCCGGTGGCCGCAGGCGTGAGCTGCGCCGCCACGGCCGCCGCACTGCCGCCGGATGAGCCGCCGGGCACATGTTGCAGATTCCAGGGGTTGTGCACCGCGCGGTAGGCCGAGTTTTCGTTGCCCGAACCCATGGCAAATTCGTCGCAGTTGAGTTTGCCCAGGCTCACCATGCCTGCCGTGCGCAGCCGCGCCACCACCGTGGCGTCAAACGGGCTGCGGTAGCCAGCCAACATCTTCGAGCCCGCCGTGGTGGGGAAGTCGGTGGTCACCAAAATGTCTTTGTGCGCCACCGGCACGCCTTCGAGCACGCCTGCTGTGCCAGCCGCCAGCCGCTGGTCGCTGGCGCGCGCCTGCGCCAGCGTGGCCTCTTCGTCTAGCGCCAAAAAGCAGCCCAAAGCAGCATCGTGGCTGTGAACGCGCCGTAAAAAATGCTGTGCCAACTCTTGCGCTGAAACCTGTTTGCTGCGCAACATGTCGGCCAGCGTGGCCACGTCGTGATCGTGCAGGTCGCTCATTCGATCACCTTGGGCACCAGGTACAGGCCGTCCGCCACGCTGGGGGCGCTGCGCTGATTGGCTTGGCGTTGGTTGCGCTCACTCACCACGTCCTCGCGCAGGCGCAGGCTGATGTCTTCAATCGCGGCGACTGGGTGCGCCAGCGGCGCCACGCCGCGCGTATCGACGGCACGCATTTGTTCCACCACGGCAAAAAAGCCGTTGATTTGTGTGAGCATGCGCTCGCTTTCAGCGCTGCTCAACGCCAATCGAGACAGATGAGCGATACGGGCTATGTCTTGGATATTCAGGGCCATGCGGTATTATCCAGCCTTGCCGAGTAGCCACGTGCTCGCGCTGCCCCTCCCCAAACACCCGCTTTAGCATTTGAGGTCGGCGTAGAGGCCACCTAGGCGCTACGCGCCAGAGGATTTGATTCATATGTTCGGAGCATTCCGCCAGTATTTCTCCACCGACTTGGCCATTGACCTCGGTACCGCCAACACCCTGATTTTTGTGCGCGACAAGGGCATTGTGTTAGACGAGCCCTCGGTGGTCGCGATTCGCCACGAAGGCGGGCCGCAGGGCAAAAAAACCATTCAGGCTGTGGGCCGCGAGGCCAAGGCCATGCTGGGCAAGGTGCCGGGCAATATCGAGGCCATTCGCCCGATGAAAGACGGCGTGATTGCCGACTTCACCGTCACTGAGCAGATGCTCAAGCAGTTCATCAAGATGGTGCATCCGCGCAGCATCTTAAAGCCCAGCCCGCGCATCATCATCTGCGTGCCCTGCGGCTCCACCCAGGTCGAGCGCCGTGCCATCCGCGAGTCGGCCCTGGGCGCGGGCGCGTCGCATGTGTACCTCATTGAGGAGCCGATGGCGGCGGCCATTGGTGCCGGTTTGCCGGTGTCCGAGGCCAGCGGCTCCATGGTGGTCGATATCGGCGGCGGCACCACCGAGGTGGGCGTGATCTCACTCGGCGGCATGGTTTACAAGGGCAGCGTGCGTGTGGGTGGCGACAAGTTTGACGAGGCCATCATCAACTACATCCGCCGCAACTACGGCATGTTGATTGGCGAGCCCACGGCAGAGGCCATCAAAAAGAACATTGGCAGTGCCTTCCCCGGCAGCGAGGTGCGGGAAATGGAAGTCAAGGGCCGTAATCTCTCCGAGGGCGTGCCACGCTCCTTCACCATCTCGTCCAACGAGATTTTGGAGGCCTTGACCGACCCGCTGAACAACATCGTGAGTGCGGTCAAAAACGCCTTGGAGCAAACGCCCCCTGAGTTGGGCGCCGACATTGCGGACCGGGGCATGATGCTCACCGGCGGCGGCGCCCTGCTGCGCGACTTGGACCGCCTACTGGCCGAAGAAACCGGCTTACCCGTGCTAGTGGCCGAAGACCCACTCACCTGCGTGGTGCGCGGTTGCGGTATTGCGCTGGAACGCATGGATCGGCTGGGGTCGATCTTCACCAGCGAATAATTCTGGCACTTGTGCGGGTGCGTGCCCCTGCTTTGCGCTGGGCTTGAGCAGCCGGTTCGATCACCATGCCTCTGGGAACCCTGGATCGCACCCCACCGCCCTTTTTCAAGCAGGGGCCGTCGGCACTGTCGCGCTTGGTGGTGTTCAGCTCCCTGGCATTTTTCTGCATGGTGGCCGATGTGCGCTTTCGCGTCGCGCAGCCGGTGCGTGCTGTGGTGGCGACCGTGCTCTACCCCTTGCAATGGCTGACGCTGCAACCGGTGTTTGTGTTGCAGCAAGTGGGCGTGCATTTCGAGTCGCTGCAACACGCCCAGGCGGCGCAAGAGCAGGCCCGGCGCGAGCTGGCACAGCAGGCCTTACGCGGCAGTCGGGTCGAGCAGCTGATGCTGGAAAACCTGCGCCTGCGCGAGCTGCTGCAATTGCGTCGGCAACTCACCACCAGTGCCCAAACGGCCGAGGTGCTGTACGACGCAGCCGATGTTTACACCCGCAAGCTCATCATCGACAAAGGCATGAGCCAAGGCATTGCGCTGGGCTCGCCGGTCATCGACGAATCGGGCGTGCTGGGCCAAGTCACGCGGGTGCAGCCGCTGGTAAGCGAGGTGACCTTGGTCACCGATCGGGACTTGGCCTTGCCGGTGCTGAATGCACGCACGGGCGCACGCACGGTGGCTTATGGCGATCCGGCAGGTAATTACGCCAGCGGCCTGGGCGGGCTGGAGCTGCGCTTCATGGCCGGCAACGCCGATGTGCAAGCGGGCGATATGCTGACCACCGGTGGCGTGGACGGCATCTATCCGGCGGGCTTGCCGGTGGCGCGCATAGACCGCATCGAGCGGCGGGCCGATTCCGCTTTTGCCCGCATCTTGTGCCAGCCCTTGGCCCGGGTGAACGCGGCGCGCCACGTGCTGGTGCTGCAGCCCCTGGCAAACCAAATTCCACCCCGCCCCGAGCCCGAGAACCCGCCCGGTAGCGTGCGCAAGTGGGGGCGCAAATGAACCGGTTCACGCGCTGGCCCATCCAAGCGGGGGGACGGTCAAAGACGCTGACGCCAGCGGGGTTCGGCACATGATCATGCGCCCTGGCCAGCAACTGCTGCTGCCTGCTAACCCCTTATTCATCTGGGGCAGCCTGTTGTTGGCTTTGTTGGTGAACGTGTTCCCGTGGGGCCGCCATGCCTGGATGCCCGACGTATTGGCTCTGGTGTTGGTGTTTTGGAATGTGCATCAACCGCGCCGCGTGGGGATTGCCGCCGCCTTCGTGTTTGGCCTGTGCATGGATGTACACCAGACTGCCCTGCTGGGCCAGCATGCGCTCACCTACACCGTGCTGAGCTATTTTGCGATCACGATTCACCGGCGCCTGCTGTGGTTTCGTGTGCCCACGCAGGCGCTGCAAGTGCTGCCCTTGTTTTTTTTGGCCGACGCGATGGAGGTCGTGATACGGCTGCTGTCGGGTGGCAGCTTTGCGGGCTGGGGGCTGCTGCTGGCGCCGCTTTTGCAAGCGCTGCTGTGGCCGGTGGTGAGCGTGCTGCTGCTGCTGCCCCAGCGGCGCGCGCCCGACCCAGACCTGAACCGCCCGCTCTAGGCCAACCGGTCGCCACATGATCGAGCTGCGCAACGTCAAAGCTGAGCTGACCCGCTTTCGCGCCCGCGTGCTGATTGCCAGCGTGATCGTGTTGGCGGCTTTCGGTTTGCTGGTGCTGCGCTTGGTTTATTTGCAGGTCTTTCGGCACCAGGACCTGAGCGATCAGGCTGAAAACAACCGCACGGCGGTGGTTCCCATCGTCCCCAATCGGGGCTTGATATTGGACCGCAATGGCATTGTGTTGGCCAATAACTACTCCGCTTTTACCTTGGAGATCACACCCTCCAAAGTGGACAGCCTAGACGGCACCATTGACCAGTTGGCCACCGTGGTCGATATCCAGCCGCGCGACCGGCGCCGCTTCAAGCGTTTGTTAGAAGAGTCCAAAAGCTTCGAGTCGCTGCCCATACGCACCCGCCTGAGCGACGAGGAGGTGGCCCGCTTTGCCGCCCGCCGCTTTCGCTTCCCCGGCGTGGAGATCAAGGCCCGGCTGTTTCGCAACTATCCGTATGGCGAACTGGCCAGCCATGTGATTGGCTACATCGGTCGGGTCAACCCCGCCGAAAAGGCCGGCATGGAAGATTGGCCCGAGCAGGAGCAGGCTAACTACCGGGGTACCGAATACATTGGCAAGTTGGGTGTGGAGCAGGCCTACGAGAAGCAGTTGCACGGCACCACGGGCGTCGAACAGGTGGAAACCTCGGCTGGTGGGCGTGCGGTACGCAAGCTCTCCAGCAACGCGGCCACACCGGGCAACACGGTGCGCTTGTCGATCGACATCAAGCTGCAAAAACTGGTGGAAGACTTGTTTGGCCAGCGGCGTGGCGCCATGGTTGGCCTAGACCCAAAAACCGGCGAGGTGCTGGCCTTTGTCAGCAAGCCCACCTTCGACCCCAATTTATTTGTCGAGGGCATCGATACCGAGAACTGGCAGGCGCTCAACGAATCGCCGGACAAGCCGCTGCTCAACCGCGCCCTGCGCGGCACCTACCCGCCCGGCTCCACCTACAAGCCCTTTATGGCCTTGGCGGGTCTGCAAACCGGCAAACGCACGCCGCAACAAAGCATCTCAGACCCGGGCTACTTCATGTTTGGCGGCCATCGTTTCCGTGACGACAAAGAGGGTGGCCACGGGCAAGTGGACATGTACCGATCCATTGTTCAGTCCTGCGACACCTACTACTACCTGTTGGCCAATGAACTGGGTGTGGACGCCATCCACGCCCAAATGCAGCCCTTTGGCTTTGGTGAGTTCACCGGTATCGACATTCAGGGCGAGGCGCGCGGCATTTTGCCCTCTACCGACTGGAAGCGCGCCAGCTACCGCAAGCCCGAGCAACAACGCTGGTACGCGGGGGAGACCATTTCCTTGGGCATTGGCCAGGGCTATAACAATTTCACCATCCTGCAACTGGCGCAGGCCATGGCCATCCTGGCAAATAGCGGCGAGCGCATACGCCCGCACTTGGTCAACGGCGTGATCGACATCGTTACCCGTGAGCCGCATCCCGTGCCCTTGGAGCCACCGAGCACGGTGCCGGTGAGCCCGGAAAACCTGGCCGTGGTGCGCAGGGCGCTGCAAGGCGTGAACCTGGAGGGCACCTCGGCCAGCAGCTTTGTGGGTGCGGCCTACACCAGCGCCGGTAAAACCGGCACTGCGCAAGTGGTGCAAATCAAGCAAAACGAAAAGTACGACGCGGGCAAGATTGGTGAGCGCTTTCGTGACCATGCCTTGTTCATCGCCTACGCGCCGGTAGAAGACCCGAAAATGGCGCTGGCCATCGTGGTGGAAAACGCGGGCCTGGGGGCGCAAAATGCCGCCCCCATCGCGCGCCGCGCCTTCGACTATTTGCTCTTAGGCCTGTATCCCAATGCGCAAGACATGGCTGCCGTGCAAAAGGGCCAGGCGGCAGCGCCACTGGGCAAGCCGATACCGGTACGCGACATGCCCTGGCCCGGGCCTTTGACACTCAAACCCTAGGAGCACCGCGCCGAAACGCGGCGCGCCGCTCGGCGGGCTGTGTGGTGCCAAAAAAAAAGCACCAGCAAAGAGCCGGTGCCTTTCGAAGCCCCTGTATGAGTAAGGGCTTGTCTCCTCGAATCCTCACCCGGTTGGCCTCGAATGCTCGTCTGCGCAAGCTGCTCCGATCCACCAGCCCTGCGCAGTGTAAGCAGGCGAACACCAAGCCGTATTGGGGCTTTCCCGCCACGCCTAGGCAAAAGGGTGCAGGCCGCGTCGTGTCCTACTGCGGCTTCGCGCTGGTGGCCGCGCTGGCAATCCATTCGGCAGCCTTCTCGGCAATCATCAGCGTCGGGCTGTTGGTGTTGCCCGAGGTGATGCGGGGCATCACACCGGCGTCCACCACGCGCAGGCCGCGCACGCCGCGCACGCGCAGGCGGCTGTCCACCACGGCCAGAGGGTCGGCGCCCATGCCCTCCACGCGCCCCATCCGCGTCGTGCCCACGGGGTGAAAAATGGTGGTGGCGATATCGCCTGCCAAGCGTGCAAGTTCTTCATCGGTCTGGAACTGCGTGCCAGGCTTCCATTCTTGCGGCTGGTAAGGCGCCAACGCAGGCTGGCTCACGATGCGCCGCGTCAGGCGCAGGGAGTCGGCGGCCACCTGCCGGTCTTGCTCGGTGCTCAGGTAGTTGGGCGCAATCGCGGGCGCATCCTCAAAGCGCGGGCTTTTGATCTGTACCGTGCCCCGGCTTTCGGGGTTCAGGTTGCACACGCTGGCGGTAAAGGCGGGGAAGCGGTGCAGCGGTTCGCCAAACGCGTCCAGGCTCAAGGGTTGGACGTGGTATTCCAGGTTGGGGTGCGGCTGCTCGGGCGTGCTGCGGGTGAAAGCGCCCAACTGGCTGGGCGCCATGCTCATGGGCCCGCTGCGTTTGAACAGGTATTCCAGCCCAATGGCCGCCTTGCCCCAGGCGGAGTGGGCCAGCGTGTTCAGCGTTTTCACGCCCTGCACTTTGTACACCGCGCGAATTTGCAAATGGTCTTGCAAGTTAGCGCCTACACCGGGCGTGTCTTGCCACACCGGCACGCCATGCTGTTGCAGCAAGGCCGCCGGGCCAATGCCCGAGAGTTGCAGCAACTGCGGCGAGGCGATGCTGCCCGCACTCAGTACCACCTCGCGCGTGGCGTGGGCTTGCACGCGCTCGCTACCGGTCCAGACCTCGGCGCCGGTGCAGCGCAAGGCGCCGTCGGCGTCGCGCGCAATCACCAGGCGCGACACCTGGGCCGAAGTCCACATCTCAAAATTGGGGCGGCCATAGCACGTGGGGCGCAAAAAGGCTTTGGCGGTGTTCCAGCGCCAGCCGCTTTTCTGGTTCACCTCGAAGTAGCCCACGCCTTCGTTGTCGCCCTGGTTGAAGTCGTCGGTGGCGGGCACACCCGCCTGCTGCGCGGCTAGTGCAAAGGCGTCCAGCACGGCCCAGCGCAGGCGCTGCTTTTCAATGCGCCACTCGCCGCCTGCGCCGCGCCGCTGTAGCAGGTGGGCATAGCCCGCTTCCGCACCGGCCAGCAACTCGGGTACCTGGTTTTTGGCGCCGTGCCAGGCGTTGGCGCCTTGGTAGTGGTCTTCGTGCAGCTTGAAATAGGGCAGCGCCTGCTCCCAACGCCAGGCGTCGTCGCCCGTCAACTGCGCCCACTGGTTGTAGTCGCGCGCCTGGCCGCGCATGTAAATCATGCCGTTGATGCTGGAGCAGCCGCCTAGCGCCTTGCCGCGCGGGTAGCGCAGCGCGCGCCCGTTGAGCCCGGCGTCGGGCTCGGTCTGGTACAGCCAGTCGGTGCGCGGATTGCCAATGCAGTACAGATAGCCCACTGGGATGTGAATCCAGTGGTAGTCGTCGCGCCGCCCGGCTTCGATCAGCAGCACGCGCTTGGATGCGTCGGCGCTCAGGCGGTTGGCGAGCAGGCAGCCCGCCGTGCCGCCACCAATGATGATGTAGTCGAAATGGGTGTCGCTCATTTCGCGGTGGGCATGACGAACTCCGCGCCCTTAGGCGTGCTCTCAGGCCAGCGCTGCATGAC
>Ga0136644_10004646_pt1 | contig 10120 bp, 10 predicted proteins | sample C_130820_EF_Meta_FD_94780 | JGI IMG/M metagenome (GOLD analysis project Ga0136644, IMG submission 94780) | Freshwater microbial communities from Lake Croche, Canada to study carbon cycling - C_130820_EF_MetaG (v2) (version 2) | ecosystem: Environmental > Aquatic > Freshwater > Lake | place...
AGTTCAGCCATACGCCATGTATCCGCTAGAAGTGCATGACATTTATCTGCAGGAAGAATCTCTAACGTGAGATCCATAAACTTAGCATCAAGCTGTTCATTTGTCATCGGATTTTCAAGGCCTCCGACTGCACTATCAATCACTTTATTGAGAACTCGGCCATCGTTTAAGGTGATTGTGACTATGCCAGATTTTTTGTGAAGATTGTTATCGACCTCAACAGTAATTTTATCTCTCAGTGAAATAGTCTTCGGGTTACGAACTGCCTCATCAGAATACTGTTTCTCACCAGCGCGACCATCAATTAAAGCAATGGCAACAGAGTGATACACGCTGAACTTACCCTCAAGACCGGTCTGGGGTGTTTTCTTTCCACACAGTTCTAGTTGATAGGGATTTGCTTTAATGTGAACTGACGAAATTTGATCGGGATGGAGATTGTGCTCATTTCTTAGTTGTATTGCGCCATCAATAGCAGGGTGTATCACAATCCCGCAGGCGAATGGTTTGTATGTATCTTTGGCAATTTCAAATCGCGAACCAAGATCTCCCAACATTTCTTTATAGTCTCGCTTGGTACTCATTGAATTTGCCCAACCAATTCGAGATTCAATCATTTGATTTGAACTCGTAAAATTATTTTGAGCTAAGAGGGCTGAAAAAAGACCATTTTCTGCTGCTCTTCCAGGGTTAAAGCTTTTATTCATCGATCCAAAGGAGTCCCGAAATCCAACCGGCTGTGAGGCGGCTAGTCCCAGCGCCCAAATCATTTGTTGTTCACTAAGACGCATTAGCCTGCCAACGGCTGCTGCTGCACCAATTGTTGGATGAGTGCCAGATACATGCCAGCCAATATCGGCGTGATTAGGCGCTAAAGAATTCGAGAGTCGGATAGTGTATTCAACCCCTAAATAAAAAGCATTCATAAATTCTTGACCGCTAACTGGCTTTAATTCTGAATAGGCTAACAACACCGATGCTATTGGGCCGGCAGCGTGAACATTAGTTACTAAATGGGTGTCATCAAAATCAAATACATGGCTGCTTACTCCATTGATAAAAGCTGCATTTAGCGGATCAAATCTTTCACGTCTACCTAAAATACTGGCTTGATTGGAATGGGAGACTGGCCTTAGACTATCGATGCAAATATTGACTGCTTCATGTTGACAACTGCCTACAGTAACTCCGACAAAGTTCACGAATGCCCTAGAAGCTTCTTTTTGAATACTTTCCGGTAAGTCTTCATATCGAGTATTCAGAGCATATTGCGCTAGCAATCTAGTTGCATCTTTGCCAGTTTCAAAATGGGCATTTGACTCTGCTAGTTTAGCTGGACTTGTTGAGCTGTTATCAGTAAGGGCATGTTTTTGCTCGATATTCATTTAGGGATCTCCAGATTGCAATTTTTAATTGATTTACAGTATAGTCAGTTAAACATTTGTTTAATTATTTGAATCGATGACGATATGCTACCTGAGTTCGTTCGTCAATTTATTACAATCAGAATGTTTTATATAGATATTGCGGAGCAGCATGTTTATAAAATTACTATATTGTTAAGTGCCAAGAGGGTTTGAAGATGAGCTTAAGAAAATTACATAAATTACAGAAGATTGCTGTGAGCCTGCTCGTGAAAAATCTCTTATTACCTTCCTTTATTCGTATCAGCTTGCTAGGCTTGCTGAGTGTGATAGGATCGCCAGCCTTCTCACAGGATTACCCCAATCGACCAATTAAGGTGGTGATTCCTTCCTCTCCTGGCGGTCCTTCTGACATTTTTGGTCGAGCGCTCACACAGCAATTGAGTGAGAATCTTGGGAAAGCAATCATTATTGAAAATAAGCCTGGGGCGGGTTCTAAGATTGGGATTCAGCAAGTTGCAAAATCTGCACCTGATGGGTACACCTTGTTATTAGTAAGCAGTACCTTTGTCATCAATCCATCACTTTATGCGGACCCAGGCTTTGACCCCATTAAGGACTTTGCCCCCGTTGCTTTACCAGTGAGCTCTCCAAATGTCATTGTTGTACATCCGAGCTTTCCAGCCAAAGATATTAAAGAATTTTTTACTGTTGTTAGGGCCAATCCCGGTAAATATGATTACGCATCCCCGGGCGGCGGCACCGGTCCCCACCTCAGCGCAGAATTATTAAAACTTAAGATGAATTTAGATATTGCCCATATTCCATACAAAGGGGGCGCCCCAGCATTGCAGGCAGTACTTGCCAATCAAGTACCAATTGGTTTGTCGGCAATTCCTCCAGCAACTCCACAAATAAAAGGAGGAGCTCTAAGAGGGCTTGCTGTAACAAGTACCTCTCGCTCATCCTCTCTTCCAGACATACCGACCTTGAGTGAAGCTGGAGTAACCGATTTTGAGGGAGATACCTTAAGCTTTATAATGGCTCCTTCTGGTACTCCTCCTGCAATTATCCAAAAGCTAAATCGAGAAATTACTAAGGCATTAAATAATCCCGATTTGCGCAGTAAATTACTAGGAATGGGTTATCAGATATATAGCAACACTCCGGAACAAGTATCTCAAAAAATTAAAGTAGATATTGAGAAATGGGCCAAAGTAATTCAGAGTGGGAATATCAAACCGGACTAATTTTATAATTTCCAATGATTGCTTTGCTGATTTGGGATTTCAGAAGAAACAATCAGTAGAGTGACTAATTAGAGCTAAACATATGCTCAGAGTACTGCATTAAATTTTTCATGGATTGTAAATGTTTCAGTGCCAACTCCATAGCTTTGCCGAATACGACGCGGGCCACCAAAAAATAATGCACTGCTCAAGCAGGGCATTTTCTTTTAAGACTTTGCTAAATAATTAGACCTAGTCAGCTGAAATAAAAAAAGCCCCGTCTTGCGGGGCTCTAAATTTTGAATGGCTCTATTGAAGCTTAGGCTGAACTCGAATCCAACTAAATGGGCCGAATGTTCCGACACCATCTTTTTCGGTTGCGATGTTACCCGTTTTGCTAGGATCAATAGTGAGTTTGATGTACTCCATATCGGTTGCAGCAACAGTAGCATTACCATGACCAACTATACGATGAAAATTAGGCACGTTATAGCTTGGCACGTAATTCGGATTAGTTTTATCTTGCACAATTTTATAAGCATCAGCATAGTTGACTCCATCCGGAATGATGGGTTTTAGAGCACCAGCCGTAACGCTTGACAGGCAGGATTCTGTTGCAGTTGAGTATTTACCAATTGGCGTTGACGGAACTTCGATTTTGCATTCAGCACCTAATACCAATGGATTGTCGGAGCGGTAGAAATGAGAATCATTATGTGTCAAAAGTACAGGTTTGCCAAAGTCTTTAGTGAGCACCGCAAGCTTATCAATATATTGCTTCCACTCAGTAAGAGTTTTAGCTGACATTGTATTACTGTCTAAATCCCACATATCTCCTTGAACCATAATCAATATACCACTGTCACCATTTGCTTTAGCTTTTGCAAAAATGGTGTCCAACCATCGGAATGCTGCCCCGGTACGGCTATCAATTTCTTGCTGCCTAGTTTGGTCTGTAATTGAAGGAAGGGCGCTAAGACCACTCACTCCTGTAGTGAGATAACTTGCTCCATTATTTGAACCACCAGGTAAGTTAATTGTGGCAATTAACACATTTGATTTTTCAAACCATGTATTTTCAACATAAGCTTTGTCTGTGGGGTAGTTTGGATCGTAATCAGTTGCTTGGGTACGAACACTCATTACTGTTTTGCCTAAAGTCTTACCTGGTTGTGAAAAGAATATTGAGCGAACCAAGTCTAGATTTTTATATGGATCACCTAAAAAATAGCTATTGGAAGTTCCCCCGCCCTCTTTGGCCTTTTGGCAGTCAATCCACTCATTGTCTCCTGGGGTAAAGATTAATGGGGTTGTAAAAGTTTGAAAAAGATTATAAATAGACTGGTTGTAAGCTTCGGTACAGTATTGTTTTCCAGAATGGATATCACCAGTATGAAGCACCATGGTCACATCTTTATCGCTATTGATTGCTGCAATGTATGAGGGATATTTTGTAAACTCAGCCGTGTCTGTAGCGCTGGCGCCATAAGGGGAGTCACCAATTATGGCCAAAGTCGTTGGTGCGGCGATGATAGTCGATGAACTTCCACCACAGCCTGATAAGACTGCTGTTGCTATGAGCGCTACTTGAAAAGAAAGATACTTTAAATGTTTCATAACTACTTTCATGAAGAATGATTAAAAATTAAACAATTTTCTGATTCTCGACCTTAATTATTTCAATAATATGAAATTGGCACATTAAAATCCTTATGATGGTGGTTCAGTTACGCTCCTTGCTAGCCAATAAAAATTAAATATTAAGTTAATTTAGAATATAAAAAAGTCTTAATAATTCAAAATCTAAAGGATCCACTATGCTCGGAATTACAAGAAAAGATTTTATTATTCAATCATTAAATTTCAATTTAAAAAACCCATGGAATATATTAAGGCTTACAGTAGGCGGTTTTTTATTACCGCACGCCTTAGGAAAATTTGTTAATGGATCTATTAATCCAGCAGTTTTAGGTTTTTTTGATAAGGCTGGTTTTAACCCCCCTGAAACTTGGGTTTTGATTGCATTTCTAGCGGAAATAATTTGTGGAATTGCTTTAGTTATGGGAATTTGTTCTAGGTTTGCCGCGATTGGTGCAGCAATTACCTTAATCGTTGCAACAGCGTCTTTACATGTTGTAAAAGGATTTAGTTGGTATTGGAATGTGGGTGGCTATGAGTATCCAGTTTTTTGGGCAATTGTATCTATCTGCCTCGCAATGCATGAATTCCAGCGAAAAAATTGAGCTACATCAAACTTAAATAATTACTCTCTAAATTTACACCACTTCGTAGAGATAACTATTTTGATTGGCTAGTTTAGGAATTCTTGCGCATCAATACAAATACTGGATCCGAAGTACATGAAAACAACAAGAACTAAACAAAAATGACAGAAATTGATTTAAGGGTAGAAAGCAAGCTAAAAACAGATATTTGTTATTAATAACTATATTAATATGGTACAAATACTAAAAAAGGCATAAATATAAAACCACTATTATTCAGTGGCAAACATGAGGTGATAAATATGCATGTTAATTTCAAAAATGTCTTTTGTAGTTTACTTTGATAATGTCTATTAATAAGAAAGTGGAAAAAATGAAATATAAAAATAAAGCATCATATTTATTGGCGTTAGTTGTTATAGCGCAATTTTTTTTAGGTAATGTCTTTGCACAAACAAATTCAACTAAAACAGAAATGCAATGGCTTGGACAAGCAGGCTTTAAAATCAAAACACCTGGCGGTAAGGTTCTTATCATTGACCCCTGGATCAACGGAGGTCCAAAAGCCCCACCTCAATATAAAAGTGACTTATCAGCTTTGGGGAAGGTAGATTTTTTATTAGTAACTCATGGACACGTAGATCATCTTGGGGATGCACCAGCAATTGCAAAAATGAATGAAGCTATGTTGTATGGTCCTGCAGACATGGTTACCCCACTAATCACTTTAGGGCTTATACCTGCAAACTTGGGTCACCGCTTTAATAAAACGGGATTTGTAACACCTTATCCAGGTATAAAAATTACTGCGGTAAAAGCAGAACATTCTTCTTTAATTGTTTGGAATAATCCTGCTACAGGTAAGAATGAGTCTCATCCTGCAGGAGAGGCCGTTGGATATATTATCCAATTGGAAAATGGATTAAAAATATGGCATATGGGAGACACGGGCCTTTTTGGCGATATGGCCTTTATAAGCAATTATTACAAGCCTGATGTCGTAATGATTCCAATTGGAGGAAACTTTACAACGGGTCCTGAAGATGCTGCTTACGCAATTAAAAACTGGATAAAACCAAAGGCCGTGATTCCAATGCACTATAACTCGAACCCATTAACAAAAGGAACTTTAGCAGAGTTTCAAGATGCAATGAAGGGTAGCAAGATAAAAGTTATTCCCATGACTGAAGGTCAAACTATAGAGTATTGATATTCAAACTATAGCTAGATACAGCATCTTACTCAACGAATATTTGTCCTAGGCCTGGTCGATTTCGACCAGGGCCTCCAAGCATCAAAGTTCTTTTCTGGCAAAATTTCTAAGTACAATCATTTCAATTAAAGTCTCTTGGTGGTTCTGTCATACCGTGTGAGCTTGTAATTTTTCCAAAAATAGCTTTTGGCCTTGATTAACATGTTTTGACCATTCTTGACTAGCTGATTCGTCAGCATCATCTGATATAAATTTAAATGAGAGCCAGTCAATATTATGATCATGCGCAACTGAGGCTATGGCAAATAGTTCCATATCAACTACATCAACTCTATTTTGAATTAGCCAATCATCTTGCTGTGTAACAAAGCTATCGCCAGTTCCGCAAATATGACCATCTGAAATGGAAAAAAACTTATTCGGCTTTTTAGAAAATGGAACTGATCCCCTTGGGGCTAAAGGTTCAGCAATCATGTCTCTTTGTATAACAGAGCCAATTTGAATCAGACCAGAAAGATGTGGAGTGATTCTTCCAACTGTACCGAAATTAATAATTAATGTGGGGTTGTATATCCTTATTGCTTTAAATGTAGCAATGGAAGCATTTATTTTGCCAATTCCTGAATAGATAATTGGGATATGAGAAGATAGGATTTCTTGATTAAGTTCATCCTCAAGAGCCACAATAACAACCAAAGAATTTTTCATAAGTTATGAATTTACTAGATTATTTACCAACCGTTCCCGACTTTCCAAAGCCGGGAATTATGTTCAAAGATATTTCACCACTACTTGCCGATCATAGAGCGTTTAGTTTCGCAATCGATCAATTGTATGATCTTAGCAACTTTTATGACTTTAATTACGTTTTGGGTATTGAGTCTAGAGGCTTTATTTTTGCAACAGCACTTGCTCAACTATCTAAGAAAGGATTAGTTTTAGCCCGAAAGCCAAATAAGTTGCCTAAAAAAGTATATTCAGAAAATTACGGATTAGAGTACGGCGAGGACTCTTTACAGATTCAACAGGATATTCTTTCAAGGGAAGCAAGGGTCTTGATAATAGACGATGTTTTAGCAACCGGGGGAACCTTGATTGCGGCAGCAAAATTGGTGAGGAAGTCTGGAGCCATAGTTGTCGGTTCATTGGTTTTACTAGAAATTTCCGAGTTGATGGGTAATAACAAATTAGCTAAAGAAAATATTCAATCAAAATCGTTAATTCAAATTTAACTAGATTATCAAAAATTTCGTCCCTGATATAACTCGCTCTAGGTCATAAAATCAGATAGTATCTTGTCATATGCTGAGCATTAACTTTTCTAGAACTGAGTATTTATCATTACCTCATGAATTTGATAGAACAACTAAAGAGCTGGGCTAGAAGTCTTAAGAAAGATGTATTGATTCTGTGGTTCTCTGCCAAGAATCCTAAAACACCATTGGCACCAAAGGCAATTTGTATTTTTATCGTTGCCTATGCCTTAAGTCCAATCGACCTGATTCCTGACTTTATTCCTGTATTAGGATATGTTGATGATCTGATTTTGTTACCAATTCTTATATGGTCGGCAATTGCCTTGATACCCAACACTATCATTAAAGACTCAAGAGCTCAGGCTGAAGAGTGGCTTAAACATAACAACACTAAGCCTAAGAGTAAGTTTGGCCTTTTGATCGTTATCTTTATTTGGGCAGTGATGTTGTTTTGGACCTATCGTTTTTTTAAGGATTTAATATCTTAGGCGCTAATGGTTTTTGCCACATGTCATCAAGAGTCTGTCACAGTCACTTTGTAGAAATGCAAACCATACCCAACCGAATAGGATCAGTTCTACTTAAATGTTTAAGGAAGTGAATTAGTTCTCGGTAGTGCCATACCAACTAAACAATCACGAGAAACTAGATTTGCCAACTCATTTTCTGAGAGTTGATCTGTTCCCGAGGGGCGCATTGGGAGAATGAGATATCGTAAATCTGCGTTGCTATCATGCACGCGTACTTCAACATCTTTTGGAAACGTTAAACCAAATTCTTGCATAACTGCACGCGGCTCTCTTACCGCACGTGATCGATAGGCTTTACTGACGTACCATGCAGGAGGTTCGCCCAATAGTGAACGCGGGTAACATGAACAGAGCGTACAAACGACTAAATTATGTATATTGATCGTATTTTCAATCACCATAATTTCAGCTTCCACAACATCAATACCTAACTCAATAGCAGCTTTCTTTCCATCAGCGAGCATGCGCATTTTATATTCTGGATCAACCCAAGCACGAGCCACCATGCGAGCTCCCTGATGTGGTGTTGCGCCGTCATTAAATTCTAGTCTCTTGCGAACTTCTTCACCAGTAATAATGCCCTTTTCGATAAGCATCGCACGTAAGGCAATAAACTTTGCTTCACCAATAGTTAGCGTAAGGTCATTATCCTCCTGTGCGAGATGCTCATCAGCGTGATCATGATCGTGGTCATGGTCGTTTTGATGGTGATGGTCGTGGCTCACTGAGACTCCTCCAAAGTAGTAACACTTTCAAGCCAATGATCATAGATTTCTAATACGAGCGTATCGCAGTCTGAACCCACATAATCTGGCCAAAGATGATTTTGTTTGAGCCGTACACGATAAAGGGGGATAGGCTCACCGCCAATACGCCCATAAGCACGCTCTTCAGGATTTTCAAATAAGCCGACATAGGAGTCAATTAAGCCCATCTTATTTCGAACATATTGTGGAGTTCGTACATGTCCAGCTTTACCAATATCCCGAATGCGAACGACCTCGCCAGCACAATAGATGCGATGATTACGAGTTTGCATGGTTTGGTAATCCTTGACGAAGAATCTCTTCGGTTCGTGCCATTAATTCGGCTCGGTCGATGATTCCTTTTTCTACTAAAAGATCGGTCATACCATCCGTTCGACGGTCATAAAATCGTGATTTTTTATATTCCTCTAAAGGAGTTGCTTCAACCGCGCGCCGAAATTCATCTAAGTTAAAAATACCCTTAGACCACAAAACATTAAACATCGCAATCATATGCTTTTCCCAGAAAAGCTGAGGAACTTCCTCCTGTGGGATGGCTCCGGCAGGTAATCCGCCAATATCTGTAATTAATCTTTCAGGAACTTCACTCATTGTTTATATTTCCATTATTTTTAAGATTAAAAGTGAGTTAATTCATAGGCTAATAAAGTCGTTATATTTATAGTATCAAAAAATTTGCGAACGTACTATTTAATTACTAAAACAGAGTTTTTTAGTTACGCTCTTGAGTTTAGTAAAAAAAGTCGATCTCAAATTTTCGTTTATCTTAACTCCTTCTATTTCTTCCTTGGTAATCAATAAACTCAGGCTATCAAGTCTGAGTAATATGTATCATTCTTAAAGAAGAGAATTAAGCAAGCTTCATTTGTTTTAAAACTAATTTACCTAGGATGCCATATGGATTAGCAATTGTTTCAGGCATCTCAAAATGGTTGTAGTTTTGACCAACCACATAGTCAACTGGTTTACCGAGGTCTCTGACGGCCTTAACAAAATCTCTACTTTGTCTTTGGAAATCAGGAGTTTCAAGATTGCCATGAGCAACAATGATAGGGGTATTTAAAAGTTCAAGATGTCTTTGGGTACTTAGGGCATCTTCCATGCTATCAGTAAACTTTACATACGAGCTTCGTGCAGATAGGCGGGCAGGTTTGAGATCATACATGCCACTACATAAAAGACCTCCCTTAATGATATTCATCGGTAAGCCAAAGTCTTTTTGCCAATTAGTTACTAAAGTAACACCTGCCAAATGTCCACCTGAAGAATGTCCAGAGAGATAGATCTTATTAGGATCGCCATTAAAACTTGCGGCATTTTTATAAACCCAAGCAACGGCTTTTCTAACTTGATCAATCATCGGCATTAAATCACCATTAGATTCTATGACGTTAACAAAATCAGGCACTACAAAATGTGCGCCAGCGTTAACAAATGTTTCGGCTTTAAATCCAAAATTTTTGGCAAGTCCAGCACGCCATGCCCCACCATGGATAAAAATATTGATGGGCGCTTTAGGGCGATTACATAGATAGA
>Ga0136644_10004647_pt1 | contig 10119 bp, 9 predicted proteins | sample C_130820_EF_Meta_FD_94780 | JGI IMG/M metagenome (GOLD analysis project Ga0136644, IMG submission 94780) | Freshwater microbial communities from Lake Croche, Canada to study carbon cycling - C_130820_EF_MetaG (v2) (version 2) | ecosystem: Environmental > Aquatic > Freshwater > Lake | place: Lake...
ATTTAGATTTAATAAGTTTGGTTGGAATATCTTTTTTTACATTTACTCAAATATCCTTCTTAATTGATAGATATAATAATAAATTTAAAGAAAAAAATATTTTTCATTATGTATTGTTTGTTTCATTTTTTCCTTATGTCATTTCAGGACCAGTAGTAAATTATTTGGAAAATATGAAAAATTTTCTCAAGAGAAAAAATTTTTCAATCAAAATTAATGATATTGAAAGAGGAATTTTCTTTTTTACAATGGGTCTCTCTAAAAAAATTCTGGTTGCTGATCCTTTGGGATCTTTTTCTAATAAATTATTTAGTATTAATGAATTTAACGCAATACCAACTTTTATAGTTTCGTGGTTAGCAATCGTGGCTAATACCCTCCGTTTATATTTTGATTTTTCAGGGTATTCTGACATGGCGCTTGGACTTGCTTGTTTTTTTGGTATGACTATTCCTTTTAACTTTAATTCACCTTTAAAAGCTCATTCAATAATAAATTTTTGGTCAGGTTGGCACATGTCTTTGACTAATTACTTTATAAAATATCTTTACACTCCAATTTCATTAACTATGTCTAGGTTGGCATATAATCAGAATTCTTTAATACAAAATTTATTTTCCTTTATTTTTCCTACAATCATAACTTTTTCGGTTATAGGATTTTGGCACGGGCCCAGTTGGGCTTTTGCTATTTTTGGTTTGTTGCATGCGCTTTTAATTATTATAAATCGGTTGTGGAGAATTATTTGCAAAAAAAATGTTTTTAGAATATTTCACATTGTTTTTAATAGATTTTATTGGTTTATAACTTTTGTTGCAATAAGCTTAAGCTTAGTAATTTTTACAACTGAATCAGTTAATTCTTCAATACTAATTTATAAAAGTTTATTTAATATAAATAATTTATTTAGCAATTATTATAGTCCTGGTTTTTTTATTGAAAATTTCTATAGTATTTTATTAATTCTTACCGCTTTAATTATTGTTTTGTTTGCTCCGAATACAATACAATTGTCTAAGAAAATAACGGGAACCACACTAACAAAGAAGTATTTTTACAAATTTTATCTTCCTTTGGTATTCTTTTTAAGTCTTTTGATCATTCTCTCTCAGCAAAGTCAAAATTTTATATATTTTAAATTTTAGAATTATGTTTAGCAAATATTTTATTTTCAATTTAATAATTTTATTCTTTTTAAATATAACACTCAATTTTTTTGTTGATCCATACGGCATTTTTAGAGATGAAAATAATAATATTTATGAACGTAAAATAGCAAAAGATATGACTAATAATAAATCTGTTTTTCTTAAATCAGTTATGAAAGATGATTTAATAAAATATTTTTTAGTTAAATATGATAAATCCAAAACTCCTATTGTTTTATTAGGGTCATCACGTGGTTATAAAATTTCCTCAAATATTATTGGTAAAAATTTAAAAAATTATTCGATTGGAGCTGCCGGCCTAGAAGATAGAATTGCATTTTTCTATTTAATAAAAAAACAATATGATCCAAAGTTAGTTATTGTTCAAATTGATCCTCATAATTTTTCAGATAGTTTTAATCGAGTCCAGCCATATTTTTTTTCATATTATAATGAAGGATTGCACAATTTGGGTTTAAAACCTTCTTTTAAAGACAGATTAAGAAATTTAAAAAGAAAACTTGTTTATTACGTCGATCCACTAACTACGCTAGAATCTTTTAAAATTTTGTATACGAAAGTAATTGGAAAAGATTTCTATCTTGAAAATACATCTGATTATAATAATGGCAATTATTATGAACTTATTTTTGATGGACATATAGTCTTGCCAGATAAATTTGAAAAAAAATCTATTAACGATACCAATAGATTGGTTTTAGAAATGCTAAAAGGCGTAAATCCAACTGATTATACTGAACAAGGCTATATTTTTTCGCCTGCTAAATTTCATACATTTATTAAATTTATTAATGAAATTTCGAAAACATCCAAGGTTATTATTTTGATTCCTCCGTATCATCCTTTAATATATAAAACAATTCAGACTAGAACTTTAAATTATTTTGAATCTGAAAAATTATTAAATAAAGAAAATTATAATTCTAACAATATAAGAATAGTTGGTTCATTTTCTCCATTTGCTATTAATTGTTTGGATATAGATTTTTATGATTACAGCCATCCCAAAGAATCTTGTTTTAAAAAAATGAAAATAGCTCGGGAAGTTCACGACATAATAAACAAATAAAGGCTTTATTAATAATTTATAAAGCGATATGTAATTATAACTATAATAAATAACCTATAATTAAAATAATGAATGAAATTAAAATTTATCAAGAATTAAATAAAATTTTTAAAAAAGTTTTCAACGATTCAAATTTAATAATTACGCCAAAAATGTCAGCTAAGGATGTTGAGGCGTGGGATAGTCTTAGCAATATAAGAATGATTGTTGCTGTCGAAGCAAAGTTTAAAATACGGTTTTCAGTTATAGAAATTTCCAACTTAAAAAATGTTGCTCAATTTGTAAAAGTTATACAAAAATATGTTAGTAAAAAAAAAACTTAAATTAAAAAATAAAAACTTTAAAGATTTTTTTATCGGACAAAGTATAAAAATGCCCATCAAAATTACTGATATGGACATGAAAAATTTTGCAAAATTATCTGGTGATTATAGCAGGATTCATGTGGACGATAATTTTGCTATTAAAAATAAATTTAAAAAGCGGATAGTCTATGGAGGACTAATTGCCGCAAAACTTTCAAAGTTATTAGGAATGTATATTCCAGGAGATTTGGGATTATCTATAAATTGGAGTATAGATTTTCATAATCCCCTTTTTATTGATCAAAGAGCCTCTTTTGAAGCGAAAATTAAGAATATATCTACCTCTACACAATCATTAATTATCGAGTTCAAGTTACTTTGCAATAACAAGTTAATTGCCAAAGGCAAAACCGCCTCCATTGTTTTGTCATATTAATGAATAATTTAATCCAAGAACTTTATTGGATAGAGGAGCCGCATAAAAACTTTCAAAAATTTTGCAATAATTTAATTAATAAAAAAAATAATAACAAAGATTTTTTCGGAGTGATAGAAGATTTATCAAAGAAAAATTTAGATTATGGACAATTAAATACTCTTTCAAAAATTCTGAATAACAATAATCGTAAAATATCTGAAAATAAAAATATTTTTCGTTTGGGTGTCTTAGGTGGCCATACAACAGATTTATTTTTACAAGCATTACCTGCCGTTGCAATGAGACATGGTCTTTACATTAATATTGTTAGTTCTGATTATGATAATATTGTTCAAGAAGTTTTAGATAAAAATTCTAATTTCAGTAAGCATAAATATGATGCTGTTTTATTATCTATTGATTATAGAAATTTATTTTTTGAAAAAGATGGTAGTTTAGATAGATCTACTGAGTTAATAAAAACTATAAAAGGAGCAGTTTCAAAGAATCTAAACTGTCCAATAATATTTCAAAGTATATCTTGTCCTCCAATTCACCTACATGGATCTTATGATAAACTTAACAAGCATTCACTTAGAAAACAGATAGAAGATTTTAATTCTTTTTTATATAATTTTATCCAGAATAACGGAGATTATTTGTTTGATGTTTCTGCATTATCTGAAATTATTGGTACACAAAATTGGTTTGATTTTAAATACTGGGTATTAGCCAAGGTTCCATTTTCTCCAAATTTTATTCCAATTTATTTAGAATTTTTGTCGAGAATCTTAAGAGCAATCAAAGGATTATCAAAAAAATGTCTAGTACTAGATTTGGATAATACTATTTGGGGGGGGGTTATAGGAGATGATGGTCTAGATGGCATTAAATTAGGTCAGGGCGATTCTATTTCAGAGTCTTTCTTAGATTTTCAAAAAACAATTATTAAATTAAAAGAATCTGGAGTTATACTTGCTGTGTGCTCTAAAAATAATGAAGATATTGCAAGGCTTCCGTTTAAAAAACATAAAGATATGATCATTAAAGAAAAAGATATTTCAGCTTTTTATGCAAACTGGGATGATAAGGCCCTGAATATTCAAAAAATAGCTAAAAATTTAAATATAGGCTTGGATTCAATGGTTTTTTTTGATGACAATCCAGTTGAAAGAGAATTTATACGTCGAAATTTACCAGAGGTAAGTGTGCCTGAGATATCTAATGAAGACCCTGCTTTATATTCTCAGACACTTTTGCATGCCGGATATTTTGAAACTGTTTCATTGTCATTAGAAGATAAAAATAGAAGTGATCTTTACGAAAATAATTCTAAGCGTTTAGAATTAAAAAAAAAAATAGAAAGCATTGATGATTATTTAAAAGAGCTCGATATGACTATTGAGATTGACAATTTTGTTAATTCTAGTTTGACCAGAGTTACTCAGTTAATAAACAAAACTAATCAATTTAATCTCACTACAAAAAGATACACTTTTCAACAGATTAAAGATTTAAGCATGAATAAAAATTTTTTAACAATTCAAGCAAGAGTAACAGACAGATTTGGAGACAATGGCATTATTGCTATATTGATAGCAGAGTTAAAAAATAATTCTTTTATTATAGATACTTGGTTAATGAGTTGCAGGGTGCTAAGTAGAAAAATAGAACATGTGCTATTTGATGAATTAACAATCCATGCTAAAAAAAAGAAGATTAAGACAATAGTAGGTACGTATATTAAAACAGAAAAGAATTCATTGGTAAAAGATCATTATCAAAAATTTGGGTTTAATTTAGTTAAGCAAAACGACTACTTGTCAGAGTGGATTTTAGAGATAAAAAAATATAAAAAGATAGAAAAATTACCATTTAAAAAGATACTTCTTTATAAATAAAATGATTACTCAATATAAATCTTTAGCTGGAATAAATTTAAAAAAATTTCCTTTCACAAAAAAAATTGCAGAGTGTCAAATAGAACTGTGGCCAGGTCATGAAAAAACAATTGCAACAAGCTTAGGTAATAGAGATGAAAAAATCTTAATTGATACAGAAATAACAGCTAATTTAATAAAAAGACTAACTAATAATTTCAAGTCGCTAAAAAAAATATGTAAATCATATCAATATTTGTGCGAGGAATTAGTTTTGCAATCTGAAATTTATTTTCGGAGATATGGCAAATACCAAAGATCAAAATTTAGCGACGCATATAGAGATATATATTCTAATAAAAATTTAATGGAAAAATATATGAATGGTTTGCTTTTAACAGGGGTATTCTGGAATAATCATGCTAGCGCCATTAGTTACTATAAAAGAAAATACTTAAATGACTTAGCTTTAAAATGTACTGATCATTTAGAAATCGGACCGGGTCATGGAAATTTATTATATCTAGCTTCAAAGTTTGGAACTTTTAATAATATTTCAGCATGGGATATAAGTAAAAGTTCAATTTCTTTAACAAAAAAAGCCTTAAAATTTTCTGGCATTAAGTATGATAAAATTAAAATCAGCATTCAAGATATTATGAAGGTAAATAATAATGAAAAAAAGTTTGATAGCATTGTAATAAGTGAAATTCTTGAACATTTAGAAGATCCTCTTGAAGCTCTTAAGTCGTTATATAAAATTACAAAATTAAACGGTTTGGTTTTTATAAATGTTCCATCTAATAGCCCCGCACCAGATCACCTTTTTTTAATTGATCATCCATCTGAATTAAATAATTTAGTAAAGAAAAGTGGTTATAACATAAAAGAAACAATTCATTTTCCAATGACAGGTTATACGTTAGATCAATGTTTGAAAGATAAACTCACAATTACGTGTGTTATAATTGCTGTTAAGAATTAGATTCTATAAAAATACGCTTATGTTTCATAATAAAATAGCTGTTATTGGTTTAGGTTATGTGGGATTACCATTGGCATTAGAATTTGGGGAAAAATTTAATACTTTAGGTTTTGATATAAATAATAAGAGAATTAAAGAATTAAAAAATAAAAAAGATTCAAATTTACTTTCTAAAAAAGAACTTTTTTATAAAGCAAAAAAATTATTTTTTTCTTCAAATCAAAAAGATCTAAAAGATTTTAATATATTTATAATTACTGTTCCAACTCCAATAAAAAAAAATAAAGAACCTGACCTTAGTTATTTATATTCTGCAAGCAGGATAGTTGCTAATAATTTAAAAAAAAATGATTTGGTGATTTATGAATCTACAGTTTATCCAGGATTAACCGAAGAAGAGTGCGTACCTGTGTTGGAAAAATATTCAAATTTAAAATTTAATATAGATTTTTTTGTTGGTTATAGTCCGGAAAGAATTAGCCCTGGAGATAGTAAAAAACTTAAGAATATTAATAAAGTTGTCAGTGGTAGCAATCCCAAAATTACTCAATTTTTATATGATTTATATAAAAAAATTATTAAAACGAAAGTTTATAAAGCAACAAGCATTAAAGTGGCCGAAGCATCAAAAGTTATAGAAAATTCGCAAAGAGATATAAATATATCTTTTATGAATGAAGTAAGTTTAATTTGTGCAAAATTAAATATTAAAACCTTTGATGTTCTTGATGCAGCGAAAACTAAATGGAATTTCTTAAATTTTAAGCCTGGCTTAGTCGGAGGACACTGTATTTCAGTGGATCCATATTATTTAACCTATAAAGCAAAGAAACTTAAATATTCACCCGAGGTTATATTATCAGGAAGAAATATAAATGACAAAATGGGTTATTATATAGCTAATACTTTATTAAAAAAATTAAAAAAAAAAAAATTAAATATATCAAAATCTGTGGTTGGAATTTTAGGTGTAACTTTTAAAGAAAATTGTAATGATCTTAGAGGAAGTAAAGTTCTAGATATAATTAAAGTTATTAAAAAAACAAAAGTAAAATTACAAGTTTACGACCCAATAGTTAATAAGAGCGAATTTAAAAAATATTATCCAGATATAAAAATTAAAAAATTTAATAAAAAATTAGATGCGTTGATTGTTGCCGTTTCACATAAAGATTTTTTAAAATTAAATTATTATAAATTAAAAAAAATATTAAAAAATAAAGACCCCATTATTATGGACGTAAAGTCAGTGTTTTTAAAAAAAAAAAATATAAGTAATTTTGATTATTGGAGTCTTTGAGTGTATTGCATAATACAGGCAAGATATTCTTCAAAAAGATTACCTGGCAAAGTCCTGAAAAAAATTAATGGTTTAAGTATTTTAGAAAGAGTTCTTAATCAGGTAAAAAAATCCAAAAGTATAAGCCAAATAATTGTAGCAACTTCAAAACACAAAACCGATAAAATAATTATTAATTTTTGCAAGAAAAAAAAAATAAATTTTTTTTGTGGACCGTTAAATGATGTTTTTAAAAGATTTTATTTAATAATTAAAAAAGAAAATTTCGAATCTTTCATAAGAATTACAGCAGACAGTCCATTAATAGATCCTATGTTAATTAGCAAAGCAGTTAGCTTATATAATAAAAAAAAAAATTATGATATTATTACCAATGTATTTCCAAGAACTTTTCAAAAAGGATTTTCAGTAGAGGTTATTAATTAAAAAATAATATTAAATTATTTTTTAAGAATTAAAAAAAAAAGACACAAGGAACATTTGACTAGTTTTTTCTATGAGAATTATAACCGTTTTAGAATTAAAAATTTTTATAATAAATATGATTTAAGCAATATTAATTTAAGTATTGACAGTTTAAATGATTTTAAAAAAATAAAAAATATTATAAAATTCTGCAAGAATAAAGACTGCAACTTAAATAGCGTCATATTGACATATAAAAAATTATTTTATGAAAAGTAAATTAAATGCTGCTGTAATAGGTCTTGGCGTGGGCGCTAGACATGCGCAGATTTTTAAATCTCATAAAAAAATAAATCTAGTTGCCTTATGTGATTTTGATGATGATAAAATTAACTTTTATAAAAAAAAATTTAAAAATTGTAAATTTACTAATAATGCTGAAGATATCTTTAAAGACCCAAATATAGATTTAGTTTCTATAGCTTCATACGATAATTTTCATTCGAATCATATTCTGCAGGCAATAAAATATAAAAAACATTTTTTTGTCGAAAAGCCTTTTTGTTTAAATATTCATGATTTAAATAAGATATATTTAAATCTTAAGAAGAATAATAAAATTATTTTTTCATCTAATCTTATTCTTAGAAGCCATCCTGCTTTTCTCGAATTAAAAAGAAGAATTAAAAATAATTTAATGGGTCAAATTTATTACTGTGAAGGTGATTATAATTATGGACGTATTAATAAAATTCTTCATGGCTGGAGAAACTCAATACCTTTTTATTCTGTTATTTTGGGAGGGTCTATACATTTAGTAGATTTAATTCTTTGGTTATCAGGAAAAAAAGTAAAATCTGTAATCGCAGAGGGAAATAAAATAGCAACAAAAAATTCAAAATTTAAAAATTTTGATTTAGTTTCTGCATTATTAAAGTTTGAAGGAGGAATGATCGCTAAAGTTACTTCTAATTTTGCCTCTGTCACTCCTCATCATCATATTTTAAGTATTTATGGAACTAAATCAACTTTTTTATACAATAATAAAGAAATTAAATATTATAAATCTAGAGAAAATTCTAATTTTGAAAAAATTAGATCACGATTTTCTAACAAAAAAAAATCTGGAGTTTTGGTGTCATTTATTAACAGTGTTTACTATAAAAACGATCTCAATATTATTCATAAAAAAGAAATTATTGACTTAATGTCCGTATGTTTAGCCATGGAAAAATCTCTTAGAACAAAAAAATGGGAGAAGGTTCAGTATATTAAATAATTTTTTTTACTTATTAAGTAATTTTTTTCTAAATTATACTTTTACTAAAACATTTTAGAATACTGATTCCATGCTCTCATAAAATTTAAAACTTTAGCAGGTTTGTCACATACATATCCGTTTCTTTTTATTATATTTGTTTTTTTTGCAATTATTAAAAGGACATCAGAGTCTTTGTAATGATTATAAAAGACTGTTTTAAAACCACATATTGATAATAAATTAGATAAACTGTTCTTAGAAAAATGAAAAGGATGCGCGTCTTGAATTATTTTTTTATTAAAATATTCGTTAATTTTTTTTTTAAATGGCACTAAAATTCTTGAACTTTCAGCTACGCAAAGATAACTTTCTTCATCTAAAGAAGCATGTATGTCTTTTAATACTTCTATAGGATCAATACAATTGCATAGCGTCCATGACAAGAAACCAAAATTTGGTTTTTTTTTAAAAATTCTTTTAATCTTACACTTGCTTATTTCTGTGCCTAAAGAAGTATTATGAACTTCATATTTTTTTTTTAATAACTTACATAGATCTAAACTATTTTCTGTAGCTGATATTTGTTCATTTTTTAGAAATCTTTCAGCAATTTTTAGAAAATAACCCTCTCCAGTTGCGTAATCGCAAATTTTTATTTTTTTTATTTTAATTTTTTTATTTTTTATAAAATCTAATGCAGTCAGCAAAACATAATGAAGTCTACTTCTGGAGAACGGAAGCGAAGGGTCATATATTTGTTTAATTTTTTTTTTATTTTTTTTAAAAATTTTATTCCAATATTTGGCAATACTTTCTGAATTGTGATTTAGATCAGATCGTAAAATTCCAGTTTTTTTATCAATATATACATTACTATCAGATGTTATAAATTTTCTCAAAAACTTAAGGTTTATCAATTTTTTATTCTGACCTTTGTATGAAAAATATAAATTTTTATAACTTTGAATATTAATTTTTTTTTGCATTGGTTATATTTTGTTTATAATTTATTATTTCAATATACTATTATGAATTATCAATTTTTTAAATAAATGAAAATATCTTTTGGATATCCACTAATTGGGAGGGCTGAGAAAAATGCTGTTCAAAAAGTTTTGTCTGGCAATATTCTTGTTCATGGACCAAAGGCTGTTGAATTTGAGAATGCGTTCTGTAAATTCACTAAATCGCCATATGCGGTTAGCGTTTCTTCTTGTACGGCTGGAATGCATTTGGTTTATTTTGCTTTAGGAATAGGAACTGGAGATGAAGTTATAGTTCCTGCACAAACTCATGTTGCAACCGCTCATGCAGTTGAGTTAACAGG
>Ga0136644_10004650_pt1 | contig 10115 bp, 8 predicted proteins | sample C_130820_EF_Meta_FD_94780 | JGI IMG/M metagenome (GOLD analysis project Ga0136644, IMG submission 94780) | Freshwater microbial communities from Lake Croche, Canada to study carbon cycling - C_130820_EF_MetaG (v2) (version 2) | ecosystem: Environmental > Aquatic > Freshwater > Lake | place: Lake...
AAAGGTCGAGGCGGCTTACGATGCCGTTATCTTGGCCATGGGGGGGGCCTCCTGGCCCGCAACCGGATCCGATGCCAAGTGGGTCAAGAATCTGGAAGGACTCGGCCTTCCTGTCACTCCGTTCACTCCAGCAAACTGCGGATGGGGAGTTAATTGGGATCTAATCTTGAATCAGGATATCCTTCCATCAATAGAGGGTCATCCCCTGAAGAACATCACCGTCTCGGTGGGAGAAAAGATGCTAGCCGGGGAACTCCTGATCACCAACTATGGCCTCGAGGGGGGTGCTCTCTACCAACTAGGAAGTGCCATAAGACGGATGGAGCAGCCGATGTTGCAGATCGACCTAAAACCATCGTTTACAGCTCAAGAATTAGCATTAAAAACCACTAAGAATACCAAGGATTTAATAGTTGTAGCCGCCAAGGCGTGGCGGCTGAGTCCAACGGCCAAAGCCTTGCTTGGCTCGATTGCCACCGAGAAGACAGATCCCCTCTCCCTAGCCGAATTGGCCAAAAGTCTCCCTATCCCCATCACAGGCCCCAGACCGATTGAGGAAGCCATTTCCTCCGCAGGCGGGGTCAGCTTTGAGGCTCTCGATGAGAAGCTGATGGTGAGATCCCTGCCCGGACTCTTCCTTGCCGGAGAGATGCTCGACTGGGAGGCCCCCACGGGTGGCTACCTCCTTCAGGGCTGTCTTAGCATGGGAACACGGGCGGCTAAGGGTGCTGTGCAGTATCTTTCCCTAAGGAGAACCGCATGCACACAACTCCCTTAGAAAGCCTTCCCGACTCTTATGGCAACAGGCAATCAGGAAGGTTGCCATGGGATTGAATCGGCGACTCCCCAGTGTGGTAAACCAGACAACACCGCCTCACCCCATTTGCTAGCAAAGAGTATTTAGCACGCCGCGGAGATACTCGGTCATCGACCGCAAGGCGGCGGCATGGCGGTTCTGCTGGACACGATCCAACTCCGCCTCGGCCTCGTCGACAAGGCTGCGGGCGGCACGCACGGCGGTAGGCAGGGCCCCGCGCTCGGTGAGGAGGGAGGCGAGTTCCGCGGCAGGCATCGGCTCTTCGGCAAGAAACTTGGACTGAAGCACCTCCCGATCCTTCGGGGAGGCATTCTGGAGGAGCAGCAGGACGGGAAGAGTGAACTTTCCGCAGGCAATGTCGGTGCCGAGCGTCTTGCCGATCACCTCTTCGTCCCCGACCAGATCGATGCAGTCGTCGAGTACCTGATAGGCGATACCGATCTTGTAACCATAGTTTTTGAGCGCAACAATGACCGAGGGGGAAGCGCCGCTGAGGAAAGCTCCAAGCTCACAGGCAACCGCGAAAAGCGCGCCCGTCTTCATCTGGAGCATCCGGTAGTACTCCGAAAGGGGGAGATTCAGGTCGAAGCGACGCTGGGTCTGGAGGATCTCGCCCGTGCAGACATCGGCGGCCGCATCGGCAATACGGCGTGAGACGTCTGAATTGGAGAACTTGGTGGAAAGCCGCAGGGCATGAGCGAACAGGACATCCCCGACCAGAACTGTAAGAGAATTGCCCCACTTGGCGTTGAGCGTGGGTCGATCCCGACGACGGTCGGCGCCGTCCATGATATCGTCGTGCACAAGGCTCGCGATGTGGATGAGTTCCACAATGACCGCCAGATCCACATGGTCGGAGACGATCCTGCCCGTGGCCCCCGCCGAGAGGAGAGCCAAGGCGGGACGAAGGCGCTTGCCACTCCCTCCGATCGCATACTCGAAGTAATGGTCGATGCCGGCATCGACGGCCTTCGACTGCTCACGGATACGCTCCTCGACCGAGTAGAGTTCGGGGCCGATCAATTCCATCGCGGAAGCGAACGAGGAGCTCGACTTAGGGTCAATGTCTTTGGTGGACCATCTTGTGAAACTTTTCACAAGGCGGAGTTTCTCCTATCAGCACATGATCGTCAATGAGGCGCTTACGCGCAGTGCTTTTAGCGAGGAAGCGCGGGCGTAAAAACCCCCGGGAACTTTTTACCCCTTGGGTCTTCAGCCTAAACTGCTTCCCTCTTTTTTGGTTTTTTGGGCCCCGCACCCATCCTGATAGCAGCCCGGATCAAGGGAAAGGGTAGCAGGCGTACGGCCCGGACCACGGTGGCGAGGAGAGCATTCGGGATCACTCCCGGACGGGCGGCTTCCAGTCCTTTCAATGCCTCCCTGACGACCAGTTCTGGCGTTGCAGCAAAAGCGGGGTGGGATCGGTCCATGGCTCGGATGGCTTCGCCGTTACGGCTGGCCACCTCAAAGAACTCCGTCGGAACGGGCCCTGGGCAAAGGGCGGTGACCATGACGCCGAGAGGTTCGAGTTCCATCCTGAGCGCCTCACTGAAACTGGTCACATAGGCCTTGGTCGCGGCATAGACAGCCATTTCGGGCAACGGGAAGAACCCGGCAACCGAGCTGACGTTCAGCACGGCGGAGGGAATGCTCGCCTGGAGCATCGGAATCAGAAGATGGGTCAGGTGGGTCAGGGCGGTGACATTCACCTCCAGCATCAGTGAGAGTTTCCTCCACTCGGCGTTGTCGAAGGGCCCCAGATCGCCCAACCCAGCATTATTAATGAGAAGATTGATTGGAATCTCCCCGTGTAGAACCCATGCGGCGAGACGCTTCCGTTCGGAGGTCACCGAGAGATCGGCTTTGAAGGAATCGATCATCACGGATGAAAATTTTCCTTTCAGTTCTGCCACCAAATCGTTCAGGCGCTCTTCTCGACGGCCGACAAGAATCAGGCGCGAGGCGACCGGTGCGAGTTGTCGTGCAAACTCGGCGCCGAGGCCGGCCGTGGCTCCGGTGATCAGGGCGGTGCATTTCTTGGTGAAAAAGTATTGTTTCACGGCTTTGCGTTGAGATCCTTTCGGAAAATCTCGCGGATCGGATGCTCATCGAGAACGTTCGGTTCGATCCCGCCGAGACGGTTGCCGTCATAAAGCTGGATCCCTACATAGAAAAAGAGGGGAGAGATCGGAACTCCTTCCCGCAAGAGATACTCCTCGGCACGACGCATGCTGGCAAAGCGCCGTGAAGCATCTGTTGCGGAGGAAGCCCCGCGGATCAGCGCATCGTATTCGGCGCTCTTCCATCCGGTGCGGTTATTGCCACTCCCGGAAAGGAAGAGATCGAGGAAGGTGTTCGGATCAGGGTAGTCCCCCACCCAACTCGAGCGGGCAATGCCGAAGTCCAGCGAGCCAAGCGAGTTCAGATAGACCTTCCATTCCTGTCGGGCAAGCTGGATGGTCACGCCCAGCACCTCCTTCCACCTCGACTGGAGCTCGATGGCCACCCCTTCGTTCAGCTCCCCCTCGCTGTAGAGGTAGGTGGTCAGGGGGAATCCTTTTCCCCCGGGGTACCCTGCATTGGCCAGCAATCGGCGCGCCTCGGCGTCATTCTCAGGCAGTCCGCCGGGAGCATTGTATCCCGGGATGCCTGGCGGGACGAAACTCAGGGCATCGGTCTCCCCCGCGCGGGTGATTTTGGTGGTCACACGCTTGCGATCAAGGGCCATCGCAAACGCCTTGCGAACGCGGGGATCGGTGAAGGGCCCCTTGGCGCAGTTGAAACGGAGAAAGTAGGTGCCGAGGAAGGGAGCCGCATGAAAATCAGGGCGGACTTTTAGTGCATCGAGCAGGGAGGGAGGAGCCAGTCCCTTGTCCATGATCAAATCAGCCTGCCCGGCGGCGTAGAAGTTATAGGCGACATTGGCCTGACTGATCGGGAGCACTTCCACCGTATTCAGCCGGACATTCGATGCATCCCAGTAGAGAGGGTTTTTCTTGAGACAGATGGCATCGTTGATTCTCCAGCCAGCAAGGAGAAAAGCTCCGTTGCCGACCAGTTTGCCGGGCTTTACCCAGTCATCTCCATATTTGGCAATCAGGTCGGTGCGTACCGGATAGAGTGTCGGAAAGGCACAGAGATCCAGAAAGTAGGGCGTGGGCTGTCGCAACGTCACCACCAACGTCCGTTCGTCCGGAGCCTTCACTGCGACCGAGGAAAAGTCCCCCGTCTTCCCACCCTGCACGCTGGCAAAATCCTCGGCCCCTTTCACGGGAAAGAGTTGATAGCTGTAGGCAGAGGCTGTGGCAGGATCGAGTGTTCGCCGCCACGAGTCGAGAAAATCACCGGCCCTCACCGGCCTGCCGTCACTCCATCTGGCATCGGACCTCAGGTGAAAGGTGTAGGTCAGGCGATCCGGGGAGATATTCCAGGAAGAGGCGACCCCGGGGATGCTCTTTCCTTGACGATCGAATCGGAGCAACCCCTCAAAGATCGCATTGGCGATCCGTCCCTCAGGTTGTCCGGTGATGACAGCGGGATCGAGCGTTTCAGGCTCCGCGCCGTTGATGAAAATCAGATCCGCCCTTGGGTCACGGGATCGACACCCCCCGATCAGGAAAAGAACCGCAAGGGAAACCATCAGGAGAGATGGCCCTCTCATGCTGGCAAGGGCACGGCATAGGTGCAGGGAATCCCCGATCCAAACTCGCGGAGGCTCTGCAAGGTGGTCTCCGCGATGTTCCGGAGAGCGTGGTCGGTGAGGAAGGCCTGATGCCCCGTGACAATGACGTTGGGGAAGGTCAGCAAACGGGCGAATGTGTCGTCGTTGATGATGTCCGAGGAGTGATCCTCAAAAAAGAGGGATGCCTCCTCCTCGTACACATCGATCGCAAGAAACCCGACCTTGCGTGTCTTGAGAGCCTCCACAACCGCAGGGGTATCGATAAGGGCTCCCCGGCTCGTATTGATGAGGAAGACTCCGTTCCTCATGAGTCCGAGCGCCGCATCGTTCACCAGATGATAGGTCGAGGGCATCAGCGGAACGTGGAAGGTCAGAATGTCCGAGTAACGGAAGAGCTCCTCGCGCGTGTCGACATATGAGGCGAGCAGCGTCACCTCTTCGTTGGGCTCCTCGTCGTAGGCTAGGATCTTGCAGCCAAAGCCGCTCAGCAACTTCACGACTTGGGTGCCGATTCTTCCGGTTCCGCAGACCCCGACGGTTTTGTCACGCAGTTCGAATCCGCAGAGCCCTTCAAGGTTGAAGTCGGCACGCCGCACCCTGTTGTGCCCCTCATGGATATGGCGGCCCAGTGTCAGGATCAATCCGATCGTGAACTCTGCCACGGCATTGGGGGAATAGGCGGGTACGTAAGCAAGCCGGATGCCCAATTCAGCAGCAGCCTTACGGTCGATCTGGTTGAATCCAGCACTGCGGGTCGCCAGGAAACGCGTGCCACCCCCCGCCAGCGTTTCGAGCACGGTGCGGTTGGCGTTGTCATTGACGAAGATCAGGACCGCCTCATGACCAGCCGCCATCACCGCGGTGCGCTCGTCAAGACGCTGCTCTAGGAAAGAAAATTCGACGGGAGAGTCCCTGGCGGCGGACTCCAGGGCAGGGCGTTCGTACCGCCTGGTGTTGAAGACCGCTACTTTCACCTCGCCATCATGACGCCTTGCCTAGGGGGAAGCAACCACCTGCTGGCTCCCCTGCGAGGCGCCGATCACATCGTGGTAATAATGGGCTGATGGCTTCAGCACCCGTTCACGGCTCACAGGATCCATCGTGGAGAGCCCGAACTTCGGCACATACCCGTAATGCCACTCGTAGTTGTCGGCCAGCGACCATACGAAGTATCCCTTCACGTCGTACCCCTCGTCCATGGCCTTGCGGATCTGAGTGATGTGATCTCGAAGATAGGAGAGACGCTTCGCTTCGTTTTTCGTCGCGATGCCGTTCTCCGTGATCATCATCGGCTTGTCATAACGCTTGCCAACCAACCGGATTTGGCTACCCAAGGCCTCGGGATCGATCCGCCACCCCATCATGGTGAAATTCGGCCCATGGCGGTGGGATTCCGAGATCAGGCTGAGCGGACCCGCCATCTGGCTGTAGTAATAGTTAAAGCCGATGATGTCGCAGACATCGTGGATCCGGTCGAGATGGTCGAAGTTTGCGTGCATCACCGTGTTGTAAACGATGCCCCCGGGATCCAGAGGTCCGTGCGTCCACCACGGAAGCGCCTCCACGCTCAGGACCTTGGCGGAGGGCTTCACTTCCTTGACCCGTGCAGCCGCATCCCGGAACATCCCGGCGCTTGCAATCGTGGCCGCCTTGTACCCCCTGAAATCGAACGTGTGGCACGGAGGCCAGAGACCGGCGATATAGGCGGTGAGGATCTGGCCGTTGGGCTCGTTCTCAGGCGCGTAGTAGTTCACATACGGTGAGGTCGCCCTCACCACCTTCGTGACATACAGATTCCAACGATCCCGCGCCAAAGGATGGAGCCAGTTGGTCTTGGAGCTATCCTTGGAATCCGTCAGCCACACGGGGAAGGTGAAGTGCCACAGAGTGATAACCGGCTCGATCCCGGCCTCCTTGAGCTTCCGACACATCGTGACATATCCCTTAATCGCCCTTGCATTGTAGTGCCCTGGCTGCGGTTCCACACGTGCCCACTCGATGCTGAAGCGGTAATGGGTCACCCCGATTTTCTTCAACGCCTCAAGATCCTTGTCAAAATCACTCCAACTGTAGAGGGCATTGCCGACCACCGGAGCCTTCTTTTGCTGAACCAGCAGGTCCCAGTCCCGGACGTAGTAGTCCTTTTGCCCGGGATCCACCCCCTTATCCTCGTACTGGAGGCTGCTGGTGGAGATCCCCCACGCGAAGGGAGCATACCCCTTGATCCTTGCCGCCTTGTGAGCGGGAGCCTTATCGAGCGGGCCGAGCGGATGCAGGGCGCATCCGGAAAGAAGCAACGCGCTAAGAAGCAGGACTGCCAAACCAGCCCATGGAGTGCATTGAGAGCGGAACATCACTGGACGGGGGCAGGTTTTAACTTCTTCATGAAAGAGGGCGTGAGCAGTTCAAGCTGACCCATGCTGTTGCGGTAAAATCCCCGGAGATCCGGAATCATGGAGTTCCAGTTCATCCCGGAATTCTCAAGAAAACGGTCGAGGCTCTTGGATCGGTCGGATCGCAGGAGACCATTTGAGCGGTTCACCTCGCGGAATGAAAGCGTCACCTTGGCGTATTCCGCGTCAGACAGGCGGGTCTTGTCGAGCCCCTTGGGATCATAGATGGAAATCCACCATCCCCCGTAAGCATCAGGCGCATCGGGGGGAGTGACCTGAAAAATGAATTTGCCCACCCGGGACTTCCCTCCCTTCTCATCCAAGGAATAGAGAGCAGCAACCTCCTCCCGAGAGGCAAGGATTCCGGCCAGATAGGCGCGTATCATTTTTTTGAATCTCGTGATCTTTTCACCCCGCTCGTAGATGCCGAACTCCAGACAGACCGGATGCTCGGAATCACCGTAGACATTCATCTCGATGCGCTCGTTGATCTTGAAGGAGAGATAGGGGATATTTTTCAGGTAACCGTTATCAATCGTCGTTGCAGGAATCTGCCGGAAAGAACGAATACTATCGTCGGAGCGCAGATCCTGAACAATCATCCTCCACGGCGGCAGCTTTCCGGGATCCACGATATCGGCAAAATAGACCCCGGAATCGGTCTGGTCCTCGATGCGGCGGATATCGTTCTTGGGAATATCCACCTCACCATTCCTCTGCTGGAGGGTCACCTTCCCGGCATCGTTCTTAACGATCAGTCCATGCAGAAATCGCCCGTCATTCATGACGATCGTGTCGGGCATCAGGCGCTTGGCATTGCTATCCAGCTCGGAACGGCACGGGGGAAGCACCATGAGGAGAAAAACGCAAGTGAGGAAAGAATGCTTCATGGTTGGATGCCTGCCCTGTTAGGTACTAGGCATTCTTCCATGCATCAAGCAACCATCCGCACCCTCATCCTGACAACCCTCCTTCAGGGACTCCTTCTCCTCTCAGGATGCATTTCCGTTCCACGGAGCTATACCCCACCCTACGGTTCCGTGGTCCTGAAACCCCTTCCTAAGGAACCCTTCTGGTGGGGCACCTCATCGGCTCCCTTCCAGAACGAGGACAAGGGCTGCGAACCCGGATCGAAGTGGTATTTCAAGACCGACTGGGATCTCTTCGCCGAGGAGGGAGGGGCACCGGCACGCGGTGATGAGGCGGTCTTCTCCTGGAGTCACTTTGAAAAGGACCTGGACGCCCTGAAATTCCTAGGGGTCAATCACTTTCGTTTCGGTGTGGAATGGGCCCGGATCGAGCCGCACAGGGGGGAGATCAACGGGGCGGCCCTCAGACAGTATGCAGAAATGGCACGCAAATGCCACGAGGCCGGCATCGAGCCGATCCTCACGCTCTGGCACTTCACCTTCCCGTCATGGCTTTACCCAAGCGACAAGTCGAGAGCCGCATTCCTCAACCCCGATGTCCGCACGGCATGGCAGGCTCATGTTCGCAGGGTTGTGAAGGCCACCAAGGAGAATGTCAGAATCTATGTCCCGCAAAACGAGCCAAACGGGGCCCTCCAGTTGGGATGGCTCGGTGCCCACTGGCCACCGGGACTCCTCGCCCACCCGGGCCAGTATAAGAAAGCCATGCGCATCTCCGCCGACATGTTCCGCGATGCCGCCACGATCGTGCGTCAGGAGCGCCCCGACGCGCGCATCATGGGTATCTATTCGCTGCCCTACTGGACAAAGGCCCGTTATCTCGACCCCACACATTCCGTCTATCATCTCATGATGCACCAGAACTACGACCAACTCGACATGGTGGCCGACACCTGCGATATCATCGGGGTCAACTACTACTACAGTCAGCAGGCGAGCGCCCTGCGTTTCCTATTCCGCCCAAGCGGCGAAAGAAATTCGCGCTACACCCAACTCGGTTGGGAAATCGCACCGACCGGTCTCTACCACGTGCTTCGGCAAATCCACGGCCGTTACCGCAAACCGATCGTTATTTCCGAAAACGGAATCGGCACCAAGAGCGGTCAGAAATCGATCCGCTACTTCCGCGAGCACATCGCCCAGATGAGACGTGCCATGAACGAAGGGATCGACATCCGCGGATACTTCCCCTGGACACTTGTCGACAACTACGAATGGACCGAGGGATGGACCGGGCAGTTCGGCCTCTTCTCCTACGACAGGAAGACCCACAACCGCATCCCCTCACCTTCCGCCTACTGGTTCAAGAACTTCATCAAGGCGTATCCGGAGCCGTGAAAAAAGAGATTTTTAGCCTGAAGGCTGAAGACTTTTGAGAGCGAAAGAGAAAACTGATGGACAATTCCTATTCACAGGCTGAAGCCGTAAAGATTATCGATGCCGTCATCCGTGGGCGTCGATCGGTACGGGCCTTTCTACCAACACCGGTACCGAAGGAGACGATCCTTGAGATCCTGAATGTGGCGGCGCGTGCCCCCTCCGGCACCAACACCCAACCGTGGAAAGTGACCGTCGTCACCGGCCTCAAAAAGGAGGCCCTCTCCAGCGAACTCATCGAGACGTCTCTCGACCCTGCCCTCGATGCGAAGCACACGCAGGAGTATTCCTACTATCCGGACAAATGGGTGCATCCCTACATCGACCGGCGGCGCAAGGTCGGCTACGACCTCTACGGCCTCCTCGGAATCGCCAAAGGTGACCATGATCGGATGAAGCGGCAGTTTGCGAGGAACTATGCCTTCTTTGATGCACCTGTGGGACTCTTCTTCACGATTGATCGGATTCTCGGCCAGGGCAGCTGGCTTGATTACGGCATGTTCCTCCAGAACGTCATGCTCGCGGCGCGCGCACGGGGGTTGGACACCTGCCCCCAAGCCGCCTTCATAAAGTACCACCGCATCGTGGCAAGGCATCTGGAAATCCCCAAAGGCGAGATGCTTCTCTGCGGCATGGCTCTCGGTTATGAGGATATGTCGAGGGTCGAGAACTCGCTCCGCACCGAACGGGAACCCGGTTCGGTATTCAGCCGCTTCCTTGACTAGGATGAACAATCAAAAGGGGATGCCGTGGAGGATCCTGTACTCGAGGATTTTCCCGAACTCCAGGAGCGCCATCCGGTTCTGCCGGTCCAGGGACCAGCGTTGACTCCCCGCACCGACCACACCGAAGGAAATCCCTGGAATCTCGTGACGGAATGTTGCAAGAGCACGCCGGGTATGGAATGGTGACGTCAC
>Ga0136644_10004652_pt1 | contig 10115 bp, 14 predicted proteins | sample C_130820_EF_Meta_FD_94780 | JGI IMG/M metagenome (GOLD analysis project Ga0136644, IMG submission 94780) | Freshwater microbial communities from Lake Croche, Canada to study carbon cycling - C_130820_EF_MetaG (v2) (version 2) | ecosystem: Environmental > Aquatic > Freshwater > Lake | place...
ATATTAATAATATAATGTTTAAGTGTAATTAAAAAATTATATAGTTTTTTTCTAACTATTAATTATAATGAGTAATACAGACAATGAAGAATTTAATACATATGATCTTCAATTTAAATTAGATTCAATTGAAGGTTATAATCATTCATTAGAAACCGGATTTAATCTTGGATCTGTTAATATTAGTAATAAAAAATTATATTTTACTTGTGATAAATTTATAGATGTAAATGGTGAATTATTTAAATTTTGTGTTCTTCCAGAAGATGGTGGAACAGTTCATATCCCAGATGGAGGTATATATATAAATAATAATCCAATTACTGATGAAAATAATATTGTATTTCAAAATTATACAATGAATAATATATATAAAATATTGATAAATTTTTATAATCTATGTATTATATTTATAGAGCATGGTGAAATTCATTCTCATACTTTAAATAACTTAGCAGAAAACTTACTACAAAATAATAAATATAAAAAATGCATTCAAGATAATCAAGAATTAGAAGAGGTAGAATTTAATGATAATTGTTTTCAAATTATCATTAGTGATCAAACTAATAATCATCAAACTAATAATCATCAAACTAATAATCATCAAACTAATAATGATCAAACTAATAATGATCAAACTAATAATCAAACTTTTTATAATTATATGTCTAATCGAGTTAATGCTGATTTATTTAGCAAAATATCACAAAGTCAAGACACTAGTTCATCACAAGTAAGTCAAGTTAATCCAATAGTACAAAATGCAGGTAGTAAAAAGAAAACATCTAAAAAGAAAACATCTAAAAAGAAAACATCTAAAAAGAAAACATCTAAAAAGAAAACATCTAAAAAGAAAACATCTAAAAGAAAAACATCTAAAAAGAAAACATCTTAAAAAAATAATATACATACATAATTATAAAAAATTTACAATTGTTCATAAATATTGTAGGGATCTTTTCACATAGTTATTTAAAAAACATACTAACATATTAAATACATTCTTTTCTGAAAATAACAGTATTAAATAAATTTAATGAAATATAGTCATGACATTCTTTCAATTATTTACAATCCAAATCGATTTTTATGATCTTTAATGTCCCTTTGGATTTTTTCAAGATAATGAACATTTGAGAATGATTTTAAAAAAGTTCCCTCGTATGGTGAAAAACGTTTTTCACCATTTTTTAATTTTATTAAAATCTCAATACTTTTTTTAATATGATCATCTATCTCTTTGAACAATTTTTCTTTGAGATCTTCTTGAATAATAGTTGTATTTAAGATGTCATATCTTTTGATTAAGTTAAGCAAATTACCAATAACTATTTCACCGAGAACACTTGTATAATTACTCATTTTTTGTTATATTAAATGTAATATAATGTATATCACATTTAATATTTTTTTCAAATTTATTGACATTTTCTTTGAATATAATTAATTATTATAATTAATATAAACATTAATGTACCCGTACCAAAATAACGCGTCCATTTGATATGTTCATATGATAATGAATGTATTTTATTCAAATTATCTAATAGTTCATTATTTGTTTTTTTATTATTTAATTTATAGTTTTTCTGTTGTAATCCTAAATGAACAAATGATAAATAAAAAAATATTATTAATATAATCAATATTTCATTTTTATTTTTATATTTTTTTGATATTATAAATTTTAATAATCCTATTATAAATATTATATCTGATATATGATCTAAATAATCACCTATAATTGTAACTTGATTAGTCTTTCTTGCTAAATGCCCGTCTAAACAATCTAAAAAATAAAAGAAAATAATAAATAATATAGTAAATAATTTATTAGTACGACAATTTAATTTATAAATAAATATAATTCCTAATATTAATCTAAAAATAGTAATTTGATTTGGCGTTGCATTAATAAATGGGATTAAACGATCACATAAATCTATTAAAATATTATCTATTGGATTTTCTAAATGAGGTGGGATTTTTCTTCCTTTATTTTTCATATATTAAATAATAATATTTATTTATTTGGTAAAAACTCTTGAATTAAATTCATATTTAATTTTGTAATATATTCAATCCAATAATATATGAAATGTTTTTCTAATAATTTTAATATATCTATTTCATCTATTTTATTGAATGGATGAAATCGTTTTAATGATTTATATATACTTGTACTCATTTCTATATATCTTTGTTTAATTGTTTCATATATATTATCATTAATATTATCTAATATATCATTTGGAATCATTTTATCTATTTGAACTAACATCATATTTAATATATTTTTTTGATTAAATTCTTTTTTTACTTCATCATCTAATAATTTATTAAATTCATCTAATGTTAAATTACATAATTCATTATAACCGATTTCATTTTCTATAGTAATAAATTCTTGATCAATTTCTTCAAATATATTATAAAATATACTCATAGCGATTTCAACTTCATTAGTTATATTAGAAAGTAATGTAATATAATATTGATCTAATGATTGAATATTATCAATATGACATGAATATATAAAATTAGAAAATATTTGTTGAATAATCATTGGATGAATATCATATTTATTAATATCCAATAATATTTCCATAATTATATTTTTTTTATCTTTTATAATTGGATATGATTGTTCTAATAAATCATATAAATAATCAATATATGATTTATTATTTAATTCATTCATTAAATTTTTTATTTTATTAATTTTTAATGAATTTAATTGTATATGTTGTTCATATAATTGTGACATATTTATTAATATATTATTATATTAATGTCATACATTTAAATCATCAAATTTTTTGTATTCATAATAATATGATCCATTATCATTATATTTTAAATAAACTGTACCTGGTGGATGACTTAATTCTAATGGTGGATCTAATGTAGTATGATAATAACAAGTTGTTTCTATTTTTGGGAAAAAATAATAATAAATTTTCCAAAAATAATTTTGTTCAATATAGTCTATATTTCCGGTACAATATTTACAATTATTTTGTTTATTAGAATCCATAATATATATAGTAAAAGAATTAATTTATATGAATAATTAAACACTTATTGTTAAAATAAAAATTAACAATAATATTAATTTTTATTTTATTAGACGATTTGAAAATGCATATTTTATATAATAATTAAAAATTTGTTTTTCTAATTAATAGCTATTTAATTCATATAAAATGTAATATATCCCCATATTTTAACTAGTGATATTTTTAACATAAATGCTACAAAAAATAATGTTAATATTATTTTTACTATATTTTTTGAAACCCATTTTAATATTTTAATAAATGATTTTCCAGGATTTTTTTTATCTATTTCAACATCAAAACCTAATATATCTTTTGTTAATGGATTATTAAATATTAATAAAAATCCATTTAATAACATTGATTGAAATGTTTTTAATGCATTTCCTTCATTCATAACTAATTCATATACAATATATAAACTAAAAACTGCTAATGGTGCATGTGGTAACATTGTACCTAATCCAGTTATTTGACTAAATAAATATTGTATTCCAAAAAATACTATTAAAAAACTAATAATAACCGCAAATGCTAAAGGAATTGCTTTTTTAATAAATTTTGTTATATTTTTTATTATATTAAATATCATTTTTGGTATTTTTACAACTAGATATATTAATGCTTTTAATGCTAGTGGTAATGCTTTTAACATATCTGGTACTATTTTTAATAAATCTGTTATTCCAGGCATTATTAAATATTTTATATTATTAATTTAGATTATTAATCTATTTTAGATGATATTAATTATATTTATTTATTATTAATATTTACTTCTTATAATTTATTAATATATAACATATTAATAAAAATTTGAAAAAAAATTTAATTATTAATCCCATTAATAAAAGTCAATAATAACAATATACAACAAGCGATAACAATGACTACACTCTGCCTTGACGATCTTTTATTTTCTAACCCTAATAATAACAACAATCATCTATTTCCTGTAACATCTGAACCCATCGCCCCAATCGTCCCAATAAGTGAATACCCTAGAGTGAGTGTTCTCAGTTTATTAGCTGATCGTAACAACACAGATTCACACAACGGACATACCGCACTACAACTCATGTCTGCACTTTCACGATCTATCCGCGAAAGCGCTTGGATGGATGCAGAAGATGCACTGTCAAACTTCACTGGAGATCATGAATATGTATTTGAATACAGAATAAATGTTCTTCATGAGACTGATCTTCAATATGTTGTTGAACGAAAAGATGGAATTGTTCTACAATATGTGAGATTAGTTGACAAGTTGCATCGTACTGTCTACGTCTTTGATGCCCCGCAAGCACTCGCATAAATACACACATCATTCATAAAAATTTATTTATTTTTCATTGCACAAAATTAACACATCATTAATCAATTTCCGTTATTTCTGGGTCATTTTCTTTATTTACATTTCCGGTAGGATTTCCGGTAGGATTTCCGGTAGGATTTCCGGTAGGATTAAAATTTTTCATCATTGCTTCTCTTTCTTCTGGTGACATTTTTTCAAACATTTCTTGTGCTTGTTTCATTTGTTCTGGATCTAAATTTGGCATTCCTCCTCCTGGTACTCCCGAACTCTCATATACTTTTTTAATAATTGGATTATATATTGTTTCTAATTCTTTTTGTTTTGATTCATAATCTTCTTTTGTTGCTTCTGAATTATTATTAAACCAATCTTCAATTTCTTTAACTTTTTCATTTAATTGTTCTTTATCTTCATCTGTAAAATTTAATTTAGTATCATTTAATGTATTCTTTACTGAATATAGATATGATTCTAATCCATTCTTAGACTCTATTAAATGTCTATGTTTTTCATCTTCTTCTTTAAATTCTTCTGCTTCTTTAATCATCTTTTCAATATCTTCTTTTGATAATCTTCCTTTGTCATTTGTAATTACAATATTACTTTGTTTCCCTGTTCCTTTTTCAATAGCACTTACATTTAATATTCCATTTGCATCTAAATCATATGTAATTTCAATTTGTGGTGTTCCTCTAGGAGCTGGAGGAATACCTGATAATTCAAATTGACCCAATTGATTACAATCTTTAGTTAAACTACGTTCACCTTCAAAAATTCTAATTGTAACACCTGGTTGATTATCTGCATATGTTGAAAATGTTTGTGTTTTCTTTGCTGGAATTGTTGTATTTCTTGGAATTAATACTGTCATTACATTTCCTGATGTTTCAATTCCCAATGATAATGGTGTAACATCTAATAGTAATAATCCATCTAAATTATTTGATTTATTACCTCCTAAAATTGCTGCTTGTACTGCTGCACCATATCCAACTGCTTCATCTGGATTAATTGATTTACATAATTTAGAAGCATCTAAATTAAAATATTCTGCTAGTAATTCTTGAATTTTTGGTACTCTTGTTGATCCACCAACTAATACAATATCATTAATTTGTGATTTGCTAATTTTAGAATCTGCTATTGCTCTATCTAATGGCTCAATAGTTGCTCTAAATAAATCAGTACATAATGACTCAAATTTAGCTCTTGTTAATGAAAATGTAAAATCTATTCCGTCATATAATGAATCAACTTCAATTTGAGCAGATGTTGAAGTTGATAATTGACGTTTTGCCTTTTCACATGCTAAATGTAATCTTGATCTAATTTTCTTTCTTCTTTCTGATTCTACTTTAGTTAAATCTTGTTTATTTTTTTTCTTAAATTCATCTAGACATAAATCAATTAAACGATTGTCAAAGTCTTCACCACCTAGATGACCATTTCCGGCGGTTGATTTTACTTCAAATATACCTCCATCTAATGATAAAATGGAGATGTCATGTGTGCCCACATGATTTATTAATGCGTGAGTATTTACCTGACGCTTTCTTATATTTTCATATAAGATTAGACTATATCTTATTTAATTTTAAAATATTTTGTAACATTAAATTCCAATTATTTGGAAAAATTAATAAATAATTTTTATATATTAGATTATCTTTTATAAATTCTTTTACTGCATTTTCTTTTGCTAACCATTTACCCGTCTTAATATCCTGCTTATGCCATATATGATTATCTTTTATCTCTATTAAACTATCTTTTATAGCAAAATCAACCTTATATATTCTTTCTTTATCTTCAAATGTGTATTTGATTGAAGGACCATTATTAACAATTATATTATTATTATTACACCAATCAATAAATTTTAATTCTAATTTTGATTGATATAATATATTTTCATTAATAATGTTTTTTGTATTTCTAATTTTAAATGTTCTATTGCATAATGTACATTCGTTACATAAAATTTTAATACAATTTTTAAATCGTTCTATTGATTTAGCCCGCCATTCTTTACAACAATTATCACATTTTAAAATTGGTTGATGTGCTTTAAACATAGTTTTATTAATAGTATCATACATAATACTTGTGAATTTCATCTGATTATTTGTTTTAAGTATTGGACAATATTCTATATTTGATATATCTGAATATTTTCCATTTTGAAAACTAATAATATTTTTTGAAATTCTTTTATATTCATCATTTGTTAAATGAAATTTAAAATAATCATCTTTATAATCATCATCATATTTATTAAATTCTATTAAACTAATATCTAATATAGAATCTTCTTTTAATTCTTCTTTTAATTCTTCTTTTAATTCTTCTTTTAATTCTTTTTTGATGATATTTAATTCTTTTAATTTATTTGAATGATTAAGTCTTTTTATTTCATTTTTATTTCTACATAAATAACAATTTAATGAACATTTGTTTATTTTACGTAAAAATTGAGTTGTTCCAACAATGTGAATACTATTACAAGTATAGCATTTATATTTAATTAAATATTTATCTTTTTTTGATAAATTTTTATTATTTAATTCTAAATGCCATATAGATGTTTTCTTTTTTAATTGGGAAAATAGCAAATTTAAATTTATATTTTCTAATTTATTTTTATTTTCATCTTGTATTTCTAATATATTATTTATTATTAATTGTCTCTCTTCCTTCGGAAGTTTTGCGTTCGCAAAACCGAGCCCAAGAACTTCGTTCTCTTGTTCCATTATTTATATTATTATACTTAATGTTACTTTAAATTATATTAAAATTAAATTTTGGCATTCGTGGAATTTTCTTGTTTCTTAATTTTAAAAAAACATTACTCATTCTAGTCGTTGAACCTTCTAGTTATCACTAACTAGCTTGGCTGCTGATTGTCCATTCATATAGATAAACTATAATAATCTTTAATCTTTGTTAAACCTTCATATTTATTCACATAAATATTGTGGTAGAAAAAGCTTTAGGAGTTTCCAGCAATTAACCAAATTTAATTCTATCTAATAAGATAGAATCAGTGGGCTTGAACCACAGGAAGCAGCACTACCTCCGCAATCAAATACAACAATATTACGCTCTTTATCCTCTGAAATTTTATCTAAACCATATGCAATAGCCGCTGCTGTTGGCTCATTAATAATTCTTAAAACATTTAATCCAGCAATTACACCAGCATCTTTAGTTGCCTGACGTTGAGCATCATTAAAATAAGCCGGTACCGTAACAACAGCTTTAGTAACAGTTTGCCCTAGATATGCTTCAGCAGTTTCTTTTAAATATGATAAAATCATTGCTGAAATTTCTTCAGGTGAAAAATGTTTAACTTCTCCTTTGTATGTTACTTCAACTTTACAACGATCATTTTCATCGGCAATAACTTTATATGGAAAATTTTTAATTTCTTGTTGTGCTATTGGATCGGAAAATTTACGCCCCATTAAACGTTTAATATCATATATTGTATTTGTTGGATTTGATGAAGATGATGATTTTGCAGCATCGCCAATTAAACGCTCAGTATCATTAAATGATACCCATGATGGAGTAGTTCTATTACCCCCAGCATTTGCAATAATTTCAACATTGTTATTTTTGTAAACAGCAACACAACTATAAGTTGTTCCTAAATCAATACCAATTACGTGTTCTTCAGACATTTTGTTTAATTAATATACTATTAATATAATTAACTAAAGTTTAAATTAATTATATTATAAAATATAAAGCATGGGTTTATTAATAATTTATAGGTGATTTTTTTGTTTTTTTGATTGTGGTTCTAATTCATTTATTTCTAATTCTCCAGCAATTTTTGGGAATTTTATAATTGGAATGTTTGTCTTAATTGTATGTAATGTAGTTTCTGATTTACACATTGGTTTAATTTTATTTTGATGTTTTATATTATTTTTATTTGAAAATATATTAGGAAACCAATTTGTATTTATATTATCTTCAGGATGTATTAATGACATTTTAAGTTTTAACATATAACATATAATATATATATATTATTAATATCAATTTTTTATAATATACTTTACGAAGTAAAGTATATTATAAAAGAGAGAGGGAGAAAAATAAATAGATGAAATCTATTTATTTTTGAGTTCAATTTTTTATAATATACTTTACGAAGTAAAGTATATTATAAAAGAGAGAGGGAGAAAAATAAATAGATGAAATCTATTTATTTTTGAGTTCAATTTTTTATTAAATAGTTTGTGAAACAAATTATTTAATAAAAGAGAGAGGGAGAAAAATAAATTAAAAAAGTTAAAAGATGATAAATTTTATTAATATAAAATTTATATAGTTTTATATATATGATTACTTACAATCTATTTATTAAAAAATATATTAACAATAATATAACAATACCAAAATATATATATAAAACTTCAAATTATTCTTTTAATAATATGCCTACTGAAATGTATGATGCTTTTTTAACATCATTAAGTAATTCACCTATGTATAAAATAGTATATTTAGATGATAATGATTGTGATAATTTTATAAAAACATATTATCCAGAATATTATAATGGATATTATAATATTATTCCAGGAGCATATAAAGCTGATATTTTTAGATTGTTAATTTTATATAAATTTGGAGGTATTTATTCTGATGTTGGACAAGTTTTTATTGAAAATATAAATAATATAATAAATCCTGAAAATGATCTTGTAATAGTTGGTACAAATGGATATGAAATTTTTAATGCATTTATTGCAGCTAAGCCTAATAATAGAATAATTAAAAAAATGATTGATATTGTTATGCATAATGTTAATAATAGATTATATTGTGAAAATTTACTAGATATAACGGGTCCTTCAGCTATTGGTAAAGCATTTAATTTATTTTTTGAAAAAGATGAAAAATCAATAATTGATAGTGGCGATATTATTTTAAATGATTATAAAATTAAAATTCATTTATTACAAATAGAAAATGAAGATTATTATAATAATGGTTATATTATAGATTCTAATAATAATAAATTAATAAAATCTAAATTTGAAAATTATTTTAATGTTATGTATAATAATAATGTTCATTATTCTATTATTTATCATCGGAAAAAAGTATATCGATAGATTCATTATATAATGCTGCACCAATTATTATAAATATATCTTTCATATAAATTGTTTCATCATTTATTTTAATATTATTTTCAGATTTTATTAATTTAAAATCATTTTCTTTTATATTATATTTAATATTTGATTCAGACATTGATCTATATCTTTTTCTTAAATTTGATTTATAATGTATTGGGATCCCACTACGCATATAAATAAAAAATCAATTTTTTATTATTTAAAAAATTGATTTTTTATTTTATTAATATAAATATTTATAATATATATATTTATGAACATCATAATAAAATTCATCAAAAGAATATTTCCTAAAGAAATTCCTAAACCAACAGGTAGATGGAATATTGATTATTGTAATAAAAAAATTAATAGTAAAGTAGATTTATCTAATGAAGATCATTGTGGTCCATGTGGTCAATATGCATTAATTAAAACTGAATTAAATAATAAAATTAAATAATTTAATAAATATAATTTATTTTTTTAATGAAACTAATTTATATTTATTTTTTTTTTTTCTTTTTCCTCCTTGTTGTGCTAATGGTATTAGGCATTTTTCTTGTGAAATATTTGATATTAATTCTCCAAATTCTATAG
>Ga0136644_10004655_pt1 | contig 10110 bp, 2 predicted proteins | sample C_130820_EF_Meta_FD_94780 | JGI IMG/M metagenome (GOLD analysis project Ga0136644, IMG submission 94780) | Freshwater microbial communities from Lake Croche, Canada to study carbon cycling - C_130820_EF_MetaG (v2) (version 2) | ecosystem: Environmental > Aquatic > Freshwater > Lake | place: Lake...
ATAGTTTTAACGAGTTCTGTCTATCCTACTAGTTGATTTACCAAAGTCGTACAAAGCACTATAATTATTAATGACCATATCACTATAGACTTTGAATCCTAACCCTAGCAATATTATCAAAAATATCAATAATTTGATAACAAGTAGTACTTTCCAGTCGAGATTATCTTGAGATCTGATCTACTGATTCCCTTAGAAATGATTCAAAATATTTAGAAACACTTCAAATAGTATTAAAACTCTGAACTAATCAATTTAATTTCTCAGCTTAGAATTATTTTATATGTATTTTTTCGAATTAATCACCATTTTACTATCATAACAATTACCATTTAATACCATAATTTGAAAATCCATATTTACACTATTTACAACTTAATAATCATTATAATTACTCCATAGTTAGTTAGATATTTGGATTAGTACTTTCATACTTCCTCCACTTTCTCTATAAATTAGGTAGCATCTATAAACCTTCTTCCAATAATTGATCAATTTCTACTTAAATCGTGAATGATTTACTTAATAAATTGATAAATACTTGGGTTCATAATTGGAAATATAACATTAGGATACTAATGTTACACTACCTCCTTCTACCCTTTCAGGTAAAGACTCTTTTTTATCTTCCAACATTTGGATACTGTCTTATCATTTCTGAAGTAAGCTCAATATATCCATCTTTGATAGAAGCTAATTCTTTCATAACATACCACTTAAACTGTGAATACGACAGTGGCATGTTTAACGACGATGAAAACACATCAAATCTAACATAAGCAACTCTTTTATTTCGAGCTAATTTTATAATTTGACCTCTTACCATATAACTTAGTGATAAGTGATTTGGTAATCCAGTTTTAGAGTACCATAATGGTTTTCCCATACATCTTAAATTCACAAAAATAATATCTTTTTCCTGATATTCTTCTATTTCTTTTGAATCTAAATCTTTTACATATTGTTTAACACTTCTTGGATCAATAAGTAATGTTTCCAAACACTTGATTGATTCACAGTAAAGTCTAAAGTCCATCGACTTAAGTAGATCTAAATTAAAGTCCATAAACTCAAAATCCTTATAATCAGGACCAAATTTAATCCAAAATGACATATTTTCTCTTTTTAGGGGATCTCCTTCATACCCATAAAATGTTATCTTAAGAGGAAAATCTGATAGTGATCCTTTAATCTGTTGTTGAATTGTAATGTTAAAATTATCATCTGGACTAGCTAAAGCTTGATCTTTATGAATCATCGATTGTCTTCCTGTTGAATAATGTGAACAGTGAATCACAGATTCTTCAATTTTATCGATCTCTAAAGGACCATAATATGCATATTTATACTCGTTTAGACCTACTTTTATCACTTTATATTTATAAATCCATGAACCTTTACTAAATTTTAAGTCTTGAGCTTTACTCAATGTTTCTTCAAATTCAGTTATATCTTCTTCTTCAACTTGATCTTCACCAAGGATTTTAGGATAATCCTTTGCAAATGACTTGTCGACCAAAATCATATCATCTGATAATTCTTTATCCATTCCATACCATAATACAAAAGGACGGTTATATTCTTCTTTTGACTTAAATAGTGGAAAGTGAATGCCAATTTGTTTTCCCTTGTCACTTCGTTGTGGTTTACAATAAATTCCTTCAATAACATATCTTTTCCCATATGGTGTTGGTAGTCCTAAAGATTCATACCATAAACCACTATCTTCAATAGAAAATGTTTTTAAATCTATAAGTACTTTGTCTCCGATTTTGACCTCTGTAATTGCTGTTCTAAGCGACTGTACATACTTACTTGCTTCTTCTGAGGTCATCAGTAGCACTTCTAAGCACTTGAGAGCTTTACAGTAATTTTGAATTAGTTCATTATTCATCACATCTGGAGTCCATAATTGCCATATTGGTTCAGCTTCACCTTCAAAATGTATTAGAAACTGAAACGATGATCGTTGCATAGGATTGCCCTTATGCCCATCAACACTTAAGACATCAAACTCATTACTGTCCAATTTTGCAACTTCATATAAATCTTCAAACGGGGTATCAAGATTTACTGGAAATACATCATTTATATAAAAAACCTTCTCCTTATTTGTTACTATATGTTCACATCGAACATCATTTCTTCGCATCGATATAACCCTAAAAGGGCCTTTATTTCTAAAAAACAATTTTCCATCAGGATCGATACGACCTTTTCTTCTAAACCATACCAAGTCTCCTTTTCTGAACTGATTATGCGTTGTTGCTGGTGTCTTGGATGTTCGTTCTTGATGAATTTCTTTCTGATGCTTTTCATTTAATTCTCTTACTAGATCTAGAGATTTGTTTAATTTTTCGATGTATAGTTTAGCTGACTTTGATGCATATTTTTCTGTCTCTGGTAAAAAGTAATATGCTTCATCTCTATCTCCAAAAGTTGCTATAAATGGTGTTAAACCCGTTTCTCTATTAATCTGATTGTTGATACATAAAGTTGTGAACCCAATATAGTCCGGTTCATCCCAGATATCCATTGCTCTTTCATCACCCAGCAATGTTCTTAGATGTCTTAGAATTTCCTGGTTCAATCTTTCGTTTCCATTACTTTCATGACGATCTACCAGTGAAACTTCTCGATTCATTTTCCACATGTTATTTATAATACTAACGGCGTCACTTAAAATATCTTTACCAGGATCAGACTTTAGCACATCATAAACTCCATATGTTATAATCCAATCTTTAAGGGCATTTGCTACCGATGGTCCATCATACTCCTTGCATGGATAGCATCTAACTAATCTTGTAAATAAATCCGATATAACAATACATGTTGTATTCCCATTTTTAGAAGGAGGTGAAATTGACAATCGATCTATACAGACAGCAGATCTAGGTCGAGGATCAGCTTTTAGAGTTCGTACCTGCTCTAAAAAGAACTTATCTTTCTGCATTCGTGACTTCTGGCAAGTGGCACATTTTTTGACATAGTCCTGAAAATACACCTGTGGTATACGATGTCCAGGATACTGTACACATGCATCACGATACATTCTGTCTGCGGAATAGTGCATTTTTCGACTTCCATGTAGCGATTGCATTGCCCCTTTTACTTTCGACTGTAGATCAATTATGTATTGTGCTAAACTACCACTGAATTCATTATCCTGAATATCCTCGAAATCATTAATATTGACATCTTGAATATGATCATCATGATCATGCCTCTGCTCCTCTCCAGGAACCACATTTTCGTTTTGGTGAGTTTTTGGTGGGTTTTGTAGTGGATCGACAGGTGTGGAGGTATGACTGATATCCGTAACAATAGCACCTTGAGGGACGGCATCAATTCTAAGTAATTTTTGATTGTTTGCTATGTAAAAGGAAATTGCATTGCGACCATCAATTTGAACATCATCGATATAGTAGTCAAAGTCCCCACGAGCATTATGCCTTTGAAAGATCGAATTGAAGGCATTTGAAGTCACAGCTTGAACCATACTTGTGAAAATGGGATCGCGAATATAAATAGAAATTGATTCTTCACTGATATCAATGAATTCTGTGAATTTAAGAAAATGATGATGTTTAGGAACAATGGTGGCACTACTGTAGATATCGTCAACATTTCCACCTGTCGCCTGATGTTGCAAAAGATAATGTTGATCATGTTGAGCATAACAACGTTGATCATATAACTGTATCAAAGGATCACAACTATCTTCAGGCCCAAAAATATCAACTAGTGAGTAATTGATTTTATCAACACTGGAGTTCCCAGCATAATTCCCAGCATACACATTTGATGGCTTATTTTGTGCGCTTTTATCATCACTGAACTGGAACATTCTAGACTGATAGTCGGCTAAAAGATTCTTCTTACCTGCAATATGCTTTATCTTGAAATTGAAATTTTCGAGGTACGAACGCCATCTTTGAATTATATACTGTTCGGTATTTTCCATTGTAACCAGATTTTGGTGATCAACCTCGATGATGAATTCTTTGCCCAAGAGATAGTATGACAGTTTTTTAACACCATAGTATACAGCGTATGCTTCTAACTTTACGGCAGACCAATTTTTTGCTTGATCCGATAACTTTTCAGAATGAAAAGCAATTGGCTCGTAGATGCCATCATCACCTACCTGAAAAAGAACAATGCCCAAAGCTGACTTTGAGCAGTCAGTTCTCATAATCCATAACTTGTTATAATCCGGAAAATGCAATACCAGAGAATTCATAACAGCTTCTTTCAAGTCTTCAAATTTTTCAACATAATTGACCTTCCACGTACCAGGATCCCAGTTGAACGATTTCTTCGTCATATCGTTTAGTTCCGCTGTAAGACCAGAGTAATTGGGAATGAAATCTCTAAAGAAATTGGTTGATCCTAAAAATGACTGAGCTCCCTTTGTATTTCTAAAAAACTTCAATGCTTTTATGCCATCCTTTCGCTCTTGTGTTAATTCGATTGTTTTTTCACTGACTCTAAAACCAAAAAATTCCGCACTTGTATATCCTATTTCCGTTTTGGACATTTTCAAAATGATATTGTGTTTATCGCATAACTCTAACACCTGCATCAATTTATTTTTAACATCTTCTAAGGAGTCGCATAACACCAACAAATTGTCCCAAATAACAATAACCGTATCCTTCATTGGCTCGAATACCTCGCGCATGATCCTTTGGAATTCTGCTGGAGCCGACTTTATGCCCTCTGGCATAAACTTTGGTTCAAACAGGCCCCACTCTGTTGACAGTGCCAAGGCTTCAGATGCTTCTTTGTCTATTACCAGATTGTGGTAGCCATTGGCAAGGTCTAAGTTAATAAACCTTTTGGTGCCAAAAGCTTTGTAGATTTCCTGTCGAATGTTCGGGATTTGATGTTGGGGAATCATAATATACTTATTGATTGGCCGGTAGTCGCCACAGATTCTTACAAATGGAGGTGTAGACTTATCGGCAACCAATATTCGAGATGCTGTTGATGACTTGGAGGGCCTATACATGTACTTTCTCATCCGATTAAACTCATTTACGTAAGGTACCTTCATGCGCTCATTTACGAACGCCTTTGAGCCCCTTGGACCAATTCCCTTATTCTTAGCATCCGCCCATTCTTCTGTAAACTTTAACGAAATAGGTTCAACGCCAGTCATACCTGTCCACTCTTTTGGGCAAAACCGCCTTTGTGCCAAGTCTGAATTCATAATCTCTTTAACATACTCCCAACACTCTGGATCTGTTCTATTTTTTGCATCGACGTGATACTTCGCTAAAGCTTCATCATAGGATGTTGAAAGATAGTTATAAAGACCAGTATTACTACAAGGAATATATGAGTCCCTTTCTTCTGGACTTTCACCCAGTGTCGATGTCCATGGAGACATTGTATCTTTTAAATAATTTTCTTTGTCGAAGGCCTGCCCCGCTTCAAATAAAGCACTTCGTACTTCTTCCTCATAAATTTCATCATCCAAATCCTTTTGATACCACGTACTTATTTTCCCATAGTACTCTTCTTCTATCATATCTTCAACATCCATTTTACCCATTGAGTATGCCCAATTGTGTAAACTTGATCCCAGCTTGGCTAATCTTGATAAAAATCTTGAGTAAGCTTTTACTCCACTACTTTGACTTTTGTTAATGATATCTTTAATATAGCAGTATGTTTCATGCCAGTCTTCCTTGTCTGGAACATAATTTTCTATTTTCGGAACAAAGTAAGGTTTATCCCCTACTTGATAGTAGTGATAGTTGCTATAATCGAAATACTCTTCGTAGTAGCTCTCCACATCTTCTCCGTTATCTTCTCTCATCGAATCTACTAAAATTTGGAAAATACCAGTATTTGTTGAGTATCTAGATTTCTTGTTTTGAAATAATTCATTCCATGAGCATCCAACCGCCCATTGATAGTCGTATGAATTGTTTCCAATTAAAAATGACATCAGTGAATTCTTATCCCCTGTACCATTTTTTATCTTGTCAAATTTATTTTCTATACTAATTCTGCTGAACTTATTTGTACTAATCTTTTGCAGATCGCTAATGACTGCTAATTCTCCTGCATTTGACAAAACTTTTAAATTATTTTCTGTTCCTGTATCTTCCACCAATTCTTCAACTTCGGCTTTCTTTAGAATTTTTTCATGTGGAACAATTCTTAGTCGTTGTATTTCATCTTCAATGGAATCCTCTATTTTTCCAGCTCGCATCATAGCATGCCCTGTCTTCAACGAATTTACCATCAGTTCTAGGTACAAGCTACAAATAGCTGGTAGGCCCAGAATTAGAGGTGTTGAACTACTTCCTGGTGAAGCGCTTGATTCTATAACTTTGAACACGTGCTCATTAATATATACCTTCCCTGTTATTGGGTCCACCAACTTTATTTTTAAAACCACCGCCTTGCTTAATCTTCCCACTGTTGCCTGGTCTCCAAACGTTACTTTCTCTTCAATATCGTAGTACCTGACATCCATCTTCTCTCTTAAACTTTCTACCAAATATGACATTATGTAATTGGAGCTATCGGCTCCTGAATCTAAAAGTATAAACAGTTTGTACAAAGTAACACTATCCGTCATAACACTATCCGTCATAACGTTATTCTTGCCTCCCCTCAGGTTTGGAATTATCCAAAATGGAACCTTCAATATAAGCAGGTGATAGCTTTGAGCCCTCAACAAGAACTTCCATCAACATATCCTTATTTGCGATAATATGATCAAGTAACTCCTCATTTCCACTTTTTTGAACAATTTGGAATAACAATTCCAATTTGGATTGCGCTTGACTCATCTTTGAAATTGGTTTTGTTACTGCTTGAATATGATCCTGTAATTTCTTAACATAATCACTTAAGATCTTTGGATCGTGTGAGTACACACAACTATCTGCATTTCCACTCTTGAAGAATGGACAGTTGTCCAATTTAACACATGGTCCCTTCACTTTACTACCTGAAGGTCTATACTCTTCATTCTTTGACTTTGTACCATAGTTTCCCACTTGTCCAACAGATGGTCGTATCGGAATGCCATTTTTAGTACTGTCAGTAGTTGCTAGCAGTAAATTAGAGTTATCTTCAACCACTTCATCCAGATTTTCGACTGATTCTGTAAAATCTTGATCATAGTTATTTTCTTCACCATTTCCGATCACTAAATTTAGTCCACTTCCTGAATTTAGACTTTTTACAGCACTTGCTGCTTCTCTTAGTCTTACCATGTCAACAGAACGGAAAATTCTCTGATTATCCATAAAGATTCTAACCTCTTTGAACAGATCGGAAAAATACGATAAACGTTGGGTGCATCTAGTATAGAATTCATTTAGGCTCAGGTTTCTCAGTTTTTGTTCATCTAGTGAACTTAAATTTTCAATCTCATACTGAAGAAAACGTACCCCTACATTTGTTAGTTTCTTTGCCATGATATTAACAATCCCATAGGTTTTTCCATATCCATCACTTCTCTTATTTTCGAATACTGGTAGCTTAACTTCATCTGCTGCGTATTTACTAACCAACTCCATTATTGCGACAATCCGAGACATATAGCTTAGAATCACCCGCAACATAGCATCAAAGTTATACACAGACAAGTTAAAACTACTATCGAAAGTAACTCCATCCTGTACTTTGTCATCGGGCACTACCTGAATTGAATTTATATACGATACTAGTGATCCACGGCTTGTTTGTATAACTGATCGCATTATTGACTTGAAAACCTCTTCATCATTTCTTCCAAGATATGCAGCATATTCCTCCTTATTTCGTGGGTACTCTAGCATATTTGGTACTTTCGTTAAATCTTTGTAGTCGTCAAGTATTTGATAACAATTGATATTTCTAGCTACAAGATAATCTCTAGTTGCGATATCGATACATGAAACCATGAATAATTTGATCCCTTCATTTAGAGGATCTTTACTAAATAGCTGAAAGCGTCCGTACCACTGAGCTACCATAGCCAATGTTAGCTGTCCTTGATTTAACTTCAAAACCAAATTATGATCTTCTGGCTTGAATTTATCCCTGATTACAATATTTTGAGTACTAGAACTACCATCACTCTTTGATTTTGACCTTGAACTTCTAGTTTTCGTTGCTTTCTTCCTAAACGAGCGTACAGTTGTGATAGTACTGTTACTCCTAGATTCCTTGCTTGACTTACTACTTGAATCACTTGAATCACTTGAATCACTTGGATCAATAGGGTTTCCTCTAACACCATCATACGTGCCTTTCGAAGGCTTTCTATTTTTTACCTTCTTGAAGTCTACAAATGATTTGTCGTAGAATTGATGAGACCCAACAAGAGAATCGTTTGGAAAAGCCGATGCTTTCTCCAGAGATCTTCTACGATCACTAGTTTTCTTTGTAATATCATTTACATGAACTAAAACCTGAGCATCTTTATATATGTATGTATTTTTAATATCTTTGAATTTTCCACCTAAGTTTAGCTTTACAAATGCTTTGGTATCAGTTAACTTTGCAGATCCGTGATAGTCTACTACATTAAATATCTTAGGTAGTTGAATTAAGTTAATTACTTGTTCACCATAAACGATATCAAAGTGATTGTTTTTAAACAACATCATATTTAGCAATTTATGTTTGTCACTTATAAACATCTTATAATCCACCACTCTTGAGTCGTTATCCATAATTAAGACCACTAAGTTAAATTTCAGATAATGATTCACTAATCCAACTTCATAAAGATTTAACCATTTATCATAGTTTGTTTCTGGTTGAAATAATCGTTTCCTATACTGCTCTAGATATTCTTCCAAAGGTCTTACGTTAGTTTCATCTACTAATTCATCCATATCCAAAACATACTTTAAATGTTCCTCAGGTGCACTCTCAACTAGAGAATATAACAATTCTAAAATTTGCTTTACTCCTTTTACTTTTACTTCTTTGTCTTTATTATTAACAATCATTTTATTAATCGAGTGAGCACCACATAAACCATCAGGTTTAATTGCAACTCTATATAAATTTTGAACTTCATTAGTGTCATCATTAAATGATTTAAAGTTATTATCATCATCTACTGATAAATCTAAATTTGATTCTTTTAATTTACTTGAATTCATTGAATGGATGGACTTACTGCTTTCCAAATTATCCATTCTACTACTTAAAGAACTTACACTATTACTTACTTTTTGAAGTTCATTAATTAGCAATGTAAACATCTCTTTATTTGACAAATCTTCCATTGTTATTATTATTTACTAAGCTAAATTAAGATCTATTTAAACTAATCTAATTTACTTACACTAATAATAATTCAATAAAATTAAATATTAAACTAAAAATAAATTTTCAGCTGATTTCAGATGCCTCTGAAATTATTTAATAATATTATTATTGATCAGCTTGATCTAAAAATCGAATTATTCTAATTTAAATTAATTCTGGTATTGAATTTAATTTATTATTTTATAATTCTACTAATTTAGAACTGAAACTTGGTACCTAATATAGAATTATTGTTGGGATTTCAATAAATCTAATCTAAAATTATAATACTATCTATTTGATAAGATATTATTATTAAAATATAATATATCAATTTGGAATAATTGATGATATTTAGAAATATACTAAATATTGAGTATTTAATATAAAAATATAAAAGTCTTTGAAAACTATTTATATACAATTATAAATCAATGTGACTTGAAAATATAAAATAAATTTGATATTTAAATCGTTTGAAATGAATCAATGGTATTATTTGAATAATAATAAAAAGAAATTAATGAAATTAACATAAATTCATCATATTACTGATAAATTTTTTAATTAAAATCAGTAAAGTTCTTTTGATGATGATATCCGAAACCGTTATAGACGTTTAGTAACCCTAACAAAATAGTACCATATTCCTATAAAAAAGTCTCAAATTACTACAAACGCTCTATTACATTTTGTAATTCATTCCTTTGCATAGTTTTAACGAGTTCTGTCTATCCTACTAGTTGATTTACCAAAGTCGTACAAAGCACTATAATTATTAATGACCATATCACTATAGACTTTGAATCCTAACCCTAGCAATATTATCAAAAA
>Ga0136644_10004657_pt1 | contig 10109 bp, 1 predicted proteins | sample C_130820_EF_Meta_FD_94780 | JGI IMG/M metagenome (GOLD analysis project Ga0136644, IMG submission 94780) | Freshwater microbial communities from Lake Croche, Canada to study carbon cycling - C_130820_EF_MetaG (v2) (version 2) | ecosystem: Environmental > Aquatic > Freshwater > Lake | place: Lake...
AAGGGTGGATGCTCCAGCGGTCGGCGCGCTGATCGATACCGAGCAAGGACTCGATGATCAAACGATACATCCAAGAGGCCGAGCCGGTGTACCAAGTCCAGCCCCCACGGCCCGCGTGGGGTTCCACGCCGTAGACATCGGCAGCAACGACGTAGGGTTCAACGCGATAACGATTGATCGATTCCTGCCGATCCGCATGGGACAATGGATTGATCAGAGCGAATAGATCCCAAGCCCGATCGCAGTCCCCGAGCTTCGCAGCAGCCATCACCGCCCAAATAGCGCTATGGGTGTATTGCCCGCCATTCTCGCGCACCCCTGGCACATAGCCTTTGATGTAACCAGGATTCAGCGATGAGCGATCGAAAGGTGGATCTAATAGCTTGATCAATCGCGAATGGCGATCTACCAATCGCCGTTCCAAGCTATCCATGGCCAGTTGCGATCGCTCCAAATTCGCAGCACCAGAGAGAACCGCCCAGCTTTGCGAGATTGCATCGATTTGGCATTCGTCGTTTTGTACCGATCCCAAGGGGGTCGAGTCATCGAAGTAGGCCCGTCGGTACCATTCTCCATCCCAGCCGTGTCGTTCCAATTGAACCCGCAGTTGTTCCGATTCGGTCGCTAACTTTTGTGCCAGCGCGTTGTCCCCTCGGAGGTTTGCTAGTTCGATGAATTGGTGCATAGTATCGAACAGAAAGAAGCCAAGCCAAACACTCTCCCCTTTGCCGTTCTGGCCGATCAAGTTCATGCCGTCGTTCCAGTCACCGCATCCGATCAGGGGCAAGCCATGTTCGCCGAATCGCAATCCATGTAGGATCGCTCGAACACCGTGTTCATAGAGAGATGCACGATCCTCCGAGATGGTGGGTAAGTCATAATTGGATTCTTCATCGTCTCGGAGGGGGCGATCGCTGAGGAATGGGATGACCTCGTCGAGGACACCGGTATCCCCAGTCTTTTGAACGTAACGGCAGATCGCGACGGGTAACCATAAATAGTCATCCGAAAAGTGGGTGCGCACACCGCGACCCTTAGGCGGGTGCCACCAATGTTGAACATCTCCTTCGCGAAACTGATGTGCGGCGGCTCGCAACAAATGCTCGCGCAGCAACTGGGGTTGGGAATAGGTCAGGGCCATTGCATCTTGCAGTTGATCTCGGAATCCGTACGCGCCACCTGATTGGTAGAAACCCGAGCGTGCCCACATGCGACTAGCCAATGTTTGGTAGATCAACCAACCGTTAGCCAGGAAATTGACAGCCGGATCGGGGGTTTCGATTCGCAAGCTCCCCAGGGTGTGGCTCCAGTAATCCCAAACCTCGTGGATCGCCCGATCGGCACTCTCTAGGCTTCGGAAACGCAGGGCCAGCGACCGGGCTTGGGCCATGTCCTTTCCCGCACCGAGGGTCAACGTGGCGGTTCGTTCCTGTCCAACGGCAAGTTCTAGCGGCATTTGCAGGGCAGCACATGGATCGTATCCAGCCCCTGTTCGGCACGAGAGCCGGATCCGTTTCATGGCTGCGGGTTCCGACAACGATCCATTTCGGCCGATGAATTCCGTTCGGTCACCGGACCAGGAACGGATAGGCTCGCTGCAATTGGCAAATGCAACACGATCTCCAAAGTCCGAGTTGTAGACGTTGCGGGCTAGTAACGCCCCGCTGGCAGGATCGATTTCGGTCACGACATGCTGCAGGGTCTTGCTTCGGATTTCCCCAAGGACCCATTCCCAAAAACCGACGACCGAAATCTTGCGAGGCCGGTCCGAGCGGTTGGTGATTTTCAACTTCGAAATTTTCACGGGTGCATCGGTAGCCACATAGACCATCAATTCCGTCGCGATGCCATCCTCGGTCGTCTCAAAGATGGTGTAACCAAAGCCATGCCGAACGGTGTAATGATTCGCGCGTGGGGTCGGGGACGGGCAGGGAGACCAGAAATGGCCCGTCTCGTCATCGCGAAGATAGATGGCTTCACCACCGACATCGCTTACAGGATCGTTGTGCCATGGAGTCAAACGGTACTCGTGGCTGTTTTCAGCCCACGTATAGGCGCTACCGGCTTCGGAGACCACAGTACCAAATTGTGGATTGGCGATAACGTTGACCCACGGCGCTGGGGTGGATTGTCCAGGAGCTAGGTGAGTGATGTACTCGCGACCATCCTGAGAAAAGCCACCGAGTCCGTTGAAGAGTGCCAAATTGTTGGTCGAGGCTTGCCGAGCGATCGGGCTATCGACGGTCCGCCGAGTCGGGATCAGTGGCGGGCTGGTTGATTCCAAGCGACTGCGCCGCTCGGTTTGTTCGGCCAGGGTTCCGTTTTCACCGTAAAGCACAATTCGTGCGACCGATTGCAGCAGCACGCGGTCTTCGTTGGACATCTGTTCGCCACGTCGAATGAACACCCCACCCGGGCGATCGGTCCCGACCGTTTCGTTGCTGGATACGAGCAAATTGGAAATTCTTTCCTGGAGATTTTGACGATAGACCGAATCGTCTTCGTTCCAGATCACCAGATCGGATGCGAGTCCTTTGAGGCGCCAATAGGCATGGGCTTGGATCGCTTGTCGAATCAACTCGAGCTGATCGGCGTCGCGGATCCGGACCAGCACGATTGGTAGATCCCCGGAAATGCCGTACCCCCACAACCCAGATTGCCCCTGCTGGTTGCTGACGAGTATGCTGGGGTTGGCTCTTCGCAGGGAAGAGGCCACGAGGATCGACGATGCCAGCCTCCCGTAGGTTTGCGCTTCCCCTTCGGTGATACCGAGTTGCTGGAGCAAGATATGGCTATGGGTCCAGGCCAAGTCGAACACGCGGTCGGCCAAGTTGGAATCGTGATATCGTTCGGTCAGGACTTCGATGCTCGCTCGCGAATCGGCGATCCCCGTAACGATATCGATGGTGATCGATTCATCGGGTTGCAAGGAGACGGTTTGCCGAATAGCGACCACGGGATCGAGCACCGATCCGGCCGTGTCGGAAAGTCCCGCCAACGAATCAAAAGCCTGCGGTGATGCGAGTGTTCGCCGCCTGCCGATGAATCGCATGCGGTCGGTTTCGTAGGTTGCACTGCCGATGGTCGGCCCTCGGACCTGCATCATATGAGTCATCCAAGGTGGATTCTCTTCGGTCGATCGAGGCCGGCGGGTGCAGAAGATGGCACTGCGATCCCGATACAATTCTGTTTGCACAAACAGATTGCTGAAGGCAGGGTGTGATTCATCTTGGGCTAGGGTAGCCAATACGACCTCCGCATAGCTGGTGATCTCGATCGATCGCCGACTGCCGGACCGATTGGTCAGTGTCACACGTCGCAGTTCCACATCGTCCTCCGGAGAGATGCTGATCTGCGTGTAGGTTTCGATCTCCGCATCCATCCTTCGAAACTCTGCTCGGGATTGAGTAAAGATGGCTTCGTACTTGGTCGGAGTTGCTCGGGTTGGCTGATAGGTATTCGACCACAGTTTGTTCCGTTGGATATCTCGGATATAGCAAAAGCTTCCCAATGCATCGCGGGTGGCATCCTCTCGCCATCGCGTGACGGATAGGTTTCCCCATCGGCTCGTACCGCCCCCCGCGCTGCTGATGGCAACGTGATAGCGGCCATTGGATAACCAATGGGATTCGACCGTAGGACTGCTCGGGTCCGTGATGACGCGCATGGCCGCAGTGGCATGACTTGTTACCGGCCTGAGGGCTGCGACCTCACTGGCATGGGGATAAACCGGTGCGGTGGTTTTAGGAATGCGCTCTTGCAGGAGCAGTTCCCCTGCGAGCAATGTCGGGCTGGCTTGAAAACGACGTTGCATCGGCTGATCGATGAGCAGGTGGGCTAGGGATAGCAGGTTCATCCCTTCATGGTGGGCCATGAATTGACGCACCGTGACACGGTCGCTCCCAGGTGGCATGCGGCTGGGTGTGTAATCGACTGCCTCAAACATCCCATAGGGACCTAGTTGCCCTTCGCCAGCCAGACGCTGGAGATTCGCACATGCAGCTTCGGGGGCGACCATCAGCGCCAGGGCGCTGGCGTAGGGCGCAATTACCAGATCATCCGCTAATCCTCGCTTCAATCCCAATCCAGGGACGCCAAAGGCGCGGTACTGGTAGGTGCGAAACTGATCGATCGCGTTGTAACCCGACTCCGAAATACCCCAGGGTACACCTCGTTGACGGCCATACTCGATCTGCCGACCGACGGCCGCATGGTACGTACTGTCGAGCAACGTATTAGGAAAGTTCGGCATGATCAGCAGCGGCATCAAGTACTCGAACATCGAGCCGCTCCAACTGAGCAAGGTCGGGAGTTGTCCACTGCTAGTTAGCAGTCTGCCGAGGGCGAACCAGTGCTCCTGGTCGATCTGTCCCTGTGCAACGGCGATGAAACTCGCCAACCGAGCTTCGGATGCGAGCAAGTCATAGCAGCTGCTGTCCATGCGCCGATCGCTGACGTTGTAGCCGGTAAAAAACAGCTCTCTAGGTGGACTGTAGAGAAGAGTGAAGTCCATCTTTGCCAACTCTTGGGCTTGGTTTGCAAGTTGCTCCAGCCGTCGGATTTGGTCGCATGCATATTCGGATGCATTGCGAACGGACTCTGCGATCGCGTCGAGCCATGCGACAACGTCGGGAGTCCAATCCTCGCGTCGAGCCGTCTGGATGATCGTTTCGATCTCCGGCAATTGTGTCGCCTGAAGTTTCGCGATCGAATCCAAGCTCGACGCGTGATTGAGAGAGTCCTGAATCGATCGGATACGCTCAATAGCATCGGTAGGTGAACGATCAGAAACCAGTTGCATGGGTCTCTCTACGATAGCCGGCTCAGTGCATCGCAACCAGGGAGCCAGATGCAACAATTCCGACTGATGGTCGACGCATGTTCTATGAAAGGCTTCTATCCACCATGACGTTGCTGGGCTCGATTCTCCATTCAAACCACCAGACCAAGTGATCAGTCGTGTCAACCATTCATCGGACTGGCGAAGTCCGGATGGTTCGTTTCGCAACCGTGTTATCCACTCTCGCAGTTCGATCCGAACGGAATTCATCCCCTCTTCGATCGGCAACGAACTGCTGACCTCCTGTAGCACATCCAAGGTGTCTCGCAGCCCGCGCGCCCAACGCGGTGCGAGGATGGGGCCCTCGATCAATTCACGGCATCCACTCGATAGCACTAATAGACAACCTGCGAGATTGCCGCTGTCGACGGTAGAAACATACCGTGGCATCAATGGAGCGAGCGTTCGAGTGTGATACCAATTCAACCAGTGGCCGTTGTACCGCTCCATCTTTGCCATCGTCGTAAGCGTCCTGGACGTTTTCTCGGCGAAAACAGCGGATGAACAATAACCGAAATCGTATGCAGCAAGATTCGATAGCAGCGACATGCCGATGTTGGTAGGGCTGGTGCGGGAGGCTACCAAGGGATCTGTTTGCATATGGATATTGTCGGGAGGCAACCAGTTTTCTTCTTCGTTGACAAACTCTTCGAAATACCTCCAGGTTCGCCTCGCCAATCGGCCCATAAAATCGATTTGGTCGGTAGTCCATCGAATCGTTTTAGAGGTCAGCGGCATGCTGATCCACCAAGCGATGGCAGGAGATGCAATCCACAATCCAATCCATGGTAGAAAGGCGATCATGCGACTTTGGTGGACTGCCAGCACCAGAACCGCAACGACGATCGCTAGGGCCGGTGCAATGAGCATATGCCGATAGTTCGCGACCAAAGTGCGAGGGGTCTTGGTCTGCGAGTCGCCGGCTGTTTGCCACCCCAGTAAATTTCTCCGCGTAAAAAGCATTCGAACCGCTGTGCGGCAGATCGCATCGATGCTCACGGCAGCCTCGTACGGAACGAAGGCCAGGGTCAAAAGTCCGTGCAGCAATGGATTCCAAAGGGATCCCAGCGAGCGTTGGAGATGCAATCGGATTGGCAAGTCGTTGGGCTTTGCATAGAGCTGAGCGACAAAGCTCAGGATGACCGAGGTATAGACTGCAAGCAAGATCAAGACACTTGCGCCTAGGCTTGAACGGCTTGACGTCATCCATGCTCCAATCAAAAGGGCGAGCATGGCAATCGGCACGAGGCTTCGGCGCATGTTGTCGAGCACCTTCCACGCCGATAGCCAAGAGATAGGGTTCGGGACACGCCGCTGCGCGTGATCTAGTATCGAAGGTCGAAGCCAACCTGCGATCTGCCAATCCCCTCGTATCCAACGATGGCGACGTGCCATGTCGGTGGCATAATGCGATGGATACTCCTCGTAGAGCGTCACGTCGCTAATCAACGCCGAGCGTCCATAGGCACCCTCGATCAAATCATGGCTGAGAATGGTATTCTCTGGAAAATCTAGGCACCATCGTTCAAACGAATCGACATCGTAGATCCCCTTGCCAATGAATGAACCTTCGCCAAAAAGGTCTTGATAGACATCGGAAACGACGCGTGTGTAAGGATCCACGCCGACGTCGACCGCATTCCATTTCGCAAATAGAGATCGTTGCGAGCCCGGCAAACTGACATCCACTCGAGGTTGCAGGATTGTGTATCCATTGCGGACGCGGCCACTGTTCGGGCAGATCATGGCTCGATTCAGAGGGTGGGCCAGAGTTCCCACCATCTGCCGGGCCGCATCGCGTGGCAGTTGCGTATCGGTATCCAGGGTGATGACGTAGCGGATCTTGGACAAGATGCTCGACTTGCCAACCACGACCAAGAATCGATCGGTTGCGCCTCGGAGAGTGGCATTGAGATCTGCCAGCTTGCCCCGTTTTCTCTCGTGCCCCATCCAACAATTTTCGGAGGGGTTCCAGCGTCGATCGCGATGGAACAGATAGAAGATATCGTCCCGCACATGAACATACTTGGCATTCAATCGATGAATGCCCTCCTGCACCAGATCCAATCGTTCGCGATCGCTCGGAGAATTCTGCAAAGGCGAATCGACCCAATCGGTCAACAATGCAAAATGAAGGCTTGGGTCATCGTTGTTCAGGAAACGCAACTCGAGGCCAGAGAGCAACCCTTCGATCCCCGCAGGACTCGATAGCATCGTCGGAACCACGACCATCGTTCGATGATCGGATGGGATTCCGGATCGATAGTCCATCCGAGCCAGAGATTGAGGCACGAAACATTGGATCGCAAGCCAATTCGCAATCACGATCCCAAGATGCGATGCGACCAAGAACGCAGGCAACCATAGCAACCATCCAAACGGATTGTCAAACGCGGCCAGGCGATCGAAAAGAATGGCGCCAAAACATGTGATCGTCAAAATGACCGTCAGATGGATCGGCAGCGGATAACGACGACGGAGTCGATCGAGCAGAACACCAATGGTAGCACGCATCCGTGCCGCACGCTCCAATTCGGATCTCCCTCGGTCAATCAAAAAGTATCCGACATGCGTTTGTCGTTCGTGGTCCGGGATGCCCTGGTTTGCTGCGGCTAAGCGAACAACGATCTGGCTAACTTCCAACTCGCTGGCATCACTCCGCCGAGCAATTCCCTCAATGGCATGGCGGTAGCGATTGCGGGTGGCAAAGTCCATATGGCTATAAATGCCAGCAGGGTCGCAGGCCAGGGCCTTTTCAACCACGCTTTGATCGCCGACAAAGGCGCGCCAGTCGAAGGCATTCAGGAAGCGAAGACTTGAAAAACTATTGCCGACACTTAATTGATCGGCGGCTTGAAGCTGTCCGTCGGCGCGAACGAGTTGCTCGGACGACAATCCCTGGTCGTTCAATCGATTTTCGAGCCAGTTGCTAGCCAGGGAGTAAGACGGGCTCTGGGTTTGAAGATGCCGCGTCAACTCCGAAACAAAGGGCCCCGTTAGATCGATGTCGGAGCGTGCCAATTCAGCCAGCACGATGACCAGATCTGTGGGTTGACGATCAACGACTTCTACCATGCGATGGTTCCATTGGATGGCCAAGTCTCGTTCGCTGCGGGCTTTCCCAATCCGAACGCACACACGTCGCAAGTTCTCAATCAATGCCATCCGCAACATGAGAGGCAACGCCCAGAGCTCACCGATTTTCAAAGGCCGGACCGATTGATAGGCTGTTAGAAAGCCATCCAAACTATTTGCATCGATACGACCATCGACGTGAGCGATGAGTTCTAAGGCAATCCCATAAACCCTCGGTCGATGGAGGTTATTGCCATTCTTTATTCGAGGCAATTCGCGGCAGAACGAAGGGGGCAACAATCGCTCGATGGCATGGATCTGCTCCTCGACAAGATAGAAATTATCCAGTAACCATTCTGCAGCAGGCTCGATCGCAGCACCCTTGGCGGTCGCCGATACGATCAAGTCATAGGTTTCGGTGATCAGCCGCTTGTTCTCGGCCAGCCGCTCTAAAAGATCGTCGGGTCCCCGCTTAGCGACAACCTCGTGCAATGCAGCAATTGTTTTGGCGTGCCGCTCAAGCTGTTCGACACTATAAAGCTCCGCGCGGAGCGGTGGCTCCACGAATGCAGATGCTGCACCGAAATTTAGGCGCGCTATTTGACGAATCGCGCTGGACCAAGCTCGAGTTAAAAAATCCCAAAACTCATGCACAGGTCCTCCTCAATGCTCAGAGAGCCACATACCTCCATCAGGACGGTCCGTCTCATTGTACCGCCCCTTCGGATTCCTCGTTAGCTGTAATCCTTGATTAAAAGCCGATGGATGTGCTTTATGGTCCTTCAGGTATTTTAGTGGGTAGAAACTCGGCTTTCTCGTACTCAGCGTCGCGGTACTCGTACTCGAAAACGCCTGAATCGATTCAAGTCGATCACCTTTTCAGGGAAGCTGTAACCCCACTATTTGGTCCTTTTGTCAACGAAATCCCAATACTTCCCTTCGAGTACGAGTACCGTTTCACTGAGTACAAGTACGAAAAGAACCATTGGTATGAATTGCTAGTCACGATAATGCCGGATGGACCAGTAAAAGTCGTGGTTGTGCTCGTTAAGCACATGTTGATGAAGTCAGGCCAACACGTGATTTTTTAGCCACCAAAATCCCCGAAGAGCTGTTATTTACTCTTTGCTCCTTCACCAGATTTGGCCTCGAGCGACACTCGCACCAGTTGGCGATCGTTTCTAGCAAAGATGCTCTTTTGAGCGTAAGCCGGATGGGACCAGCAGACTCCTCCTCGCTGACCTAATTGATCGCGCGTCGGCTCGATCAATTTGCTTCGCGATAGGATCTGCAACCCCTCTGGCGAAAGCTTGGCGATCAACAACTCACCGCGCTCATTGAACATCCAAACACGGTCGGCCTGACGGACCATGTGGATCGTCGCCCAGCGCGCTCGAGGCACTGCCAAAGCGTCTTCCCATATCCGCTCCCCTGTGGCTGCGTCCAAACAACGGAACTCACCGTAACTGTCGGTGCCAAAGACCAAGTTGTCTTGGACGATGCTCGTGCCGATCATCGCATGCAGGGATTTGGTGTGCTGCTCGTCAGGCCCTACCGCGCGCCAAATCACTTCCGACGTGACTTTGTCCTTCGGGACACTGACCATCAACGACCCGTCGTAAAACGACGAGACAAACAACCGCTCTCCGGATAACACAGGATCTCCAACGCCGATCGGCATTCGCGACGGCGGGAAAGGATGCCCCCAAAAAACCTTTCCGGTCTTTGGATCGAGGCCCGTTAAACTATCTCCTGTCCAACATACCAATACCTCTTGGTTCGCTTGATGAATCAGAATCGGAGAGGAATAAGCTCCCCGGTCCTTGAGGGCTCGCCAAACTTCTTTTCCGGTCTCTTTGTCAAAGGCAACCATACAAGCATCGCCGGCCCCACATACTTGCTGAATGACCAAGTTCTCGTAGATCAAAGGGGATGCAGCGATTCCCCAGATGGGCATCTGGATGTCGTAGTCCTTTTGCAGATCCCGTTTCCAAACCACCGCCCCAGTCTTGGCATCCAAACAGTGGAAATGCCCCATGGCGCCGACGCAGTAAGCTCTGCCTTGGTCGATGGTGACACTGGCTCGAGGACCTGCGGTGTAGCTGATGCGATACTCGGCAGGGTATTCGACCACCCAGAGCGGTTTGCCCGTATTGGAATCCAAGCAGTGGATCCGTTCGGTCGCATCCCTGTC
>Ga0136644_10004658_pt1 | contig 10106 bp, 14 predicted proteins | sample C_130820_EF_Meta_FD_94780 | JGI IMG/M metagenome (GOLD analysis project Ga0136644, IMG submission 94780) | Freshwater microbial communities from Lake Croche, Canada to study carbon cycling - C_130820_EF_MetaG (v2) (version 2) | ecosystem: Environmental > Aquatic > Freshwater > Lake | place...
GACGGTCAGCAAGCGCTCGACCACGGGCAGGTGGCCGTTCGCGGATGCCCAGCGGATGGCAAAGTTGTCGTCCGCCGCCGCGTCCACGCCTTCGACGGTCAGCAAGCGCTCGACCACGGGCAGGTGGCCGTTCCTGGATGCCCAGCGGATGGCCTCGTTGTCAAGCGCAGTCGCGTCCACTCCTTCGACGGTCAGCAAGCGCTCGACCACGGGCAGGTGGCCGTTCGCGGATGCCCAGCGGATGGCAAAGTTGTCGTCCGCCGCCGCGTCCACTCCTTCGACGGTCAGCAAGCGCTCGACCACAGACAGGTGGCCGTGGTGGCACGCTTCGATGAGCGCCCAATTCAGTGCCACCGGTTGCATTCCTGCGCCTCTGTCCAGCAAAAAGTTGACTGCGCGCAAATTTCCCAATCCTGCTGCGTTCTTGAGCCTTTCGCTGTCGGTGGTTCCTGGAATGTGCGCCAGGATTTTATCATACAAGATGCGGGGGTCGATGTGCGCTCTTATCACGTCCAACGGCAAATCTGCAAGCGACGGCCGCGTAGGGTCGTCGGCGAGCAGGGCCGGTCGAGCGGTGCTGTACGCGCCGCGCGCGCTCCCGTGCGAGGGTAGGAACGTGGGTCCAAAGAGGCTCATTATATGCTAATCCTCTTACTTAAGTATTTTATAAGATTTTATACGTTTCAATAGGAAATTACAAATAGCAAAACGATCCTATCATAACATGTCCTGAACTAGATCCGCTGGCTTACTACGTTTTAAACCCCACATACTTAACTCCTTCACTTTTGAAAAAGCGCACCAACCTCGCAGGCCAGGTCCTCGAGTGACCCACGGTTCGGCACCACAGCCGTGGGCGTGAAGCCCAGAAACGAGTATTCCGACGGGTGCACCATCAGGCGCGCCATCTCCGCAACGGCTCGTTCGTTGCCGCAGGCGGCGGCAACGCCTACGTCGAGCGGCCAGCCGGGCTCGCCGCGGTCGACGCGCCACACCTCGGCCCCGCGCTCGACGAGCGCGTCAATCTCGTTGGCGAAGCGCGCGTCGCTAACCACCACGTCGCCGTCCGTGCGGTCCAACCGGCGCAGCATCGCCTCGAGCCATATGCGCTCGCTGAAGTGGCGGCGCAGGGCATCCGTGCCGACGCGCTGGAGCGCTGCTCGCGGCGTGAAGCCGGGCATGTCGAGCGCGCGCGACCAGTCGGGGTCCGCGCGCTCGCGCCAGGCGCGCGACGCCTCGGTGCGGCCCTCGAGCAGCTCGCGGTCCCAGCCAAACATGACGGCAATGACGTCCTTGAGCACGCCTGCCACAGAGAGGCGCGTGAAGCCGCGGTCGACGAGCAGGTCGGCCACCGCGTCCTTGCCCGCGCCGGCAAACCCACAGAGCGCGACGATGCGAGGCATTCGTATCACTTGTGTATCACTTGTGTATCTTTAATATCACGGTTGCACCGCTCTTCGAGTTGCGCCTTGAGACGCTCGACGAGCGCATCCTTGCGGCAGCATGCCTCGACGAGGCGCAGGCGGCTGCGCGCAATCTCGCACACCCGCTCGGCGGACGTGTCGGACATGGACGAGCGCCGATCACTGCGGGTACACGTGCTCAAACACTGATTCGATGTGCAGCATCGTGGTGATGACGTCTTGGATGACCTCATACATTTTCCGGTCTCTGACCTTGGCCAGCATGGGCTCGAAGAGCTTTTGGCGAGACGCTTGCACCACGTTGAACAGTTTCACCTCCTCGTCCAAGAACTTGGTCGGGTCGATCCTCTCCGTTCGCAGCAAGACGTCGTCCACCTTCATGATGTGCTCGTCGAGCACCTGGATAGACCTCCGCCACGTTTCCAGGGAGAGGCTGGGCACGGGCGCATCCGGGAGGTGCTCGTCCAGCCATGCGATGGGGCCCTCGCGCAGGGTGTGCAGCGTCAGGATGAAGAAGCGGCGCTTGTTGAGGAAGGTTATGAGCGTTGCCCGCGTCTCGTCCTCCGGGTGCTTGAACGGGTGGTACAGAAAGAAGTTCGGGTTGCCGGCCAGCGACGGCTGCGCGGGCAGGTGTGGCGGCTTGGGCGTCCGGTCGTAGGCCGTCCCGAATGACATTATGCCGTGTTTCATAGGCGGCTTATCTATTGGGCGCTGCCAAAAAACATACGTCATATTAAAAAGAGATGTGGGAAGATAGCAAACATGCGGCTGCTGCTGCTCGAACTGTTGCTTACTGTTGCAGCTGCCCAAGATTATTCTACATACGTAGACTCTGAAGTGTATGCCGTCAACATTGATTTCAACCTTTTTGCTCGTCGTCAACCTTTTTATTCGTCAGCTTTTAGAAGAGCGCTCGAGTCCATTTTCCCCACTGCCACGGGCACACACAGCGTCATCGTGACAGACTTACAACAAAGTCAAAAAGGAACGACCCTCGTGTACTTTGACTTGCTTTCTCAAAACCAGTTCTTTGCAAACGCAAGCTACTGGCATCTCATTTCACTCTTCAATCAGACGTCCACGCTGTGCGGCCCCGAACCACCTTACGGGTGTCCGGCAACTGACACGCTTGTCACTGCGTTCACCTCGAACGGCTTGCCAGTCACGCAAGTGTTCAAGGGACAGCAGTTCGCGGAATCGGTCGCCTCAGAGAGGAGTGAAAGCTTCACAACTGACCAAATCGGTACATGGAATAAAATAGACTCTGGCGAAGCCGTGTATTTGCCTTATGGTATCTCAACCTTCACACAAGCATACGATGAAAACGTGGTTGCATTCACTCAAGCACTTGCACAGATGCTCGGTATTTCACGTGATACAATCACCGTTTCTTATGTACAGCCTGAAGGTGTTGGTATTGTACTTTTTTTTGGCATTGAAATTCCCACTGACACTGATAACAGTGACGGAATTATCTCCTCGTTCAATCATACACGGGCCATCTTCAATGCTTCGTGTCCAATTGTTCACAAAGGATGCAGTGCAGGCGGCAAAAACTCGCTGTTCGTGCAACTTCTCAACAGCGCAGGACTCGCCGTTGCGGATGCCTTCTACAACGGGCCGCCCGTGCCGTCACGCAAGCTCCTCGATGGGTGCGGCGCCATCGGCATCTGTTTATCTCCGACGATTGCTCCAAATGCCCGCGCATCAGACCCAGTCCTCATCGAGATTTTGTTCAACAAAACGACAATCAGTGATCTGACATCCAAAATAAATTATGACGCAGTACAACTTACAGCTCGTGCAGCCATTGCCTATGCGGTGTGCTACGTCGTGAACTGCAACTACCGAAATGTCACCGTTGACTATGTTACGTATGATGTTAACATGACAGATGTCGTATACAATGTCATTTTCTATTCTACGACGACAACGCCAAACACGTATGCGCAAGCTCTCAAGTCAGCGTTGCCGTCAAACAGCACGACAACGATCAACACGTTGGCGTATGGTCTTGCCAACCATTCCATAGGAAACCTAAATTACGTCACGGGCGTCTTTCTTGTGCCTTCGCTCAACAGAGCGCTGCCGCCGGCGCCGCCCGCGTCACCTCTTTACGTGCAGCAGATGCCCCAAATCATCATCGAGGCCAACACCAAGACCAATTTGAATGCGCTGTTCATCGTGGGAATGGTGTTCTTCGGCCTCACCTTGCTCATCATCACTGCAGTAGTCATCATTATGTGCGTTCGCAGGCGGAACGCTGACCCCGTGAGGTTTCAGCGCAGGCGCCAGACGAACGGCGGGACGGTGCTCGCCACGCCTGGCACAAATCCGAATGTTTAGGGCCGCAAATTCGAACATTGCGCCGCACCCCAAAGTCTGTCGGCTCTTTCACTAATCCGTCGCCATGCTCTTTGGAACCTTCGTTCCGGAGGAGGTGCTCGAGGCGCGCAGCGAGTCGCAGCGCCTCATGGACGAGCTCACGGCGACAACCTCGCGGCTGCTCTCCGAGGCTCGGGCCGAGGCGTCTTCTGCGCGGGCCGAGCTCGCCGAGGCGCGGAGCGCGCTGGCCAGCTCGCAGCGCGCCTCCAAGGCGCGCCTGGCTGAGGCGCGCTCCGCCCTCGCCGCCGCGGTCACCGGGCTGGAGAACGAGCGCGCGCTCAGCTCCGGGCTCGAGCAGCGGCTGCGCGCCACAGAAAAGGCCGAGGTTGACGTCAAGCTCATCTGCGCCTACCTGGACGCAAACATGTTGAGGTTGCACGACGCGGCGCGCGGTGGTGATTTCGAGGAGCTGTGCGTTCGCGTGCTCGAGTGGCTCACCTCGTTCCGCGAGGGCGGCCTGGACCTGTTCCTGAAGGACAGCCACGAGCGCATAAAGACCACGCGCGATGCGCTCCGTTGAAGACCTATCAGCGGACGTGGCGCTGCTCGCAGCTGCCCGCTGCGCGGACCCCAGGGGCACGGACGCGGAGGAGACGGTTGCCGCGGCGCTCGCCGGCTTTGACGCGGTTCAGAAAAGGCAGGCTTTCCTGGCGGTTGCGCAGGCGCAAACCTTTGTCCGCGCCGTCATCGAGCGCGCGGGCGAGCTCGCAGACGGCGGGGAGGTGACCGAGGAGCACGTGCGTTGCGCCGCCGCTTTGGTTAAACAGGGACTGTAGGAACTAGTCTGAAACGATCCGCATCCTCGCTGCTGTCACTATCATATCTAACCTTGCCCTTCGACCTTGCACGCTCGTCCACGTCCTCGTCCTCGTCCTCGTCCTCGTCCTCGTCCTCCTCCTCCTCGTCCTCATCATACAAAGGCAGTGCCCATGCAGTGGCCACCTTTTCTGCATACCCACTGCTGCCATCCTTGCGGCTTCTGCATGCCTCTGGAAATCAGCCTTCCTCTTTGCGCTCCGCGCTTCGCGGTCAGCCTTTTTGTCCTCGTCGTGGAACTGACAGCGCACCCTGTCTTCGTACTGGCACACGTACTTGCTGCCACAGAATCGATTGTTATTGATATTCAAAAAATTACACCGCGGCATGTCCCCGGGCAGCGGTTTCGGTGTTTTAGGGGTTTGCACGTGCACTGGCAGAGGCTCTGTTTTAGGCTTCGGATACAGGTAGCAGGTGTCGGGCAGCACCCCCTTTCGGGCAGCCTGCTGGCGGAGACTCCTGAACCGTTCTGTGCCAAACTTGGTGGAGAAACGGCACGCGCTCCCGGTGTCATCAACTTTTAAACGGAGCATCAGCAAAGCCTGAGGGTGAAACAGAGCCACCTTCAAAAGCTCGTTTTCGCTGTCAAACGTCAGCAGGTCCACATCTACTTGCCGTGCATAGCTCAAAGTTTTTTTGTCCTTCACGGGGTGTGCGTACACCAGTCAGTCAGGTGACACATGCTGCAGCGCTGCGCTGATCTCGTTGTGCGACGCCCGAAGCTCAGTCACCTTATACCCACGGAGGGCGCGACGTATTACCACGGAGGGCGCGACGTATTACCAAATGGCCACCGGTCATTTTAACCAGAACCAACCCCGGTGAGCCCGGGGTTGGGGCGCCGGCTTCCGCCCTAGCTCCCCATCGGTCAAAACAGCTGCCAAGGGCAGCCAGAGTCTGGATGATGACAGGGTCTGCATTGCTCTTCATTGCAAAGTGCACCTTGACATTGGGGAGGAGATCCTGCCAACGTTCATAAGAGCGCTTTACCGCCCCAATGTCCACCACAAAGACTGGCGCGTCTTCGATCAGTCGGTCGGCGATGAGAGCGGCAATGATGTCCTCAGTTGACTCGCTGTCGCTAAAAACACGCACATTGTGCTCTTGTACCAAGTTTGTCAATTCGTCCATCTTATCTGACCCTTGGCGCCACGACTTTGGGCAGTTTCGCTTCGAGGGCGAGCTTGGCTGCCGCGACAGAGGCGGCAATCTCCGGACAGTCGTGCGCCTTGAGGTCCACGCAGCGGCTGCACACCGGCTGGCGGCACCACTTGCAGGTAAGGAGCTTGAACTTATGCGCGCAAGGCATACTAACAGACGGAAGATGCGATATGTATATATCAAAAACATGTCAGCTTTGTATTCAGCTGCACGCTACGGACACGCTCCCGTTGTTGCACTGCTCATTGAGGCTGGCGCCAATCTGCATGTCCATAATGATGGAGCTCTTCGCGCAGCTAGGCAGGGAGGACATACAGAGGTGGTTGCACTGCTTAACGCTGCAATTGCGCGCGAGGTGGAGGCTCCAGGCGTCGTGATGGGCGTCGGCGACGACGAACGTGATGAGGTTCAGCGGCTGAAAGAGGGATGGCAAAGCACGTGGGCGTTGGTCAACACGCTTACGGAGCAGTGGACGAGAGAGATGGACGAGCGCGATCGCCTGTATCAAGAACATCTGACATACGGGCAGATGCAGGTGCCCGGAGAGTCTTCCCGGAGAGTGTTCGTCGAGTGAAATCTGTGTGCCATTGATGCACCGGCGCAAAATCGCCTTAGCCTCCCGGTTGGCCGACTCTGCGCGCTCTGCGTACTCGGCATCTTCCTTTTCGCTCGCCCCGGGCGCAAACGGCGAAAACTCTCCAAACTCTTCTTGCAGTTGAGCTTGTCTAGATTCGTTATTCTGCCAATCTCTGAAGGTCCCCGGCGCTTCGACACTTGCTGCGACGCGACGACGCGGCGCTGCTTGCTGCTGCCGCTGCAACGGCTCCGTAACCCGTGGGGTGTTGAGATCTGTGGTGCGTCCACTTAGACAGCCATTCTTCACCACCAAATCCAACAGCCGCTGACATGACTCAATTCTTCGTGTGCGTCTAATACTTCCGATATCGTTCTACTTCGTCATGGATTGCATCCATCAGCTCGCTGTCCGTCTCCTCGAGGATAGTGCGCAGCCGCAGCTCCATGCTACCCGTGCACCTGCTGCCGCAGCCGCTGCCGCTGCTCCACCCCGCGTCGTCTCTGGACACGGCGCGGCCGACGGCTGACTCCCGCAGGGTGGCTGCGCGGTAGGAGCTGCCGAGCGAGCTGTTGGACAGCGTGGCGTCGCTGATGCGCTGCGCCTGGTGTGCGGTGAGACCGTGCCGGCTCACGAGCAGCGCGAGGTAGAACGAGAGCGCGCGGTCGCCTAGCCACGCCAGCGTCTTTTCGCACGGCGAAAGCGGCGCCGCGGGAACATCTTCGTTCTCGCGACTCCAAAGACACGAAAAAAGCATCGATTAAACGTCCATAACGTTTATATATTGCTCTCAAAAAACACGGCTTTCACCAGACGTTGCACAACTTCAAAGTGCCCGTTGTGGGTCGCCATGCGCATGGCGATGTTGTCTCGTGCAGCGGGGTTAACCCCGGGCAGCGCAAGCAGGCGTTCCACCACCAGCACGTGCCCGTTTTCGGCAGCTGAACGAATTGCTTCGTTTTCCAGCGTCGTCGCATCCGCGCCCGGTGCGGTCAGAAGGCGCTCCAGCACCGGGAGGTGGCCGTGCTTGGCTGCCTCGCGGATGGCGATGTTGATTGCCCACGTGTTTTCGCCTCCGGTCTCTAGCAAACGGAGCACAACTTCCAGGTGGCCGTTTGAAGCGGCAAGGCAAAGGGCCTGGCCATCTGCACAATTCACCCCGCGCACAGTCAGCAAGCGCTCCACTACTGACAGGTGGCTGTTCTTGCTGGCCAGTTTGAGGGCCAAGTTGTTACACGCGGAGGCGTCGACACGCGGCTCTGCGAGCAGTCGGTCCACGAGCTCAATGTGGCCTAGACACGCAGCCGCTTTTATGGCCTCGTTGTCCGCTGCAGCCGCGTCCACTTCCGGGACGGCAAGCAGGCGATCCAGCACTGCGAAGTGACAGAGGCCCGCAGCTACACGAACGGGTTTGTTTGACTGCATTGTGGCATCGACGCCCGGCACACCCAGCAGGAGGTCTACAATGCGCGCGTGGCCCCGTCTCACTGCAAATAAGAGCACCTCGTTGTCTTTAGCCGCAGCATCCACGCCAGGCGCCATCAGGAGGAGCTCGACGTCGTGCACAGCCTCTGTCGGCAGACACACAGCCACGAAGAGCGCCTTCTGCAGAGTCCCGTAGCGCTCGCGCATGCGTTCGAGCCGCAGGCATGGCAGCTTGTGGTCTACCAGCGCAGCGAGCTCTTTGCACACCGTGCGCACAGCGAGCTGCTCTTCGGCCGTCAGGAAGGAGAGCACGTGGTGCAACGAGTCGCGGTCGAGGTCCGTGAACTCCGACATTGTTATGTGAGCGATGCTTAAAGCAAAAACATAAAATACTTTTTGCACCTGCGGCCATGGTCGTGTACGCGTTCACGTCCAACCGCGGCGGCGTGGGTAAGAGCTTCCTGGCCAGCCAGACGGCGGTGGCCGTGGCGCAGCGGTCGCCCACGCAGACGGTTGTATTCCTGGACCTGAGCATCCAGGGCGACGCCTCGGTGGCGCTCCTGGGCGGCGTCAAGGAGCCCACCCAATTCGCCACGGGCGTGGCCACCCGGGGCATGGAGAACCTCGTCAAGGTGAGCCAGACTTCGCGCGCCTTCCTCGAGGCTATCTGGAACCGGCCAAAGCCAGCGCGCAGCTTCTGGCGCGGCACGGCTGCGCTCGAGGCCTTCGACTGGCGCGCGCACGTCGTGAGCGTGCGCGAGGCGTTCCCCGCAGGCTGCGCGCCGCACAACATCTACCTGGCTGCGGGAGGCCCCAGCCTCCATGGCACGGCCGAGGTTGCGCAGGTCATTGCGCTGGCAGCCGACGTGCGCGCCGCGCTGCCCGCCAACGCCGTCGTGATCGTAGACACGGACGCGGAGCTTAGCGAGCGCTTCGCCAGCCTGCTCGGCCTCGCCATTGCCGACTCGGTCGTGGTCGTGGCGAGCGCCTCCTGGCAGGACATGCAACGCCTGATTTCCGACCCGGTGAACAGCCTCTTCAAGGCGATGGCCTTCCTGCGCGCCAACATGCCCGCCTTCCGGGCGACCGTGCACACCTTCGTCTTCAACAACCTGGCCAAGACCAGCAAGGAACCCTGCAATCACCTGGCCTTCACGCCGCCCGCAGACACGGTGCGCATCATCCGCGAGATTGGCGCCTACGTCGCGGGCTCGCCCGACGTGCAGCCTTTCCTCAAGCCGCATGCCGATTTCTTTGCGGAGATTACTGCGGCTGTGGCCGTGGTTCCTGACGGGCCGAAGCTCAAGGCGCTCGAGACGGGGAACGCGCTCGTCACCTCGCCGCGCACAGAGGCAGAGCTCACGGCTGCCGCCATCCTAGAGGCGCTCGCCAAGCGGTTCAATTAAACCGTTCCTGTAGACTACAGTTTCATTGTAACTTTGCTATGGCCATTGTCGCGCTCGCACGCATTCCGAAATACCGCATCCACAACCAACCAAATCAGGCATATGTTCCCGGACAGCGACCGCCGGTCTCTTCACAATGCTTTATGCATGATTAATACGATCTGATCTTGTTGTAACCGGAAGTGCCCCGTATCATCCATACGTGATAATCCAAAGAGACTATAAGTCGAGTAAGGACTCATTCTGCCACATGCTCTGCCACTCCGTGCCGAGCGTCTGGCGCGGCCTGGGACTCACAGTGGTGACGGTCGACGGCACGGAGGTAACGCTGCCTAACCACATCATTGAGATGCACGTGGACCCGTTCGTGCGAATGCATCAGCTGGACGCAGTGCCGCTATTCCGCACACCTGGTGTCGTACCCGTCTCGAACACGACGCTCTTCGTTGCCGCCGCCGCGGGCGCGCTCTGGGACGTGCAGCGCCTGCTGCGCGCTGGCGCGCCGCTGCTCGTCCCTGGAGATTGCGCCGGGGCGCTGGGCTGGGCGGCTGGGCATGGGCAGCTTGCGGCAGTAGAGCTCCTCCTTCGTGCAGGCGCATCACCCGCTGCCCATGACAATGTGGCCCTTCTGTGGGCTGCAGGGCGCAACCACGTCGACGTGGTGTGCCGTCTGTTGCGTGAGCCCGGAGTCAACCGAACGGCACGAAGTTGTTGGGCAGAGCGGTGGGCGCGCCAGCGGGGCCACGCTGCGGTTCTGGCGGTGCTTTAGCGGTTTGTCTCGATTTCCAAATACCGGCGCGCCGGGCGGTGCGCGTGCCGGCGCGCTCGTGCGAATCCCGAAACCGGCCGCATGCGCGGAGGTGTGCGCCGGCGCGCCGGGCGGTGCGCGTGCCGGCGCGCTCGTGCGAATCCCGA
>Ga0136644_10004659_pt1 | contig 10105 bp, 7 predicted proteins | sample C_130820_EF_Meta_FD_94780 | JGI IMG/M metagenome (GOLD analysis project Ga0136644, IMG submission 94780) | Freshwater microbial communities from Lake Croche, Canada to study carbon cycling - C_130820_EF_MetaG (v2) (version 2) | ecosystem: Environmental > Aquatic > Freshwater > Lake | place: Lake...
CCATCTGAGCCAGCAAATTGCTCTTGTTGTCCCATGCACCACGGCCCCAAACAAAGCCGTCACGAATAGCGCCACTAAAAGGCTCGGCCTGCCAAGCTGCTTCGGTGCCGGGTGCAATCGGCACCACGTCTTGATGCGCCAGCAAGGCCATGGGCTTGGCCTGGGCGTCGCTGCCTTTCCAGGTGTAGAGCAAGCTGCCGCCATTGATGAGTTCCAGGCCGAGGCTGGCATGCAGGCGCGGAAAGCTTGTGCGCAAGTGCTCGCGCAAGGCCACAAAGGCTTCGCTGTTGGCCGCTGGGTCGGATAGGCTGGAGACCGTGCGCAAAGCCACAGCGCCTGCCAAACGCTGTGCGGCGGCGGCTGCGTCCACCGGCGCGGGCGGCACGGGCTGCACGGCCAGCTGCCGCGAGTGCAGGCCCAGCGTATTCACCGTCACCACGCTGGCCAAGACCAGCAGCAGCGCGAGCAGACTCCACGCCAGGGCCTTTAGAGTTTTGCGCAAGGCCATTTCGACCAGCCTTTAGTTGAAGGTCTTGCCTTGCTCGCTTAAGCGCAGCAACAGCGGCGCGGGCTGCCAGAAGCTGGCGTCGTCCAGCGGGTTTTGCGCAAAGCGACGCATGGCCTGTATCACGTTGAACAAACCGACTTGATCCGCATACAGCATCGGCCCACCCCGGTAAATGGGGAACCCATAGCCGGTGACATAGACCATATCGATATCGCTGGCGCGCGAGGCAATGCCTTCTTCCAGAATGTGCGCGGCCTCGTTCACCAAGGCGAACACCAAGCGCTGCACGATTTCTTCGTCAGCAATTTTGCGCGGCGTAATACCCGTTTCTTGACGGTGTTTTTCTATCATTTCCACCACCAGCGCAGACGGAATCGCGTCGCGCTTGCCCGCTTGGTAGTCGTACCAACCGGCGCCGGTTTTTTGGCCAAAGCGGCCCATTTCGCACAGCAGATCCGCCGTCTTGCTGTACTTCAAGTTGGCACGTTCAACCGCCCGGCGCTTGCGAATCGCCCAGCCGATGTCGTTGCCTGCCAAGTCCCCCATGCGAAACGGCCCCATGGCAAAACCAAACTTTTCTATGGCTTTGTCCACCTGCTGCGGGGTGCAGCCTTCTTCCAGCAGAAAACCGGCTTGACGGCTGTATTGCTCAATCATGCGGTTGCCGATAAAGCCGTCGCACACGCCGGATACGACGGCGGTTTTCTTGATTTTCTTGGCCAAGCTCATCACCGTGGCCAGCACGTCTTTGGCGGTTTTTTCGCCTCGCACCACTTCCAGGAGCTTCATCACATTGGCCGGGCTGAAGAAATGGGTGCCGATCACGTCTTGGGGGCGCGCCGTGAATTGGGCGATGGCGTTCACGTCCAGCGTGGAGGTATTGCTAGCCAAAATGGCGCCCGGCTTCATCACCGCATCGAGTTGCTTGAACACGGCTTCTTTCACGCCCATGTCTTCAAACACGGCTTCTATCACCATGTCGGCGTCTTTTAAGTCGGCATAGCTCAACGTGGTGCTGAGCAGGCTCATGCGCTGTTCGTACTTGTCTTGCTTGAGCTTGCCGCGTTTGACCTGCGACTCGTAATTTTTGCGAATGGTGGCCACGCCCCGGTCCAGCGCCTCTTGCTTGGTTTCCAGAATAATGACCGGAATGCCTGCATTCAGAAAGTTCATGGAGATGCCGCCACCCATGGTGCCCGCACCGATCACGGCCAGCGACTTCACACTGCGCTGCGGCGTGTCTTCCGGCACATCGGGAATTTTGGAGGCCGCGCGCTCGGCCACAAACAGGTGTCGCAACGCGCGACATTCGGGCGTCCACATCAGATTGATGAAGGTTTCACGCTCGAAGGCCATGCCCTGCTCAAACTTCATTTGGGTGGCGGACTCAACCACATCCACGCATTTGGCTGGAGCGGGATAGTTTTTGGCCATGCCCTTGACCATGTTGCGCGCGAACTGGAAATAGGCGTCACCCATCGGATGCTTGCATGGCAGGTTGCGAACCAGGGGCAGCGGGCGCACCTGGGCCACGGCGCGGGCGTAGGCCAGCGCCTCTTGGGGCAAGCTCTCCAGCGAGGCGGCCATTTTGTCGAACAGCTTCTGTCCCGGCAGCAGCGCGAGCAACTCGCTATTGACCGGCTCGCCACTAACGATCAGGTTCAGCGCGGTTTCCACGCCCAGCACACGCGGCAAGCGCTGTGTGCCGCCTGCACCCGGTATCAAGCCCAGCTTGACCTCGGGCAAGGCCACTTTGCAGCCCGGCGCCGCCAAGCGGTAGTGGCAGCCCAGCGCCAACTCCAGCCCGCCACCCATGCACACCGAATGCACCGCGGCCACCACCGGTTTGGCGGAGTTTTCCACCGCCAGAATGACGCCTAGCAAATTGGGCTCTTGCAAGGCTTTGGGGCTGCCGAATTCTTTGATATCCGCACCACCAGAGAAGGCTTTGCCGCCACCGGTGAGCACGATTGCAGTGACCGTTGCGTCCGCATTGGCCCGGGCCAGCCCGTCGGCAATGCCTTGGCGAGTCGCCAAGCCCAAGCCGTTGACAGGCGGGTTGTTCAGGGTAATGACGGCGACATCGCCATGGACTTCGTAGTGAGCCGACATGTTTGCTTCCTCAGTGGTAAAAAAAGAACGGTCGTTCGTTTTTATTGTAGGGCGTGGCGTACCGGCCAGCGCGCGCTTTGTCGCTGGAGAGACAAAGCCGGGCGTTCATACCTCCAGCCACTCTTTGCGGATGTAGCTGTCCGCGCGCAAAGCCTGGGGCGTGCCTTCAAAAACAATGGCGCCGTGGCCCATGACCAAACAGCGATCAGAGATTTGCATGGCAATGGTGAGCTTTTGCTCGATCAACAACACCGAAATGCCGCGCGCCTTGAGCGCTTGCAGGTATTCGCCCACCAACTCCACAATCTTGGGCGCCAGCCCTTCAGTGGGTTCGTCGATGATGATGAGTGAGGGGTCGCCCATGAGCGAGCGGCACAACGTGAGCATTTGTTGCTCGCCACCGCTGAGCACACCCGCCTCGGTGTGCTCGCGCTCTTTGAGCCGGGGGAACATCTGAAACATGTCGTCAAATGACCAGCGCGCGCCCTTGCCGCTGCCTTTTTGCCCCAGCAACAGGTTTTGGCGCACCGTGAGTTTGGGGAAGATATCGCGGTTTTCCGGTACATAGCCCAGGCCCAGGTGGGCAATTTCATAGGCTTTCTTACCCATGAGTTCCGCGCTGCCGTTCGGGCCTTGCCAGTGCAATTGCCCGGTGCATTGCACCAAGCCCATGATGGCTTTGGCCGTGGTGGAGCGCCCGGAGCCATTGCGCCCCAGCAGGGCCACGATTTCACCGGGCTTGACGGTAAACGAGACCCCGTGCAGCACATGGCTTTTGCCGTAGAAGGCGTGCAGATTGTGGACGTTTAGCATGTCAGTGCCCCTGCGCCTGGGCCTGCGCCACCACCGAGCCCAGATACGCTTCTTGCACCCGGCTATTCGCCCGTACGGCGTCGGGGGTATCAAAGGCGAGCACCTCGCCGTACACCACCACCGCAATCTTGTCGGCCAAGCCAAATACCACCCCCATGTCGTGCTCCACGGTCAGCAGAGTCTTGCCCTGCGTCACCTCTTTGATGAGCGAAATAAAGCGCTTGGTTTCACTTTTACTCATGCCAGCGGTTGGCTCGTCCAGCAAGATCACGTTGGCACCACCCGCGATCGTGATGCCTATTTCCAGCGCGCGCTGCTCGGCATAGGTGAGATGGGTGGCCAGCACATCGCGTTTTTTGTCTAGCTTAATCAGGGCCATCAGTTCGTTGGCGCGCTCGTTGGCGTCGTGCAGATCGTCCAAAAAGCGCAGAAAGGTGTATCGGTAACCCAGACTCCACAGCACGCCGCAGCGCAGGTTCTCGAACACGCTCAGCTTGGGGAAAATATTGGTAATTTGAAAGCTGCGCGACAAGCCCAGGCGATTGATTTCAAATGGCTTTTTGCCGTCTATTCGCTGGCCATTGAGCAACACCGCGCCGCTGCTGGGCTCAAAGCGCCCGCTGATGAGGTTGAACAGCGTCGATTTACCGGCACCGTTCGGGCCTATCACGCCCACACGCTCACCCGCTGTCACAGCGAGATTGACGCCACGAATAATCTCGGTCTTGCCAAAGCGCTTGCGCAAGTCTTTTAGTTCCAGGGCGTATGCGCTCACAGCGTCTCCCTTCGTTTGACTTCCCGTTCGATATAGGTCTGGATCTCACTCCACTCGCGCACGAATTGGCGGCGCGCGACCTCGAATAAGGCCAAGCCAGTGAGCATGACGAAGGCAGAGCCAAACCAACTGTCCAGGCCCTGTGCGTTCAAGGGCAAGCCCATGAAGCGCAGTTTTGGACCCAGGGCGGCGTTGAGTTGCAGGTGGTAAACCATCTCAATCATCGCCCCCGCGCCCACCAGCGCGGTGAAGGCGGTCAGGCCCAGGCCCAAATAACTCACCCAAAGCTGACGCAAGCGACCAAAGGCGGCGACGCGCAGATTCATCATCAATAGGCTGGCAAAACCACCCGGCGCGTACATCACCATGAATAAAAACACCAGCCCCAGATAGAGCAGCCAGGCCTTGGTCAACTCGCTCAGCAACACCAGGGCCAGCACCATCACCACCCCACCGATGATGGGGCCAAAGAAAAAGGTGGCGCCACCCAAAAAAGTAAACAGCAAGTAGGCACCCGAGCGGTCGCCGCGCACCACCTCGGAGGTCACGTGTTCAAAGGTCAGCGTGGCCAGCCCGCCCGCGATACCCGCAAAAAAAGCCGCCACCACGAATGCGATGTAGCGCACGCGCTGGGTGTCATAACCCACAAACTCGACCCGCTCCGGGTTGTCGCGTACCGCATTCAACATGCGGCCCAGCGGCGTGCGGGTAAAGGCGTACATCAGCGCCGTGCACACCAGGGTATAGGCCGCAATCAGGTAGTAGAGTTGGATTTGCGGGCCAAAAGTAATGCCAAAGGGCTTGGAGCCCATGACCCGGTTGCCGCCTATGCCGCCTTCGCCACCAAAAAACTCCGGGAACATCAGTGACATGGCAAACACCAGTTCGCCGATGCCCAGGGTAATCATGGCAAACGGTGTGGCAGACTTTTTGGTCGTTACCCAGCCCAGCAGGGCAGCGAGCAGCATCGCAGAGACGCCACCGACAATGGGAATCAGGCTCACCGGCAAGGGCAGCACGCCTTTGCCAGCGAGATTAAGCGCATGGATGGCCAAAAACGACCCGATGCCCGAATACACCGCATGGCCAAAACTGAGCATGCCGCCCTGCCCCAGCAACATGTTGTAGCTCAGGCACACGATGACGGCGATACCCATTTGCGACAGCATGGTCTGGCTTAGGCTGCTAGTGAACACCAGCGGCGCCAACAGCATGATGAGCGCGTAGAGGCTCCAGGTGAGCCAGCGCCCGATATTGAGCGGCTTGAAGTGGTGGTGGTTGGAGCGCATTTAGCCTTCCCTCGTGCCCAACAGGCCTTTGGGCCTAAAGATCAGCATCAGCACCAGAAACATGTACGGCAAGATAGGCGCGATATGGCTGACTTTGAGTCGCCACAGCGAGTAGCCCGGCGTCTGCGGCGTCACCGTCCAGCCCAGCATGCCCGCCAAGCCAGTGAGCGAGCTATCAATACCCACGGCAAAAGTCTGGATCACGCCGATCAAGATAGAGGCTAAAAAAGCACCCGACAGCGAGCCCATGCCACCCACCACCACCACCACGAAAATCACCGACCCCACCGTCGTGGCCATACCGGGCTCGGTGACAAAGGCGTTGCCACCAATCACCCCGGCTAAGCCAGCCAAGGCGGCACCGCCACCAAACACCAACATGAACACACGCGGGACGTTATGCCCCAGCGCCTCCACCGTTTCGGCATGGGTCAGCGCCGCCTGAATCACCAGCCCGACCCGGGTGCGCGTGAGCAACAGCCAAATCGCCAGCAGCATCAATACCGCCACCAGCATCATGAAGCCCCGGTACATGGGAAATTGGGTGCCGTACAGCGTGAACAAGGGGCCATCCAGGGCGGCGGGCACCCGGTAATCGACCGAACTGGTGCCCCACACCAGTTGCACCATTTCCAGCAAGATAAAGCTCAGGCCAAAGGTAATCAGCAACTCGGGCACATGGCCAAAAGCATGCACACGGCGCAGACAGTATTTTTCGAACACGGCACCAATCACGCCCACCAGCAGCGGCGCCAGCAGCAGAGCCGGCCAAAACCCCACCAAGGCCGTGATGCTGAAAGCAAAGTAGGCGCCCAGCATGTAAAAACTGGCATGCGCGAAATTGAGCACGCCCATCATGCTGAAAATCAGCGTGAGGCCAGAACTGAGCATGAACAGCAGCAAGCCGTAGCTCAGGCCGTTCAGCAAGGAGATGGTGAAGAACTCCATGAGGCACCTGTAAGGGTAACGAGCCCGCTCTCAGTTACCGAAAAAAAACCGGGGCCACGCTCGGCGCCCCGGTATTTCTGACCCCCATGCCAATTAGGCCGGGCGCTTAAGCTGGCAGCTGGTCGGGGTGCTGGATACGTAGGGATCCATCTGCTTGATGGGCACAAAGGTGTAGCCGGTGTTCTCCACGTTGTACGGATTCTTTTTGTCCGTCTTTTGCCACTTGGTGATGAACATGGATTGCTGCAATTGGTGGTCGCTGGCGCGCATTTGCACGTCGCCCGCAAAGCTCTTGACCGACAAGCCTTCTAGCGCCTTGGCAACTGCCACGGGGTTGGTCGATTTGGCCTTGGCCATGGCGGCGCCCAAGAGCTGAATGCCGTTGTAGGTGGCGTAGGTGTAGTAATCGTCGTTGAACTTTTTCTTGAACTCGGTCGCAATCTTGCCCAACTCGCCACTGTGGTTGGAGTGACCATAGGCGATCACATACACCTCGCCCTCGCCACCCGCCGCCAGCGCGGTGGGCGTGCCGGTCACGCCCGCATAGTAGGTGTACATGGGCATTTTCAGGCCCGCGTCGTTGAGCGCCTTGACCAACAAGGTTAAGTCAGTGCCCCAGTTGCCAGACACGATGGTGTCGGCGCCGGACTGCTTGATCTTGGCCACATAGGGTGAAAAGTCTTTCACCGAACCGATGGGGTGCAGGTCTTCACCGACGATCTTCACATCCGGGCGCTTGCGCGCGATGTCTTCCTTGAAGTAGCGCGCCACCTGTTGGCCGTGCGAATAGTTCTGGTTGAGCAGAAACACGTTTTTGACCTTGGGCTGGTCTTTCATGAACGTGGTGAGCGCCTCCATTTTCATGGTGGTGTCAGCGTCCAGGCGGAAGTGCCAGTAGTCGCACTTTTCGTTGGTCATGGCCGGATCGACCGCCGCGTAGTTGAGGTAAATCACCTCTTTGCCGGGGTTGCGCTCGTTGTGCTTGGCCACCGCCTCCAAAATAGCCAAGCCCGCGCCCGAGCCATTGCCCTGGGTCACGTAGCGAAAGCCTTGGTCAATCGCGGCTTTGAGGGCGTTCAGGCTCTCTTGCGGCGCGCCCTTGTTGTCAAAGCCGACCACCTCGAACTTCACACCCGCGGGGTTCTTGGCGCCGCTGAAATACTCGGCGGCGAACTGCCAGCTTTTGAGCTGGTTTTGGCCGACATTGGCAAATGGCCCGGAAAAGGGGTCGATATGGGCGATGCGCACCGTCTCGCCGCTTTGCGCCAGCGCAGCGCCTGCGCCGGCCAGGAACAAACAAGCGCTCAGGGTTTTCAGGCTCAATTTCATGGGAGGGTCTCCTCGTATGCAACAGCGCCTGAGGGTACAAGTTTTGTGCACTGCAACGCTCAGGGAATGTCCCTAGGAACGGTATTCAACACGCCCACCCTATCACCTGCGTGACTCTGCGGGCAGATCGACCCCCTGCAAGCTTCCATTTCTCATCGGTGGACCTCGCGATGCTTGCCAATGCGCTCGACGAGACCGCGTAAAGCGCCGTCCTCTATGCCCGTGATGAGCGGTGCCAAGTGGCGCGCGGTTTGAGTGGCGCGCGGTTTGAATACCGTCCCTGGCCGCGTCTATACGCCAGGCAAGCGGTATTCTTTGAGTTGCTCGCGCAGCCGGGTTTTGAGCATCTTGCCGGTGGCGCCCAGCGGGATGGCGTCCACAAACACCACGTCGTCTGGCACTTGCCATTTGGCAATTTTGCCCTCGTAAAAGGCGAGCAACTCGGCGCGCGACACCTCGGCGCCGGGCTTTTTCACCACCACCACAATGGGCCGCTCGTCCCACTTGGGGTGGCGCACGCCCACGCAGGCCGCCATGGCCACGGCGGGATGGGCTACCGCGATGTTCTCTACGTCAATCGAGCTGATCCACTCGCCGCCCGATTTAATGACATCTTTGCTGCGGTCGGTAATCTGCATGTAGCCGTCGGCATCGATGGTGGCCACATCGCCGGTCGGGAACCAGCCGTTGACCAGCGGGTCCCCGCCCTCGCCCTTGAAATAGGCGCTGACGATCCACGGCCCTTTCACATACAAGTCGCCATAGGCCTTGCCGTCGTGCGGCAACTCATGCCCGTCCTCAGCCACGATCTTCATGTCCACACCAAAGATGGCCCGCCCCTGCTTGAGGCGAATCTTCATCTGCTCTTCTTTGGGCAAGCCCAGGTGCTTGTTCTTCAAGGTGCACAGCGTGCCCAGCGGGCTCATTTCGGTCATGCCCCAGGCGTGCAGAACCTCGACGCCGTAGTCCTCGTTGAAGGCGTTAATCATCGCGGGCGGGCAGGCTGAGCCGCCGATCACCGTGCGCTTGAGGGTGGAAAAGCGCAAGCCCCTGGGCTTCATATGGCCCAGCAGCATCTGCCACACCGTGGGCACGCCAGCGGCGTAGGTAACGCGCTCGGCCTCGATCAACTCATAAACCGACTGCCCGTCCAGCGCCGGGCCGGGGAACACCAGCTTGGCGCCCGTCATGGCGGCCGAATACGGAATGCCCCAGGCGTTCACATGGAACATGGGCACCACCGGCAAAATGGAGTCGCGCGCGCTTAGACACATCACATCCGGCAACGCGGCGGCGTAAGCGTGCAAGATGGTCGAGCGGTGGCTGTACAGCGCCGCTTTTGGGTTGCCCGTGGTGCCGCTGGTGTAGCACATGCTAGAAGCCGAGTTTTCGTCGAACGAGGGCCATGCGTAGCTGCTGGGGTAGGCACCCATCCACTCCTCATAACTGCGCAAACCGGGAATGCCGGTGTCCGCTGGCAGCTTGTCGGCATCACACAGTGCGATGAAGTGCTTCACCGTGCTGCACTTGGCCGCAATGGCTTGCACAATGGGCAGAAAACTCAAGTCAAAGCACAACACCTGATCTTCGGCGTGGTTGGCAATCCAGGCGATTTGATCGGGATGCAGGCGCGGGTTGATGGTGTGCAACACCCGACCCGAGCCGCTGACCCCAAAGTACAACTCCAGGTGGCGGTAACCATTCCAAGCCAGCGTAGCCACACGCGCGCTGAACGGCAGTTGCAGCGCGTCCAGCGCGTTCGCCACCTGGCGCGCACGCTGCGCGACTTGTACATAGGTGTAGCGGTGCAGGTCGCCCTCCACCCGGCGCGACACCACCTCCACATCGCCATGATGGCGCTCGGCGAAATCAATCAGCGACGAAATCAGCAGCGGTTGGTTTTGCATCAAACCCAGCATAGGAACCTCTCAACGTGGAATGAAAAAACGAAACAGCCCGCATTTTGAGACAAACGCGAGCACGCTCGCGCGTACCGAGGCGACAGCCCCCGCCCAGCAACCCACTGAAACAGCCGCTTAGTGCCCCAGCCGCCGCAGGTGCTTGCGAATGCGCCTGCCTCGCGCACGCGCCGGTGGTACCCATGGCATCCGCCGCGTGTTGGCGATGCGCGGCGCTGACACAATAAAGGCTTGTCGTTCGCTCCTTCACTCATGACACCTGACGCCATCAACGTCCTTTTCGCTACCCTGCAAGCCGCCAACCCCCACCCCCAAACCGAGCTGGAGTACACCAGCGTGTTCGAGCTGTTAGCGGCGGTGCTGTTGTCGGCGCAGGCCACCGACGTGAGCGTGAACAAGGCCACGCGCCGCC
>Ga0136644_10004661_pt1 | contig 10104 bp, 9 predicted proteins | sample C_130820_EF_Meta_FD_94780 | JGI IMG/M metagenome (GOLD analysis project Ga0136644, IMG submission 94780) | Freshwater microbial communities from Lake Croche, Canada to study carbon cycling - C_130820_EF_MetaG (v2) (version 2) | ecosystem: Environmental > Aquatic > Freshwater > Lake | place: Lake...
ACATTGACAGATAGGTTTTGACGCGGCCGGTCCGCTCAGTCCAGACAATCGAACAGCGGTGGCCGGTCAGCGGCAAGGTCGCAAAGGGGCCGGATGGCAGAAAATGCTCCTCGGCCACGCCGTCATGCGGACGCTCGTGCTGCAAGGTCATGACAATGCCGGATTGGTCATAGGTGCGGCTGATCATCGCAATGCCGGCCCGTTTTCGGATCGGCGAGTCTGCGCCATCGCAGGCAACCAGCAATTTAGCCTGCAAAACCGTGCCGTCATCCAGGGTCACCACCACCTGATGGGGTTGGGCCTGATGATCGACCAGGCCAGCCGACAGCATCGTGACGCCTGCAGCCCGCGCCTTGCGCTCCAGGGCCTGCCACAGCGCGTCCTGCTCGACCATCGTGGCATAAGACCCCTCTGTCACGCCTTGCGTGGCTTCGGGTGTATCAAAAGTCAGAAAAATCGGCCGCACCGGCTCGTTCAACCGGCTATCGGTGATTACCATTTTAGTGATGGGCTGCACGTGTCCGGCCAGATCGGGCCAGATAGCGAGCGCATCGAGCATCTGGCACACGCCTGCCGCCAGCGCATAGGCCCGCCCGCTGGGCTTGAAAGCCTGTCCGAGCCGCGCATCGACCAGCGCGATCTTCAAATGTCCGGCATGGGCCTGCTTGAGAGCCACGGCCATGGTCAGACCCGCCAGACCCGCCCCGACGATCACGGCGTCATATTGCGTGGATTGCATTGCTGGAGAATGGGCCAAGGCAGGATTTCCGATCCAGAGGGTTTCGAGAAGCTTGGTTCAATCTGATCTTACCCCTTTACCATTGCTTGCGGCGGAATACCAAAAGAGAAGTGGGCAAAGACAAATTCCTGCGGGATTGCTAGAATTCACCGAATCTGCCGAAGCCCGCTCGTCTTTCGGGCATCAACTCCCGGGGCAATGATGACCAAAGCCGTTGATGAACTGCTGACCATTCTCGATCTCGAACAGCTCGAAACCAATCTCTATCGGGGCCTGAGCCCGCAGGTCGGCTGGCAACGGGTGTTTGGCGGGCAGGTGATCGGACAGGCGCTGGTGGCGGCCTGCCGCACCGTCGAAGGCCGCGCACCCCATTCCTTGCACGGTTATTTCGTATTGCCGGGAGATCCCAAAATCCCGATCATCTACGAGGTCGAACGCATCAGGGACGGGCGCAGTTTTACCACTCGCAGCGTCAAGGCCATCCAGCATGGGCGGGTCATTTTCATGCTTCTGGCCTCTTTTCAGGTGGCAGAGACCGGCCTGTCGCACCGCATCGCCATGCCCGATGTACCGCATCCCGACCAGTTACCCAACGAACAGGACATCAGGGACCGCGTGCTGCCGCGCATGCCGGATCCGGTGCGGCAATATTTCGAACGCGAACGGCCCATCGAACTGCGCCCGGTCGAATTCGAACGTTATATGTCACGCAAACCGATGGAGCCACGCTTCAATGTCTGGATCAGAGCGACAGCACCGCTGCCGGACGATCCCGCCCTCCATCAATGCGTGCTGGCCTATGCCTCTGATATGACCCTGCTTGACACGACGCTGGTACCGCATGGGCGCACGGTGTTCGAAAAAACCATTCAGGCCGCAAGCCTCGATCATGCCCTATGGCTGCACGAACCGTTCCGGGCCGATGAATGGTTGCTCTATTCGCAGGATACACCCTTTACCGGTGGCCATCGCGGCTTTGCCCGCGGCTCTATTTTTACGCAAAACGGCCGTCTGGTCGCTTCCGTTGCCCAAGAAGGACTCATCCGCGAGCGTGCGGAATGAGCAGACCGGAACACATGACCGAATCACTGCACTGACTGCATTATTTTTAATCACACTGGCGCGGATTTCATCAGCCTGAAACGGCTGCACTAGTTTTGTTATTGATTTTGTTAGGTTTTTTGGCTTGGCATGACCCTTGATTAGACAAGACTCGGAACAACAGAAGCACGTCGCTTCCGTTGAGAATAAACCGAGGAACAGGCTCCATGAAAATCGTTATGGCGATCATCAAGCCGTTCAAGCTCGAGGAGGTCCGCGATGCGCTGACCACAATCGGCGTGCACGGCCTTACAGTCACTGAAGTCAAAGGATATGGCCGCCAGAAAGGCCACACCGAAATCTATCGTGGCGCCGAATATGCCGTCAGTTTTCTGCCGAAACTGAAAATCGAAGTGGCAATCAGCTCCGATCTGGTTTCGCAGGTGATTGACGCGATTTCCGAAGCAGCCAAAACCGGACAAATCGGCGACGGCAAGATTTTTGTTTCAAGTATCGAGCAAGCCGTTCGCATTCGTACCGGTGAACGCGATCAGGACGCGCTTTGAGCGGCCCTCTGTTGACAAGGAATTTTCCGATGAAACTTCGTTCTATGCTCTCCCTCGGGCTCGCCAGTCTGGCCACAACGCTGACCAGCGTTGCTGTGCTGGCTGCTGATGCGCCTGCAGCTCCCGTTCCCAACAAGGGCGACACGGCATGGATGCTGATTTCCACCGTGCTGGTTCTGTTGATGACCATTCCCGGTCTGGCCCTGTTCTATGGTGGCCTCGTCCGCACCAAAAATATGCTGTCGGTCCTGAGCCAGGTGTTTGCGATTGTCGCTCTGGTGGCCATTCTCTGGGTTGTGTTCGGCTATTCGCTGGCCTTCACACCAAGCGCGATCGGCGATTATGTCGGCGGTTTAGACAAGCTGTTCCTGAAGGGTGTCACGGTTGACTCGGTTGTGGCCACGTTCTCGAACGGTGTTGTCATTCCCGAACTGGTTTATGTCGTCTTCCAGATGACCTTTGCCTGCATCACGCCGGCCCTGATTGTTGGCGCCTTTGCCGAACGTATCCGGTTCTCTGCAGTGCTGGTGTTCGTGACCCTCTGGGTGACCTTCATCTACTTCCCGATTGCCCACATGGTCTGGTATTGGGCCGGCCCGGATGCGATTGCCGATGCCGCCAAGGCACTGGCCGCAGCAACCGATGACGCTGCCAAAGCCGCAGCCCAGACCAAGCTCGACGCCGTGATGGCCGATGCCGGTCTGGCCTTCCAGTGGGGTGCACTCGACTTCGCCGGTGGTACGGTTGTCCACATCAATGCCGGTATTGCCGGTCTGGTGGGCGCGATCATGATCGGCAAGCGCGTCGGTTATGGCAAAGAGCTGATGGCTCCCCACTCCCTGACCATGACCATGGTTGGCGCTTCACTGCTCTGGGTCGGCTGGTTCGGCTTCAATGCCGGCTCCAACCTCGAAGCTGGCGGCGGTGCGGTTCTGGCAATGGTCAATACCTTCGTGGCAACGGCTGCAGCAACCCTGTCCTGGCTGTTCACCGAATGGATGGCCAAAGGCAAGCCGACTTTGCTCGGCATGGTGTCGGGTGCGGTAGCCGGTCTGGTGGCTGTCACTCCGGCTTCGGGTTTCGCCGGCCCGATGGGTGCGATCGTTCTTGGCCTGCTGGTCAGCCCGGTCTGCTACTTCTTTGTCTCGACCGTGAAGAATGCCCTGAAATATGACGACTCTCTCGATGTATTCGGCGTTCACTGCGTCGGCGGCATCATCGGAGCGCTCGCCACCGGCATTCTGGTCAATCCAGCTCTGGGCGGTGTCGGGATTGCCGACTATGCGATGAAGCCAGGCGAACTTTCGGTGGCCGATTATGACATGGCTACCGTAATGATGGGCCAGCTCAAGGCCGTTGCTTTGACCCTAGTCTGGTCGGGCGTCGGTTCGGCGATCCTCTACAAGATCACCGATATGCTGGTTGGCTTGCGTGTGTCGCCTGAAGCCGAGCGCGAAGGCCTCGACATCACCGAGCATGACGAGCGCGCCTACAACTATTGATCCCCAGTCGGTGATCAAACAGGGGGAACGGGCTACGGCCCGTTCGAATCCTGCTTCGTCTCCTCAAGAACCTCGACACTTCAGGCGGCTGTTCGGCCGCCTTTTTTTGTCCCTGTCGCCGGTCTATTCCTTAACAAGATTTTAACTTTGCAGTGGCTAGGATCGAAAAGTCTGGCCGGAATTGCTTCGGCCTTTTTCCATCAGGGCTCTTGATGCGCATGATCAGATCGAGAGAAGCCAATCAGGATCGGTTTATCGACCATATCCGGGACTTCATGGCCCGTCGGGCGGTCGAAATCGTCGGTCTGTGCCTGTTGCTGCTGACAGCCGCGGGAGCTACGGCTTTGCTGACGTGGTCGGTGACCGACCCGAGCCTCAATCATGCCACCAGTGCGCCAGTGCGCAATTTTCTGGGCTGGCCGGGGGCGATTGCCTCTGACCTGATGATCCAGCTTTTCGGCCTGAGTGCCGGCGCCATCCTGATCCCGATCGGTTATGCCAGCCTGAAAATGATGGCCAGCGGCGAGGTGCTGCGGCCCAAATCCCGCCTGATGCTGCTGGTGCTCGGGATTGTCAGCCTGTCGACCATGGCCGCCGTTTTCCCGACCACCAGCCGTTGGCCATTGCCGACGGGCCTGGGCGGATACATCGGGGATGTGGTGCTGGATTGGCTCACACCCATGATTTCATCCGAATTGCCCGCAAAACCGGTGGTCGGTTTCTCGTTCGGCCTGATCGCCATGCTGACTTTGCTGGTCGTCGCGGGGATCGGTCTGGGTGATTACGAGAAAAGCCAGAACGAGGCCGCCCAGAAGCGCCGGATCCTGATGGATGACCTCAAAGAGGACGAGCGTGAGCCCGAGCCCTTCTTCTCCTCGGTCTCTTTCGGAGCCATGATCCATTGGTTCCTGAGTGTGAAAGCCTGGTTTGCACGGCTGTTCCGACCGAAAACCGACAATGACATGGTCTATGACCGCGTCCAGCATGGCCGCATCGAGCCGGGTTTTGACGCCGGGTCCCACGACACGTCCCTGCCATCGGTGATCCAGACGGCACGCCAGAAACAGTTCGATTTTCCCGAAAGCGATGATGAACCTGCAGTGGTTGCCAAGCCCAAACGGGCGCGCTCGAACGGCAAATCTGCGCCCCAGATGTTCGAAACCGATGATGACGGTTATGCCCATCCCTCGCTGTCACTGCTGGCCGAACCGAAAAAACAGACGGGTCCGCTAATTCCGCCCGAAGCCCTGGAGCAGAATGCCCGTTTGCTCGAAGGCGTGCTGGATGATTTCGGCGTGCGCGGCGAAATCGTCAATGTGCGTCCGGGTCCTGTCGTCACCCTCTACGAGCTTGAACCGGCGCCCGGCATCAAATCCTCCCGCGTTGTCGGCCTGGCCGATGATATTGCCCGTTCGATGAGCGCGATTTCGGCCCGTGTCGCTGTCGTTCCGGGCCGCAATGCCATCGGCATCGAATTGCCCAACCAGCGGCGCGAAACGGTGTTTCTGCGTGAAATGCTGGCCAGCGAGGCCTTTGCCAATACCGAAATGAAACTGGCCCTGTGTCTGGGTAAGACCATCGGCGGCGATCCGGTGATTGCCGAATTGACCCGCATGCCGCATCTGCTGGTGGCAGGCACCACCGGTTCCGGAAAATCGGTGGCCATCAACACCATGATCCTGTCGCTGCTCTACCGCTTAAAACCGGAAGAATGCCGCCTGATCATGGTCGATCCGAAAATGCTGGAACTGTCGGTCTATGACGGCATTCCGCATCTGCTGACCCCTGTGGTGACCGATCCGAAGAAAGCCATTCTCGCGCTCAAATGGGCCGTGCGCGAAATGGAAGAGCGCTACAAGAAAATGTCCAAGCTTGGCGTGCGCAATATCGACGGCTTCAACGCCCGTGTCGCCGAAGCCCGCGCCAAAGGCGAAGAGATCAGCCGCACCGTGCAGACAGGCTTCGACCGCGAAACCGGTCAGGCTGTCTATGAAACCGAAGCCATGTCGCTTGATGCGCTGCCCTATATCGTGATCGTTGTCGACGAAATGGCCGATCTGATGATGGTGGCCGGCAAGGACATCGAAGGCGCGGTCCAGCGTCTGGCGCAAATGGCGCGTGCGGCGGGGATCCATGTGATTCTGGCCACACAACGGCCCTCGGTCGACGTGATTACCGGCACGATCAAGGCCAATTTCCCGACCCGCATCTCGTTTCAGGTCACATCGAAAATCGACAGCCGGACCATTCTGGGCGAGCAGGGAGCCGAACAGCTGCTCGGTCAGGGTGATATGCTCTATATGATGGGTGGCGGTCGGATCAGCCGTGTCCATGGACCTTTTGTGTCCGATGCCGAAGTCGAGCGTGTGGTCGCGCATCTGAAATCGCAAGGCCAGCCGCAATATCTCGAAACGGTGACCGAGGATGACGGGTCGCAGGATCAGGACCAGGCGGTGTTCGATCAGGGTTCGTTCGGCAGTGCCGGCACCGATCTGTATGATCAGGCCGTGGCGATTGTGTTGCGCGACCGCAAAGCCTCGACCTCCTATATCCAGCGCCGTTTGCAGATCGGCTATAACCGCGCGGCCTCGCTGATCGAGCGCATGGAAAACGAGGGCATTGTCGGTGCGCCCAACCATGCGGGCAAACGCGATATTCTGCTTGAATCAGGGCATCGCGACAGTGACGATTAACCGGGACCAGGCCATGCTGGTCATCGCTGTCCTGGGGGTGGCAATCGGGCTTGCGGCCCCGCTCGCGGCCGCCCAAGCCCAGACAGCGCCGCGGCCGCCAATGCGCCCTGCCGAATTCGGCGCTTCGATAGCGACCAAACCCGTACCGCCGGCCACAAATGTCCCCGCTGTGACTGCCCCTGCGCCAGTGCCGGCAGCACCATCCACGGTCACGATCACCAAAACAGAGGTGCCCAAACCGCTTAGCTCGAACACTCCGCACCCCGAAGTGCTCAAACGCGTCAATGCCGCCCTGAATGCCAGCCCCTTTTTCAGTGCCTATTTCACCCAGCTCGTCGGCAACCGCCAGAGCGAAGGGCAGGTCTATGTCATGAAACCGGGCAAATTGCGGTTCGATTATGATCCGCCAGTCCCGACCGAGATTATCGCCGATGGTTCGTCGGTTGCCGTGCGCGACACCAAAATGGCGACGCAGGACATCTATCCGATCGGCCAGACCCCGCTCAAATTCCTGACCCGCGAGCAAATCGATCTCGGTCGCGATCTCAAAGTGACAGGTATCCGCATCGATCCCGACCGGGTGATCATTGCGGTCGAAGATCATTCAACCTTTGCGGGAACGTCCAAAGTCACCCTGTTTTTCGAACAACCCAGCCTGTTGCTCAAACAATGGATCGTCGTCGATCCGCAGGGCGTCGAAATCAGTGTGGTGCTCAACGAGATCAATACCAAGGACCGGCCCGATCCCAAATTATTCGTAATCGATTTCCAGACCTATAAATAAGTCTCTGGATAGGTCCCCTGCGCCCTTGGGTGAGCCCAACGTATCCTTTAAGGATGGCTGCACGTTACCCTCGCCAGAAAGACACCCGTGCCATGGCCATTAGCATTGCGACCTGGAATATCAATTCTGTCCGGCTGCGGATCGGGCTGGTTGGCCGTTTTCTCGAAGAACAGCAACCTGATGTACTGTGCCTGCAGGAAACCAAGTGCCATGACGGCCAGTTTCCTTTATCCGATTTCCGCAAATTCGGTTACGAGCACGTGGTGATCAATGGCCAGAAGGGCTATCACGGCGTCGCCATCGTGTCGCGGATACCGATCCGTTCAACCCATAACCTGTTTTTCTGCGACAATCCCGATGCCCGCCACATTGCCGCGGAACTGGGCGATGAAGGCGGTGGCCTGACCATCCACAATTTCTATGTGCCAGCGGGCGGCGATATTCCCGATCCTGACGAAAACAGCAAATTTGCCCACAAGCTCGTCTTTCTCGAAGAAATGCGCCAATGGGGCCAGACCAAGCAACCCGCTGCCCAAAAAGCGGTGCTGGTCGGTGATCTCAATGTGGCTCCACTCGAAAACGATGTGTGGAGCCACAAACAGATGCTCAAAATCGTTTCCCATACCCCGGTCGAAACCGATCTGATGACGAGGGTGATCGCGGACGGTGGCTGGGTCGATGCTATCCGGTCGCAAAAGCCCGAACCCGAAAAAGTCTATACATGGTGGAGCTATCGTGCGGCAGATTGGGACAAGGCCGATCGCGGCCGCAGGCTCGACCATATCTGGGTCTCGCCCGATCTGTCCGAAGGCTTGCATGATCTGGAAATTTTCCGCGACGCACGCGGGTGGGAACGCCCTTCGGACCATGTCCCTGTCCTGATCCGGATCCATCTCTGAACAGGATCAATCCCCGGTCTTCTGTTCGCTCTTGTGTTCGGAAGGTGGCAGGATTTTCATCACTTTTTCCAGAGTGAGTTTGACATCTTGCAACCGTTTGACGATGTCGTTTTCCCAGGTGACAACCAGATCGGGATATTCCTGCAACACTCGTTGCACGGCCAGCCGCGGAATAAAAATCAGGTTGGTCGGGGCGCGGGCAATGCCGGTCGCGCGATAGCGCACTTCGGCAAGCAAGGCTGATTCATCGACCAGATCGCCGGAAAACAATTCCTGTGTCTCGGTCGTATCGGTGGTGACCAGTGACAACTGCCCGTTGCGGATCAGATAGGCGCCACTGGCTTTGTCGCCTTTGCGAAACAACACTTCACCGGCCTGGGCCATCACTTCTTCGGACGAAAAAGCCAGAAACCGCAAGGCCTCGTCATGAAACACCCGTAAAGCGGGCTGCATGTAAAACAGATTGACGTCGTCTTGCAGGGCCATAAAGACAGAACCAGTTTCTCAAACCACCAATCGATAACCACCGGCATCGGTGACCAGCAAAGGCGCTTCCAGGGGCAAATGCTCGGAGCCACCCTCACTCTTTTGTCGCAAGCGGTAAATATGTGTTTCCAAAGTATGGGTGGATATCTGCGAATTATACCCCCAAATTTCGGCCAGCAGCACATCGCGCGACACCGGCTGCCCGTTGGCACGGTGCAGGAACCGCAGAATATTGATCTCCTTTTCGGTCAGTTTGACCGCCGAACCATCGGGCAGGATCAACTGCCGCAGCCCCGAGCGCAAAACATAAGCCCCGAGGGTCAGTGTCGCCTCCTCGCTTGATTCATACTTGCTGATATAGGCCCTGATGCGCCCGAGTAAAAAGCCGATCTGGACCGGCAGACGGATCATTTCATCGGCTTCGTCATCTGTCGTCCCGGTCTCGGGGCCCAGGACCAGCAGAGGTTGGGTCAATCCGGCCGCGCGGATTTTGGCTGTCATGTCCTGATGCGGTGTATCTCCGTCGGCCAACAGCACAATCACATCGATAAGCCCTGCATCCTCCTCCTGGTCCGGCTTGTTCTCGACCAGTTCGTCAAGCGAACGGGACTGGACGCTCACTCCCTTGGCGCTCTTGAGGGCACTCACAAGATGCTGGTGACGGACTGTCAGGCCATCCACAATCACGATATGATGATCTCCGTGATGATCACCTTGCATGGGGGATGCTCCTTCTGGTCTGGTCACTGCGCATGATAACACGATACGGGTAATGGATGGCATTCTCCAAGACAAATAGACCGGTCACTGCTTATGTCAGGGCCTGTCCTTCCGACCACCGGCGCGGGATCCTGTCGATCGGCTCCTTGCGCTTGGCCTGTGCCTTGGGCCGTTCCGGTGTCAAACACCACAAGCGCGAGGGGGACGGCGCCACGCCGCGCGCGCGCCTTGCACCGATCCGCATCTTCTATCGCGCCGACGGGGCTTTGCGTCCGATTGGCCGCGGATTGCCCCGCCACGTGATCAGGCCCGATGATGGCTGGTGCGATGCCCCCCACTCCTTTGCCTATAACAGACGCGTCAAACTGCCCTATCACGAAAGCCACGAGCGGTTATGGCGGGATGATCCCCTCTATGATCTGGTGATCGAGACCGACTGGAACCATTGCCCGCGCCGTCCGTCGCGCGGCAGCGCGATTTTCATCCATCTGGCCCGCGACGGCTACAAACCGACCGAAGGCTGCATTGCGCTTTCACGCAAGGATATGCGCCTGTTATTGGCCCAGATTGACCGTATCCGCTGTTTCAAGGTGTGTTGAGAATTAACGGTGCCCGAAAATGGCACTGCCGACCCGCACATAATCGGCACCAAGCTGGATCGCTTCGGCGTAATC
>Ga0136644_10004663_pt1 | contig 10101 bp, 9 predicted proteins | sample C_130820_EF_Meta_FD_94780 | JGI IMG/M metagenome (GOLD analysis project Ga0136644, IMG submission 94780) | Freshwater microbial communities from Lake Croche, Canada to study carbon cycling - C_130820_EF_MetaG (v2) (version 2) | ecosystem: Environmental > Aquatic > Freshwater > Lake | place: Lake...
TCTAATAACTCTCCACTTGCATCAGATACTGTCAATTCACAGATTGACCCAGAGCAATCTTTCGGTAATTTTAGTCCGGGATGTTTATTACTATTTCGTGACGGACCGCAACCCATTTTCTATAAAGAGTTTGACATTATTTTATTATTTGATAGCCATACAGCAATTTCTGTATTTAAATTTTCTGGGTTTGATATTAAATTTTGATATAGCATTTCAACATAATTATTATACCATTCCACTTTAAAACTAGTGAGTTCTTTATTTGCACCAATATCTCTTTCTATATCTAGAAAAATTCTCATAATTGGTGAATACTGTATTAGTGAAGCCTGTATTAATGTATTAATTTGACTATCTGTAAGATTTTTACCATTCTTATTTAAAAAATGAAATATTTTTGAATTTATATCGCCAAATTTATATATATCCATTAAGACTTTTAAATTATCAATATTCATTAAGAAAGATTCACTTATGAGTTTATTCTCTGTGATACCGGAATCCATAGTTTATATATGGACTTTTTATTTAATATTATAAAATAATACTAAATAAAAAGTTGTTTGACTTTTTTAAACGGTTCCTATCGGTATCGAACCGATGACCTTGCGGTTAACAGCCACACGCTCTACCAACTGAGCTAAGGAACCAATGTGCTTCCACACAAATTATATTAGTTTTATATGTTTAAGTAACAATTTCTAAATCTAAATATTTATGAAAAATTAATTCACTATGTTCTTGATCTGTAGCAAAAAATGTCCACCATTGATGTAAACCCATTGGGTCATCTGTATAGCATGATTCTACAATATAATCCATCATTTTCATGAATTCTGGCATTTTATATTTAAGAGATTTGATGCCTTCTAATGCATAACAATCTTGCATTGGAGTTTCAGATGTAAAGTTCCTACATATATCGAGCATAACGGACCTTTTTCTATAACTCATTCCACCACCAGCAGAGGTTTCATCCCATCCATATGGAGCAGCCACATAATCATATTCAAACATACTTTCATCAATAGGTTTTCGCAAATAAGAATCCATTTCTACAAAAAATAAATGCTCAGAGTATAATAACTCATAAAAAGAATCTTTTTTTAATAAATCATTATATTCAGCTCTTCCTTCATCTCTACTAGGATTCCCTTGAAACATTGGTATTATTTTTACATTATCAGCATTATTCGTACAAATTCTTTCTATATATTTATAGTTTACATCAGAGCATATAATTGTAATAGACCAGTCACGGGCATAATAGAATACGTTACGAAGTATGAAGGCAAGATTTTCATGTATTCTTCGCTCAATAATAACAATTGTTTTATTAGCGTCTTTCACTACAGAATTATTACGCCAGAATTCATCAAAAATATTTAAATATTTATTTTTTAAAATATCAAATATAAGAGGCTCAAGATGAGTTCTTTTTGAATGAAGTCTTTCTTCTGATGTAGTTCCTTCAAATTCATCGAATATATGTATTGTTTCCATTTAAATAAACTATACAATATACATTTAAATGGAATGGTCAATCCCTTTACAAAAATTAGAAGTAGGAAAAGTTCAAATTGGTGAAATACAGCATAATGAAAAATCTTTAGTACCACTTGCGTATTTTGATGGTCAGAACAATTTCTCCAATCTTAATATTTTTCTTCCTAAACTAAAAGTTGAAGAGTTTGATGAAAGCTCTGGTAAACTTCTTATATCTCTGAGTAGTAGTAAAACTTGTGATGCAAAACTAAATGCTCTTCAAAGTACACTTTTGGGAGCAGTATTCATCCAGCAACGTATTTGGTTTCCAGAAACATTTTATACACATGAAGCTCTTAATAATTCATTTAAGCCTATCATCAATAATGGATTATTAAATTTATATTATCCTGTACAATTTACATCAGATATTCATATTTACAAAGATGGTATTTGGCATAAACTTATACACCGGGATTAATTGCTGCAAATGATTCTGTCCGTATAATGTTCCGTATTCAAGGAATTTCTTTTCATAAGAATAACTATAATAAACTTTGGTCGGGAAAATTTAGATTACAACATAGAATTTATGCTATATTAGTTAATTCGTAAGTTTTAAAACTGAATATGATAATGATAGTAAAGCAACCAATAGTGTTACATGTGATATTACAAGAATATATGGCTGAAACATTTCAGGAGAACTATTTGTAAGAATAAGTGATGCAATCATTAAAACTCCGATTAATATAAAATCAATTATAAATATTGTATTAACTTGATTTTTAACTTTTTCATATGTATCATCATTTATTAATTTAACAACAAGTCCATATCCTGTTCCGAAGAGACCAATTGCAATTACGAATAACAAAACTAATCCTATGCTAGCTCCTGTAGATGTGGAACCTGATGGCATTATCTAATATTACGAGGTAATTTATTTAACATTTTAAATACTCTTTCAGTCCCAATAAGTTGTACTGAAGACATGTTAAATAATACAAATACAAAAAATCCTAATAATATTAATACGCATATAGGAAGTATTACATACCAATATATCGAAGTATGAAGTTTTTTATCTTCTGAACTCATTCTAACTTACTATTAGATGGGAAATAATAGAAAAAAAAATAAAAGTAGAAAAGGAGGTAATAGAACAATAAAAAAGCGAAGCATAAAAGTTGGTGGTAATAAAAGTAATTTCCCAGATCCTGGTCCAGAGCAATGCCACCCAAGAGTTGGTTCTGTAAGACCAGAGCAAGGATGTATTCCACAAGATGTATTAAATGAAGTCGCTACTAAATTAAATGTAGAGCCTACTCGAGCAGCTATTGAAACTAAACTAGGTATTACACCAAAGAAAGAATATAGTTTTGTAAAGGCTCTTCCATTGGATGATGCACGTAAGAATCAACTTATAAAACAATATCTTCGCCCCAAACAACCGGATGATTGGAAAAATGATCCCGATAAATGGTTAAACAACTTAGATATCGAAAATGTAATGAAACATTATATTGAATCATTTCCAGAATTTTTATTTATGGGACCTTACCCTATTGATTTTGCAGCCCCAGACCCTAGTGCCGGCGCTGGTTCTAAAAAATGTCTTATACAAGAAATATGTGAATTAAATATTACTAATGCTATACAACAAGGTAAGAAGTATATTGGTATTATATATAATTTAGATAAACATGATGAAAGTGGTAGTCATTGGGTTGCAACCTTCACAGATTTAGTAAAGAATAAAACATACTACTTTGATTCTTATGGCAAGTCTTCTTCAAAAATTAAAGGTGTAGAAATACCTTCACAAATTCAAACATTTATGAGATGGTTGAAGGAACAAAATAAAGATATGGAGTTGTTATATAACGGGCATCGATTTCAATATGGAAATAGTGAATGTGGAATGTATTGTTTATATTTCATCATAAGAATGCTTGCTGGTGATGATATTACAACTTTTGTAAGAAGAGAGCCTCCGGATAATTATATGCTTGATTTACGCGATTGGTTATTCTCAACATAATAGTAATTCTTGTTAGATAGATGAGTAGTGATTTCTTAACTCAACAAAATGAAGCTATGTTAAATCGTTTAGTATATGGCGATTTTGTTCGACGTACTAATAATCAAATTAATGAAAAGCAAAAAGAACGTTTAATGAGAACAGTCCACCATTATATGGGTGAAGTAAATTCTGCAAACCCTAATGGTTCTCTTCCAGCAATGAATAAAGAAGTATTAAAGGCTGTTGTATCCGATTTCAATTCATATTTAAATCGTGGAGCTATTTCTTCTTCTTCTGATGCTGATACACGTATGAAAGAGCCTCCATTAAGAGAAGATGTTGGCTCTAGATTTACGGCATTACAGAATGAAAGAGGTGTTGGAGAACAAAAAGTATTGATGCCTCCTGCACCAGATTTTAGAATTGCTATTGAAGATTCAAATGATATTCCTGCAATTTCATTATTTGAAAAAGCTAAAAAAAGCCGTGAAATTGAAGCAAATAGAGATGATTCATTTTCTGGAACTTTCTTAAAGGACCTCATTCAAGAATCACAAGGTTCTGGAGTTGCAACTATGAATCCTACACTAGCAAAACCTGAAGCCATTCGCATTAAACCAGCATTATCACAAGATATTATTATTCCTCAAGATGAGATTCTGTCATACAAAGAAAATGAATATAATTTAGTATTATATTCCGCTGACCGTGACTGGTATAATAATCAGAGAGAAAATCGTTACAATTTTTCAGTTACATTCAATCCTGCCAACAATGGACAAGGTTTCAAGATGTCTCCATCGGCCAATATGCGTTTTCACAATATTACTCGTATTAAAATGGTAAAAGCACTAATACCAAATGAATCTGTAAATACTCTTATTACAAATACTGGAACTGGTGGTGCACCAACATATGGAACAACTACAAATTTAAATGTATTAACCGAGCCTGGTGTTATTGTACATGTTGATGAACTAGAATCCAATGTCTATGGTACAGATTACACAGTCGATAGAGCATTTGCAACTCTACAATATGACGCACAATGGATTTCTGATAGTACAACAAACAATCCCGGATTCTTAGCTATGATTCCTAAATTCTTGAAATGCCAAAAGGTTTACTATCCTACACCACTTGCTACACTCACAAAGATGACAATTCAATTACAGAGACCTAATGGCAACTTAGTAAGTGATACACTTGATACACTTGATATTAGTGGTATCTTTGCTTCAACTGTATTTAGTAGTTATACAAGTGCTTCTGTATATGTTAATGCTGCTGTAAAAGATACAAACAATAATGCAACATATTACATTATAAGAACAAAGACATATTTTAATAGATTTGCTTTTACTAAAAATGATAGAATTCGCATTCAAGGTGTAAATACTGATTTGATTTCTGGCAATGCAGCCGCTAAATCAGATTTCAAAGGATATTTAGAACAATCTGTTGGATTCTTAATTGTAGGAACTGGTTATACCGCTGGAACTGTTTATACAGATGGTGTAAATAATGTTGGGTATGCCAATTTAATAGTAGTTCAAGCACCATATGTAGACCCCACAACAGGCTCTGTGCTTATTTCCCCTTTTGGCGGAACTAGCGCAGCAAATCAAGCACTAGCGAGTGCTATTACAAATGTAAACTTTGGTGGTGCTCGTCTTATTAACTTAAGTAAGCAGACGCAACTTACATTTAGAGTAATTACTCGTGATATGGATTCTGCTACAAGAATTCGTTCCAACAATGCCTAAATAAAAGACTATATAAAATAACTAAATGGAGTGGCCTAGTGAAATAGAAAAGGTTTATGTAATCTGTCATAGCGAGAAAGAAAAAGAGCGCTACGACCGATTGGTGAAACACCTAAATGATTCTGGAATTCCAGAATCAGTAATTGAATTTATGGCTCCAGTGTGGAGTGATGAGCTTACAAACGATATTATATTTAATGTATATGACCCTTTTCTTCCAAGACCTGTTCCCGGATTAACATTCAAAGGACGTGGACTATCAAAAGGTGAAATATCACTAGCTATTAATTTTTATTCTTGTGTAAAAGATGCAGTTGAATTTAAATACAAAAAAGTTATTATTTTAGAATCTGATATTTGGTTACGTGATAATTTCGTACAGAATCTGACAGATTTACTAAGCGACTTGAAAGAAAAAACATGGGATTATGTAAGTCTTGGTGAAGGTGTTGGAACTAGACCGCCTGAAGCACCATCATCATATTATAGTAAAACAAAAGCATATGTACCTCCTCATCAATTTGTGTATCGCTGTACTGATTCTATGATGTTTCAACTTCCTTATTTAGAAAAAATTGTTAAAACATTTATTCCATTCCGAGAGATTATTGATTGGGAAATGAATTACCAGAATATGTTAAATAATGGTGTTGCTTTATGGGCTGATCCTCCACTTGCAGAGCAAGGAACTTGTTATAATAGACTAGTAACAAGTCTCCCTGCTTAGTACAATGTAATAGGTAATGCTGGTTTTCCATCTTTCGATTGTGCTTCTCCTATAGGAGTTTCTAAATCATCTGGGTCATATAGTTTAAATTTATTAGTACCTTCTTCTTCTAGAATCGCATAACGCACACCTTTATATGTAGTATAACGTGATTTCTTTTCAACCTTCTCTTTCTTTTCTGTTAATTCAAACATAGATGCTGATTCCAGTATGTCTTTTTCAATGTCAGGATGGTATAAGAAATCTCCAACACTACCCTTTAATGGATAACATTTAAATGTTCCATCTTTATTTTCTGCATAATTTATTTCACAATCAATAGCCGCCGATTTCATTGTATTTTCAAGTTGCTCTATAATATTTCTCTTTATCTCACTAACAACATATAAATGTTCATCAGATGTTAAAGTATATGCTGACATTCCTTCTTCAATAGGGATTCCATACTCAATTGCTTCTTTACGTGTAACACCATCTTTCATAGATACAGTTTCATCAATTTTCATGGGGCCAGATTTAGCAACTTGTGATTCTTTAGAGAATACACTCACGTATGTGTAAATAGAAACATTGCGGTCTTTTGGTGGTAAATCTAAGTGAGAGCCAATACGAATAGCACGACCTTTTACTTGTTTTAGACGAACATAATTCCAATATGGCTCCATAATATGAACAGCTCGCACATTCTTTAATGAAATACCTTCAGCACCCGCACTTGTAATACAGAATACTCTGCATATTTGTCCTCGTTTATTATCATTTTCTTTGAATCCAGATTCTAATAAAACATTTAGTAACGATTCTGGCAGTTCATTAAAACGAGCATTAAATACATCAAGACCTAATTTACGTACATCCTCTTTTTCTTGACCAGAGAATGTAATATATCGAGGTTGAAGAGTTCCTTTTTTAAATGAAGCAATTGTTCTTTCACTAAATTGATAATTTCCTTTATCAGTTGATATTATTTCAATAGGTGCATATCCATTTATATCCATTGTCATACGGAAAATACCAATACCTTCCATATCTAAAAACTGAGAATATACTAAACTTGATCCTGGTGTATTTTGAATATTATTTAACATAGCAACATATTTAGCACTTAGTATAGTTAGCCCTTCAGGTCTATCCGCACGTAAATTATCTGATGCAAATTGTACTAAACACCTTTTAACTCTATCAATTGCATCTTTATATAACTCTCCTTGTTTTCTACCTATTTTGCAATCACTTAATGTTAATTGTTTTGCGGTTGTTAATGCTAATGCTTCCTTTGCGGTTTTTAGTCTTGGCTTCAGTACTGTTTTTGGTTTGCTAGTTTCTATTGCTTGATCCTGTAACAATTGCTGCTGTCTTGTTAAAATCAATCGTTTTTCTTTATCATATTGTTCTTTAAAGTATTCTAATGTAGGCTCTATAGTCTCCATTTCTTCTGATACTTTTAATTTAACTTCTTTCTTGATTACTTTCTTAAGAGCCTTTTTCTCTTCAAGTGTAGCTCCTTGAGGTAATCTTTCATTTAAAATTCTCTTGACTCTCATTTTGAAATATTTCTTATACATTGTAGTGGCTGGATTTTCTTGGACTTCTTCTTGCGCCTCATCTTCTTCATCACTATTATCACCACCTTCTTGTTCAGCATCTTCTTGCTCAGCATCTTCTTGTTCAGCATCTTCTTGCTCTTGCATTTGCTCTTGCATTTGCTCTTGGACTTGTACTTCTTCTAAAGCATCTTCTTGTGCTTTTATTTCTTCTTTAGATAACTCTTCTACATCATCTTCAAGCTCTGGGAAGTTTTCATTATTACTAGTATCTGGAGCAGTATCTAGAATATCTTCATCATCTGGTGCTTCTAATTCTAATTCTTCAATATTATTTGGTCTTGGTCTTACAACTTGAGGTGGAAACGCAAAATTACATATTTGGCGTGAAGCCATACGATAAGAATTTGAAGTAGTAGATTCATTCATTTGAAAGACTTCTGACATAATTGGATTTGAGCCTTTTTTACTTTTTGATTTCTTATCTTTATCTATTTCAGCAGCTCTTTCAATAATATATTTATTCTGTTGATATTCTGACATAGGTACACGAACAATAGTATCACGAACCACTTTTGGCATAAGGTCTTGTCTTGAACCTTTGTAATAAGATACAATACCTGTGAGTCTTTTCATAAGAACAATATTATTAGTAATCTTACCTGAAGGATTAATGAATTTACTTATAAAATCTTCATGATAAATTGGCAACAAAGGTTTAGCGACAAGTTGCGGCTCCAATGAAAAACGGAATCCTTTTTGAGTAAAAAGAGCTTTTAATTCTGCAAGAATCTCTTGTAGTGATGGAATTGAGGTACCATCAGGAAATCTTTCAACGCCAATATCATTTGATATTTTACGAACTCCTTCTGGTAACAGTGACACTAAGAAACGAGTTCCAGAGCCTGCTGAATCTGGCTCTACACGTACAAAATCTGTATAAGCAAACTCTAACAACATTGAATTTATACGTTTTAGTATTTCATCACCAGATACGGCAACAATACCTTCAACTGTAGAAATATAACCATGCAGTACATTTGCTAGAATTCCTAACTCCTCAGGGAAATTAATAAGTGGTGTTCCAGATAATCCAATAATTTTAGAATTTCTTGCTGATAAGAATAGTCTGTAGAATAAATATCCTCTACGATAGTTACGTGGGCTTAGACATAATGAAGGTTTCCATTTATCTGCACCAACTGTCTCTTGAACTATTCTTCGTTTAATTTTATCACCAGCTTTGGTTGTTTCACTTGTCAAATATGGCTCAATCTTGCCTGTCATTAAACGTATAAGATTGTGTATTTCATCAACAATAATTACTGAATCATCAAAATATGTAGGATTATCACATGCTATTTTCTTTAACTTCATAGAATCAATACCGTTATAACTGATAAAATGAATTCTTCCAGTAGGATTTGTTTTCTCGTCATAAATTAATATTGATAATATTTGTTTACGAATCTCAGTTTGCTCATCAGGTGATAAAGAATTATAATTAGGCTCTTGTTCAAAATCTGGAACCCAAATACTTGTCGCCTTTTTTAAATGTGCATCCGATATATTTAATACAGATTTTGCAAATGCTACATGTATAGGTACTGTTTTATCGAGTTTTACCCAATAATTTTGTAACTTGTAGTGACGGAATCCACAAAATGAAATTTCATTCAAAAAGTTTTTGCGTAAACTTCTTGGTGTCATTACAATAATTTTTTTGTTTGATGTTGAAAACAGTGCTTCAGAAGCAGCAATAGCAGAGCATGTCTTACCAGAGCCTAAGCCGTGATATACTAAAATACCTCTATATGGAGAAGCTTGTCGTATATACTCACGAATAAACTTTTGATAAGGATATTTATCACCAGCGGCAACAGGTTCTTGCTCAGATATAGGCTTTAACATAAATGTATCAAATTCACCTTTAATAAAGTCTGAGAATCCTCTTCTTGTATCTGGTACATAAGCCTTTGGAATCTCATTTACATAATGATCACCTTTCTCTTCTTCTAAAATTAAATCACTGAGTTTCTGTAAGGCTTCAGTATAATCTTCTTCTAAGACTTCTTCGAGTTTTGGTGGTGGCTGTTTCTTTTCTTCTTCTTTGACTGCTGCAGTTTCAAACTTCTTTTCAATCGTTGCTGTTACAATAATAGGTACTGATGATTTCTCAATTGATGGCTTTGGCTTTCCAAACATTTGTTTTACGGCTGTTGTAAGAACGGAAGGCTTTGCATCTAAAAATTCTTCTTGTTGAGCGGCAACATTTTTTAATTCTAATGGGGCTTCTTTTGCAAGAACCTTTTCTCCTTTTTTTATAAATCCTCTTAATTTGAAACCTTTTTTTTCAGTCTCACTCATCTCTAATTAGTCGTAGAGAAGTTTTTTAATAAGTAAGCGTTGCTTGTTAGACAGTTTGTAAAACTTTAGCTAGTTTGTAAAACTGCTAATGCAAGACGACTTGCGTCTTGTTAGACAGTTTGTAAAACTGCTAATGCAAGACGGCTAGCGTCTTGTTAGACAGTTTGTAAAACTGCTAATGCA
>Ga0136644_10004665_pt1 | contig 10098 bp, 8 predicted proteins | sample C_130820_EF_Meta_FD_94780 | JGI IMG/M metagenome (GOLD analysis project Ga0136644, IMG submission 94780) | Freshwater microbial communities from Lake Croche, Canada to study carbon cycling - C_130820_EF_MetaG (v2) (version 2) | ecosystem: Environmental > Aquatic > Freshwater > Lake | place: Lake...
CGCCCTTGAACAAGCGATCCTGCCAACCAAAGGCCTCCACTCGGCGCGCCTGCTCGGCAAGCGCGCGCGAATCCTTCGCCACTGCGCTTGAATTCAAGGTCATCTCTTCCATGCAATCCGTCCAAAAGACTCGAAGGTGCCGCCGCCCGCGAAGGGCAGCGTGGGCGCGGTGCCCGCGCTCGTCAGGCGGCAATCACGCGAGGGCACGCTCGCCCCCGCGGGTTACCCACGAGCGTGGCGGCGGACGCTTACTTGGCGGCCCAGACCGGCTTACCGGCAGCGTCCTTGACGTCCGTCCAAGACGCTTGGACCATCGAGACGACGGCGGGAGGCAGTGGCACGTAGTCCATGTCGACGGCGAGTTTCTGACCGTTCTTGTAAGCCCAGTCAAAAAACTTAAGCACTTCAGCCGAGCGATCGGCTTTTTCTGCTGCCTTGTGCATCAGGATGAACGTGGCCGAGGTGATCGGCCAAGCGTTGGTCTCACCCGAGTTGTTCAGGTTGACGCCAAACCCGGGAGCGGCCTTCCAGTCCGCTTTGGCAGCGGCGGCAGCAAAGGTCAAATCATCCGGCTGTACGACTTTGCCAGCCTTGTTGACCAAGCCCAGGTGGGTCATTTTGTTTTGCTTGGCGTAGGCGTACTCGACGTAGCCGATCGCACCCGCAACCTTGGTCACGCTGGCTGCGACGCCGGCGTTACCACGGCCACCCACCCCGGCGGGCCAGGTCACCGTCTTGCCGGCACCGATTTCTTTCTTGAAGTCTGCCGAGTTCGTCGCGAGGTAGTCGGTAAAGCCCGCGGTCGTACCCGAGGAGTCCGAACGATAAACCAGGGTAACCGCCGTATCGGGAAGCGCGACACCGGCGTTCATGGCGGTAATCGCGGGGTCGTTCCACTTGGTGATCTTGCCGCGGAAGATATCGGCGAGCACCTTGCCGTCGAGCTTGAGTTGACCCGGTTGCATGCCTGGCAAGTTAACGACGGCCACGATGCCACCAATCACGGCCGGGAACTGCACCAAGCCGCCTTTGCTGAGGTCATCGCCGCTCATCGGATCGTCGCTGGCGCCGAAATCGACAGTCTTGGCCTTGATCTGGTTGATCCCACCACCCGAGCCCACCGCCTGATAGTTGAGCTGGACACCCGTTGCAGCCTTGTAGGCCTCGGCCCACTTCGAGTAGATCGGGGCTGGGAACGAAGCACCCGCGCCGGTAATCTCGACCGCGCTCGCAGACAGGGGAGCGGCCAGGAGGGCAAAGGAGGCCGCGACGGCGGCGATTTGACGGAATCCAAAGCGCATGGGGGGAGACCTCTTAGCAAAAATTAGAATCGCCGAGGACGGCAGACGGGTCCGACAATGCACACCAAATGTTTCAAGAACATGAAAACGCATGGTGCGCTGCGGCAACGCAGGGTCTGTTTTCGTGGCCCGATGACAGTCGTCAACGCTGCGCCGCGACGCTCGGGTGAGCGCGAAAGCCGCATGGAATGTGGTGCCGGGAGAGGGAATCGAACCCTCATGGGCTTTCGCCCGCCGCATTTTGAGTGCGGTGCGTATACCGTTTCGCCACCCCGGCCTCGGACGCGCGCAGCGCGCTTGGCAGCCGTGATTATCGGTCGGATTGCCAACTACGCCAAACTAACGTGTTTACCCCACCTTTGCGCCGTCTTCCGCCCGCCACTTTCTCGCTTCCCCGCTTAACGCAACCGCCCCCCGTGCAGACTTCGGACTTCGACTTCACGCTACCCGAACATCTCGTCGCTCAGTGGCCCCTGCCGGAGCGCGCCGACTCTCGCCTGCTGCGTGTGCAGGGCGACGCCCTCGATGCTTACTCGTTTCGCGAACTGCCTGACTTGCTGCGCCCGGGCGACCTCCTGATCTTCAACGACACCCGGGTGCTGCGCGCACGGCTGCACGGTCGGCGTGCCTCGGGCGGCCGCTTGGAGCTTTTAATTGAACGCATCGTCGATGCGCACAACGTTTTGGCACAACTGCGGGCGAGCAAAAAACCGTTCCTGGGTGAGCGCCTGGCGTTCGGCGAACAGCCCTTCTTTGCGACGATGCGCGGTCGTGCCGGAGCATTGTTTCGGCTCGAATTCGAGTCACCGATCGATACCGTGCTCGAGGCCGCTGGCGAACTCCCCCTGCCGCCCTACATTACCCGGACGCCTGACCGCGCAGACGAGACGCGCTACCAGACCGTGTTTGCGTCGCGTCCTGGTGCGGTTGCTGCGCCAACGGCTGGCCTGCACTTCGACCAACCGCTGCTCGCCCAACTTCAGCAGCAAGGCGTTGAAACCGCATTTCTGACGCTGCAGGTCGGCGCTGGGACGTTTCAACCCGTGCGCGGCGAAGACCTCGCGCAACACCAGATGCACAGCGAGTGGTACGAAATCCCTGCAAGCACCGTCGATGCGCTCGAGCGCACGCGCGCTCGTGGCGGGAAAGTGGTCGCCGTGGGCACGACCTCGCTGCGCGCCCTTGAATCCAGCGCGCGTGCGCACGGAACCGTGCTGGCTGGCAGCGGCGAAACCCAACTCTTTTTGAAGCCCGGCGATCGCTTTGCCGTGGTCGATCAACTGATTACCAATTTTCATCTCCCGCGTTCGACGCTGATGATGTTGGTCAGCGCATTCGCGGGCACGGAACGCATCCGCAGTGCTTATCAATACGCGATCGCGCAAGAGTTCCGCTTTTTCAGCTACGGGGACGCCATGCTATTAGAAAGAGAGGACCTTTCCGGGAGCGCCACACATGTTTAAGTTTGAACGATTGGCGCAACAGGGGCGCGCCCGCCATGGCCGCCTGAGCCTCAACCACGGCAGCGTAGAAACCCCGATTTTCATGCCAGTGGGAACCTATGGGGCGGTCAAGGCGATGAGCCCTCGCGAACTTGAGGAAATCGGCGCCCGCATCATTCTCGGCAACACCTTCCACCTTTGGCTACGTCCCGGCCCCTCGGTCATTTCGAGCCTCGGGGGCTTGCATGGTTTTAATCGCTGGCAGCACCCAATTCTCACGGACTCGGGTGGCTTTCAGGTCTGGAGTCTGGGGAAACTGCGCACCATCGGCGAGGAGGGCGTTCGCTTTGCCTCACCGATCAACGGCGACCGACTGTTGCTGACGCCGGAGGAATCGATGCGGATTCAGCATGCGCTGAACTCCGATATCGCGATGGTCTTCGACGAATGCACCCCTTATGAAACCGACGGCGTCCTGACCTCACACGCCCAAGCCAAAGAATCGATGGAGCTGTCGTTGCGCTGGGGTCGACGCTCCCGCGATACGTTTGATCGTCTACAACGCGAACAACCGGGTCCCTGCGGAGCGGAATCGCCAAACGCACTCTTTGGCATCGTGCAGGGCGGAATGTTCACCGACCTGCGCGACCGATCGCTCGAGAAGCTCAGTGAAATCGGCTTCGAAGGATTCGCCATTGGCGGGCTCTCGGTCGGCGAACCCAAAAGCGAGATGCTCCGCATTCTCGACCACGTCGCGCCACGACTTCCCGCAGACAAACCGCGCTACCTGATGGGCGTGGGAACGCCAGAGGACCTCGTCGCGGGTGTCGCTGCCGGCATTGACCTATTCGATTGCGTAATGCCCACGCGGAACGCCCGCAATGGGTGGCTCTTCACGCGCTTTGGCGACCTGCGCTTGCGTAACGCGGTGTGGCGCGACGACCCCCGGCCTATCCAACCGGGCTGCGCGTGCTACGCCTGCGCGGGGGGGTTCTCACGCGCTTATCTGCAGCACCTGCAGAAAGTCGACGAAATTCTGGGTGCGCGCTTGGCGACGATTCACAACTTGCATTACTACCTGGAACTGATGCGAACGATGCGCGCTGCCATCGCCCAAGGGACCTTTGAGGCGTTCGTGCAGACCTTTCACCGGGAGCGGGCGCGGGGCGTGGGCGATGGGAGCGGCCAGGATGGGGGCGGCTATACTTGAGCCGCTTACGAACCCTGTTTTGCCCCTACCCGCCCCGGAGCTTCGCCCCGTGTTGATTTCCTCTGCCTACGCCCAGTCGCCGTTCGGCGCGGCTGGGACCGAAAGCTTGATGAGTTTTCTGCCCATCATCCTGATGTTTGGTGTGCTGTACTTTTTGATGATTCGCCCGCAGATGAAGCGTCAAAAAGAGCACAAACAAATGATCGACGCCCTCGCCAAGGGCGATGAAGTGATTGCAGCAGGCGGCATCGTCGGCAAAGTGAGTAAGCTCAGCGACGCTTATGTCAGCCTCGAAATTGCCCGTAGCACCACCGAACGCAATGGCGAACGGAGCAACGATCGCAACGCCGAGCACGTGGTGGAGATCCAGCTGCAGCGCTCGGCGATCCAACAAGTCCTGCCCAAGGGAACGATCAAGGCAATCCAGTAAGCCGCCGTGAACCGTTTCCCTCTTTGGAAGAATCTTCTCGTCGTACTCGCCTTATTGGCCGGTGCGCTGTACACGGCTCCCAACTTTTTTGGTGAGGCGCCCGCGGTCCAGATTTCGGCCATCGCCGCCACCGCGCGTGTCGACACGGTGCTCGCGGGCCGCGTCGAACGCGCACTGAGCGAGGCCAACATTAGCCACGACGGGTTGCTGGTGGACGGCAACTCGATCAAGGTGCGGCTGCGCGACACCGACACGCAACTCAAAGCCAAGGACGTGATCGCTCAGGCGCTCACGCCAACGGGTCAAGAACCGAGCTTTGTGGTCGCGCTCAATCTGCTCGCGCGAACGCCGGCGTGGTTAACCTCAATGCGAGCGCTGCCGATGTACCTGGGGCTCGATTTACGCGGTGGCGTCCACTTTCTGCTGCAAGTCGACACCCGCGCGGCGGTCCTCAAGCGGATCGAGGCAAGCGCCGCCGAGATCCGCTCGAGCCTGCGTGAACGAGGCATCCGCCACGCCGGCATCTTGCGTGCGGGCGAAACGATCGAACTGCGGTTCCGCGCCGATGGGTCCGACAACGCCAACGCCGAAGTCATTCGTACGACCGCCAAGAACCGCATTGCGGAAGACTTCCCAGGCTTCAACGTCACCCCCGCCGAGGCAGAGGCCGGGAGCAAAGATTTGCGGCTGCTCGTAACGCTCAAACCAGAAACACGCGTACAGGTTCTCGATAACGCGCTCAAGCAAAATATCGTCACACTCAACAAGCGCGTGAATGAGCTCGGCACCTCTGAGCCGGTGATTCAGCAACAAGGCGCAGACCGCGTCGTGGTTCAGTTGCCCGGGGTGCAAGACACCGCCCGCGCGAAGGACATTCTCGGGCGTACCGCGACCTTGGAGGCGCGCCTCGTCGATGTCTCGACGCAAGCGCAAGCCGCCCTGACCGGGGCTGGACCGGTACCCTTCGGTTCGGAGCTCTTTACCGTGGGACGGGGCGCCCCGGTCGTACTTAAAAAGCAATCGATCTTTACCGGCGAACAGTTGACGGGCGCGCAAGCCACGTTCGATCAGAACCAACGTCCCGCGGTTGCCATCGACCTTGAAGCGGCAGCAGGGCGCACGCTGCGGGAGGTCTCGCGCGAGAACATCCGCAAGCCAATGGCCGTGGTTCTGTTTGAGCGCGGCCGCGGCGAAGTTTTGACGGTGGCCACGATTCAGGATGAACTCGGCGCGCGCTTTCAGATTACTGGGATGCCAAGCCCGCAGGCGTCAACCGATCTAGCCTTGTTGTTGCGTGCAGGCGCACTCGCGGCGCCGATGGAAATCGTTGAGGAACGCACGATCGGCCCCAGCCTCGGCGTCGAAAACATCACCAAGGGCTTCCACTCGACGCTCTATGGATTCGCCGCCATTGCGGCGTTCATGGTGGCTTACTACGCCCTCTTCGGTGTTTTTTCGACCCTCGCCTTGGCGGCCAACCTGTTGCTGCTCATCGCGCTGCTGTCGCTCTTGCAAGCGACCCTCACCCTGCCGGGGATTGCCGCCATCGCGCTCACGCTCGGCATGGCGATTGACGCGAACGTACTCATCAACGAGCGCATTCGCGAAGAGTTGCGCAACGGTGCGAGCCCACAGATTGCCATCGTCACCGGATACGAACGCGCTTGGGCGACGATCCTGGATTCAAACGTCACCACGCTGATTGCCGGCCTTGCCCTGCTTGTCTTCGGCTCTGGCCCGGTACGCGGCTTTGCCGTGGTGCATTGCCTGGGGATTTTGACGTCGATCTTTTCGGCGGTGATTGTCTCGCGCGGGATCGTCAACCTCTGGTATGGACGGCAGCGCAAAACGAGCGGGTTGTCGATTGGCCAGATCTGGAAGGCAAACGCATGAGGCCTTGCTCTGATCACACCGAAACCCCCATCCGATTGACGCTGAGTCGGCAAAGATAAGGCCAGAGCTCGCCATGGAATTTTTCCGCATTCGACGCGATATCCCCTTCATGCGCCACGCGCTGGTGCTGAACATGATTTCGCTGCTCACCTTTCTCGCCGCTGTGGCGTTTCTGGCGACGCGCGGCCTGCACTGGTCGATCGAATTCACCGGTGGCACGGTGCTCGAGATCGCCTTCCCGCAAACCGCGGATATCGAGCGCGTGCGGACGACTGTGGCCGCGCTTGGCTACGACGACCCCCAAGTACAAAACTTTGGCACCTCGCGCGACGTCATGATTCGCCTGCCGGTGCAAGCCGGGGTGAGTAGCAGTGCTCAGAGCCAGAAAGTGTTTGAGGCCATTAAAGCCGATGCGACGACGCCAGGCGCCGATCAGGCGCAACTGCGGCGGGTCGAATTCGTCGGCCCGCAAATCGGCGAAGAACTCGCCACCGACGGCGCCCTCGCGCTGCTCTTCGTTGTAATTGGAATCGTTATCTATCTAGCGATTCGGTTCGAATGGAAGTTCGCCATCGCTGCGATCATCGCGAACCTTCACGATGTCATCATCATTCTGGGTTTCTTTGCTGCCTTTGGCTGGGAGTTTTCGCTCACGGTACTGGCCGCCGTGCTCGCAGTATTGGGTTACTCGGTCAACGAGTCCGTGGTGATTTTCGACCGCATTCGCGAGACCTTTCGGCGCAAGCGCGGTCTGAGCACTCGCGAAGTGATCGACCACGCGATCACGAGCACGATCTCGCGCACGATCATCACCCACGGATGCACCGAAATGATGGTGCTCTCGATGCTGATCTTCGGTGGACCCACGCTCTTCCACTTTGCCCTCGCGTTGACGATCGGGATTCTCTTCGGGATCTATTCCTCGGTCTTTGTCGCAGCGGCAGTCGCGATGTGGCTCGGCGTCAAACGCGAAGATTTGATCAAACCGGTGAAAAAGCGCGAGGACGGGCAGCCCGAGCTGCCCTGACGCTCGCCTACACAGCGCGCGCCAGTTGCGCGGCCATGCCCAAATAAGTCGCGGGGGTCAACGCCAAGAGCCGCTGCTTAGCCGCGTCCGGGATCGCCAGGCCATCGACAAAAAGCTGCAGACTCTGCGCATCCATTGAGCGCCCGCGGGTCAGCGCCTTGAGCTGCTCGTAGGGGTTTTCGACCCCATAGCGCCGCATAACCGTCTGGATGGGCTCCGCCAACACCTCCCAACAAGCGTCAAGATCGCGCGCAAGCGCGGTCGGCTCGAGCTCAAGTTTATCCAAGCCGCGCAACAGACTCTCCCATCCCAACAAGCTGTGGCCGAGGGCAACGCCGATATTGCGTAACACGGTCGAATCGGTGAGATCGCGCTGCCAGCGCGAGATCGGCAGCTTTTCCGCGAAGTGGCGCAGCAAGGCGTTGGCAACCCCGAGGTTGCCTTCCGAATTTTCGAAGTCAATCGGATTGACCTTATGCGGCATCGTCGACGAGCCCACCTCGCCGGCACGCATGCGCTGACGAAAATAGCCCAGCGAAATATAGCCCCAGAGGTCGCGGTCCAAATCGATCAAGATCGTGTTGCAACGGCCGATCGCATCAAACAATTCCGCGAGGTCGTCGTGCGGTTCTATCTGAATCGTGTAAGGGTTAAAGACCAGCCCCAAGCGGTCTTCAACCACCGAGCGGGCGAAGTTTTGCCAATCAAGGTCAGGAAACGCGACCAGGTGCGCGTTGAAGTTCCCCACCGCACCGTTCATCTTGGCACGCAGTTCGACCCCCGCGATGCGAGCACGCGCGCGGTCGAGACGCGCCACGACGTTGGCGAGCTCCTTGCCCAGCGTCGTCGGTGTCGCGGGTTGCCCATGGGTGCGCGAGAGCATCGCTTGGTCGGCAAAGGCATGCGCCATGGTGCGCAACCGATCCCGGAGGCGGTCGATGGCGGGAAGCAAAACGCCCGCGCGCGCGCCCTCGACCATCCGCGCGTAAGCCGTGTTGTTGATGTCCTCAGACGTACAAGCAAAATGAATGAACTCAGCGGCACGCACGAGCTCATCGTCGCCCGCGACTCGTTCTTTCAAAAAATACTCGACCGCCTTCACGTCATGGTTAGTGACCGCTTCGATCGCCTTGATCCGGCTTGCGTCAGAATCCGAAAAACCGTCGGCGATCGCCCGCAAACGCTCTTTGCTCGCCGCGCTTAGGCGCGGCAGGTCGGCACCGTCCGCTTCCGCCAGCCCAATCAACCAGGCCACCTCAACGAACACGCGCTCGCGCATCAAGGCGCCCTCGGACATCCAGTGCGAGAGCGCGTGAACGCGCTTCGCGTAGCGTCCGTCCAAGGGAGAAAGCGCTTGAATGGTCGGATCGACAGCGCCCAAGGAAGGGGACGGTTCGCGAGAAGGTTTTTCAGCAGAAGGCATGGCGAGCCGTATCAACAGAAGGGACCCGAGGATGCTATCGAGGCGTGGGCTATACTGCAAACGCAGGGGCGAGCACCCTCCCCGCACCTCGTTCTAGCGACCCTCTACCGCCTTACCGCCATGATCCTGATTGGCTCGCTCACCAGCCCTTACGTCCGCAAAGTCCGCATCGCGGCGGCGGAAAAGCGCATCGAGCTCCAACTGCGGCTCGAAGACGTTTGGGGCGACAGTTCATCGATCGGCCAGCTCAACCCCTTGGGCAAAGTCCCCACCCTCGTGATGGAGGACGGCGGAACCGTATTCGACTCGCGGGTCATCGTTGAATACCTCGACCAACTGACCCCTGTGCACCCCCTGATCCCCGAGAAAGGCCGCGCGCGCATCGAAGTGCGTTGCTGGGAAGCGCTGGCGGACGGCCTCATGGACGCCGCAATTTTGGCCCGACTCGAAGTTGCCTTGCGCCCGGAAAGCGAGAGAAGTCCAGCCTGGATCGCTCGGCAGATGAAAAAAGTGGACGCGGCCATCGATGCGCTCGCGACCGGGCTCGGCACCCAAGAATGGTGCTGCGAAGGGAAATTCTCGCTCGCCGACATCGCCGCCGGCTGTGCACTCAGCTACCTCGACTTCCGCTTTCCCGATCTCGACTGGCGCTCGGGTAACGCGGCTCTGAGCCACTACGCCGACAAACTGCTGCGTCGTCCCTCGTTCGTTGAAACTCAGCCCCCGGCGCCCTAACCCGAAGCTCCCTGCTTCTGAATCTACAACATGCGATTAACTGTTTTCGGCGCCGGCTATGTTGGCCTTGTTACTGGCGCCTGCTTTGCGGACATGGGCAACCACGTCACCTTAGTTGACGTCGACGCGGCCCGCGTCGAGGGCCTGCGCCAAGGCCGCGTACCGATCTACGAGCCCGGCCTGGACGCGATCCTACATCGCTCGACCGCCGACGGTCGCATGCTGTTTACCACCGAAGCGGGCCCCGCGATTGAATCGGCAGAAGTCATTTTTATCGCCGTCGGCACCCCCCCTTCAGAAGACGGGTCGGCCGATCTCAAGCACGTCCTCGCGGTGGCTCGGACGATCGGCAAACACCTGAACAAACCCAGCATCATCGTCGATAAAAGTACAGTCCCGGTGGGCACTGCTGACCGCGTGCGTGAATGCATTGCCAATGAGCTCCGGGAGCGCGTGCTGTCGATAAACTTCGCCGTGGCGTCCAATCCGGAGTTCCTCAAAGAGGGCGCGGCGATTGATGATTTCATGCGCCCCGATCGAATCGTCGTTGGCTGCGAGGACGCCGATGCGATCGCGACCTTGAAAGCGCTCTACGCGCCCTTCTCGCGAAACCACGAGAAGCTCATCGTGATGGGTA
>Ga0136644_10004666_pt1 | contig 10097 bp, 5 predicted proteins | sample C_130820_EF_Meta_FD_94780 | JGI IMG/M metagenome (GOLD analysis project Ga0136644, IMG submission 94780) | Freshwater microbial communities from Lake Croche, Canada to study carbon cycling - C_130820_EF_MetaG (v2) (version 2) | ecosystem: Environmental > Aquatic > Freshwater > Lake | place: Lake...
ATGGAGATATGAGATATGTTTCATATCAAAATTTAAAAGATTTTGATAATTATAAAAAACCTGATGGAACTATTATAAAAGATGGGTTAACAGCAAGAACTTGGGCTTTTTCTCCAGGAAATCCAATAGCTAATTTTTTGGGATGTACAAGGCAATTATCATTAATTATTGGTTCTAATTTATTTGTTCACGCTGGTGTTTTACCTAAAGTTGCACAAAAATATGGAGTAGAAGATATGAATCAAATTATGTCTTTGTTTTTATGGGATAAATTAAATAACTATGATGCTAAAGAATTACTTGATTCAGCTGACTATTCCCCTTTATGGAACAGAGTTTTTGGAAATAAAATGAAAAATGAAAATCAATGTAATACTTTATTGAATCCATTAAAAGAAATTTATAAAGTTGATAGAATTTTTATTGGTCACACTCCACAAACAGATTCTGGTATTACAAATACTTGTCAAGGAAGAATTTGGCTAACCGATTATGGTGCATCCAAAGCTTTTGACCAATTTGATTCTTTTTATGTAAATAGTGAAAAAAGGTCTGAAGTTAGAGAAGCTCAAGTTCTTGAAATTTTAAACGATGGAGAAAAAATTAATATTTTAAAATAAATTACCGTTTCATAAATTTAATTTTATTATTTTAAAATTAAATTAACGAATTATAATGATTTCTATTTTTTAATCAAGCATTTTTTTATATTTATCCATGTTGGATTCAAATAATTCAAATGCCTTCTTTGATACTTCAACTGCACCCATTTCAGGGTTCTTTTCTTTAATTTCTCTTTGAACTGCACCAGCTACTTTACCGGCTTTGGGGCTGTTAGGAATTCCAAGTTTAGCTGCGATCTTTTTTTTTAATTCTAAAAAAGCAGCGAATCCAGGATTATTTCCTCCACTCATCTTCTTAGAGCCTTTTTTAGAAGCCTTTTTGGAAGCCTTTTTAGAAGCCTTTTTAGAAGCCTTTTTAGAAGCCTTTTTAGAAGCCTTTTTGGATTTTTTAGCACCACCACTCATTTTCTTAGAGTTTTTTTTGGAAGCCTTCTTGGAAGCCTTTTTGGAAGCCTTCTTGGAAGCCTTTTTAGAAGCCTTTTTAGATTTTTTTGCTCCACCAACTAAAGGATGAACTTCATCATTACTTAATGGCATTGTTTCTTCTTTACCACCACCCTTCATTTTGTAGGAACCTTTTTTAGAAGCCTTTTTAGAAGCCTTTTTAGAAGCTTTCTTTGAAGACTTTTTTGATTTCTTAGCTCCACCACTCATTTTCTTAGAATTTTTTTTAGAAGCCTTTTTGGAAGCCTTTTTAGATACCTTTTTAGATTTCTTTGCACCACCGCTCATCTTTTTGGAACCTTTTCTAGAACCTTTCTTGGAACCTTTCTTGGAACCTTTCTTAGAACCTTTCTTGGAACCTTTCTTAGCACCACCGCTCATTTTTTTAGAAGATTTTTTTGAACCTTTTCTGGATGCTTTTTTAGAGGATTTTTTAGAAGCTTTTTTAGAAGCTTTTTTTGAGGATTTTTTAGCGCCACCTACCATAGTAGATTTTGCAAGTTTTTTAGGTAACATATTATCGTCCATTAAACTAAACTATAAAAAAAAATTATTAAATAAAATTTAAATCAAATTTTATTTACACTAAATTATAATTTACACTAAATTATAATTTACACTAAATTATAATTTACACTAAATTATTATTTACACTAAATTATAATTTACACTAAATTATTATTTTCTAGAACCTTTTTTTGAATTTTTTTTAGAACTTTTTTTAGATGATTTTTTTCCTTTTTTAGCTCCACCGCTCATTCTTTTGGAACCTTTTTTAGAAGCTTTTTTGGAGGCTTTTTTTGAGGCTTTTTTGGAAGCTTTCTTTGAACCCTTTTTAGCACCACCACTCATTCTCTTGGTTAATTTTTTAGAACCTCTTTTAGATGATTTTTTAGATGATTTTTTAGAACCTCTTTTAGATGATTTTTTTGCACCTCCTTTAATATTACCATTTTCAAAAAAACTAGTTAAAGTTCTAATTCCAGAATTAATAGCTTCTCCAGCTGAATCTAATAAACTTTTTTGAGGAGTTACTGATGTAGTTGAATTTGCACTAGAATTAATATCTGGAACATTAGATGAGGTTAAGGAAGATACGGGTACTTCAGAATCAGAAGTTGCAGATAAAGCATTAGTTGCAATATTTGGCATTTCAGAAGAAGTTTCATCAGAAGGTTTTTTAGAAGAGATAAATAATTCATTAGGAACAGAAACTTTGGCAGGGGAATTATTTACAGAAGAAGTTTCAGAAAGATTACTCATTGGAACGCCAGTGAAAGGTGATGTTTCAGAGTTACCTGATTTTTTATTTAAAATATTACCTAAAATTGAGGAAGAGGATTCAGAAGTTGGGTCACTAGGAACTTTTTTATTAGAAATAAATAAATCATCGTTTCCACCTGCTTGTATTTTATAACCAGCATTTTTTAATAATTCATAAGCTTTCTTTAATTCAGATTCATTGCCACCACCATTTTGTCTACTTTCACTTTGGAGCATACCTCTTAATCTATTTTCAATAACAGCAGTTTCAGTAGAATTATTTTCAGATGATTCACTTGTTAACATAGAAATTAATTGGTTTACTTCTTCATTTGTAGCTGATAAATTTAAATTACCGCCATTTTGTTTCTTTGGTAAAAAGTTTTTAACAGAACTATTAGATTTTGCATTTACTATTGTTAAATATTCAGGTAATTTTAAACTTACTTCACTTGAATTTTCACTGAATAAATCTTTTAATAGATGTTTTTCAAAATTATTAGACATATATATATATATTAATTTAGAAATTAAATAGTTTTATAATATTTTTTATAAATAATATTAATAAGATAGATGTATATTAATCAAATTGATGATTTATTTGATAATTTACTAAATAAATTATTTGAATATTTAATTAAAAATAAAACCTTTGATAAAATAACAAAGGATACAAACTTTGTCAAATATCAAAATGAAATAATGAAAACCTTAAAAGATTTTTTAGAAAAAACTCTTTCAAAAAAGGAAATTGTAGACATTGTTAAAAATGAAAATTATTATCAATATATTTTTGAAACAATTAAAAGGTATTGTGCTTTTTATGTGTATTTGGGTATTTCTTATTATTACACAGGTGGAAGAGATTTATTTATTACTAATATAATTGAATCTTCTAAAAATCAAAAAGATTCTACTTTTCAAATTGCTAATTTTTATAATTCAGAAAACAATTCTAAATTAATTAATTTCTTTAATGATATTAAAAATATTCAAAAATTAATTCAGGATGGAAAAACATTAGATAAGATTAAAATTATTCTTGAAAATAATAAAGTAAAATTTGATTCTACAATAAAATTATTTAATAATTTAGGCGACGATTACATAATTGAACATTTTTTAATAAAAGATAACTTTCATTCTATTTTAAAAACATTAATTTTTGGTCAAATTTATATTAATGAAGAAAAGAATGAAATTGTTAGATTTTTAAATCAAGAAGAAAATAAAGATGGGGAATATATTTATATTGAAATTATTAGGTCAAATGAAAAAAAATTAATTGATTTTAATTTGATTCAAAAATTCTTAACTCTACAAGAACTAAAAATAGGATTAGCTGAGGATTTTTATAATTATTTAGTTGAAATGAGAGAAAATAAAGAATTTATTATTAAAGAAGATAAGGATTTTATTAATTTTTTATTTTCTAGAGGTATTGTTATACCTATTACAGAAGATTTTTTAAGATATCATGATAATAATGAAAAATATGATGCTGGTTCTTTAGTAGGTGATAATTTAAAAGAAAGAGATGCAACCAAAATAAAATATGTAATTAATAAATTAAATAATATTAGAAATTATTATTCACCTTTAATGGAAAAAAATCCTAAATTAAAATTAGATACTGAAAAATTATTTCATAAATCTCAAGACCCTAAACAAGTAGTTTTATATAATGAAAATGAAGAATTAAGAATTGTTCAAAAACTAGAAAATTCAGAGAATGCTGCCGATACTGATTTGTTAATTGATTTAGATAATGTTAGAAAATATTCTTTTGTAAATTATAAAAATTTTTCCAAAGATGGTTTTAAATTAAGAACTAGTAAGAGTATTGAAGCTATTCGTTATATAAATGTTAAAAAGAAAAAAACAGATACTTTAGATATAAGAATAGGTAATGATAGTATTGATTTAAGTGTAGTTGGTATTGGTTGGAATCCATCAAATACACCATTAAACTGTTTTAAAATTAAAAATTTTAAAAATGTATTAGAAATAACAAAAAAAGAAAATGGGTTTTTATCTTTTACAAAAACAATGAAATCTACTTTTGATAAAGAAAACAAAAATTTATTTTATTGGTTATTTGATGTTAAAAAAGATATTCCGAAGGTAGATACTTATAATGATTTTAATTCTATAAAAGTTATGATCAGACAAATTTATGAAAATTTTATTGATTTGGTTAAAAATAAATTTGAAGATTACATAAATAAATTAGATGATATAAATGTTTGGGATGTAGATAATTTATTAAAAGCTTATAACGAAAGGTATTTTGATTTTAATTTAAGTCCTGAAATTAAAAATATTTTAATTGAAAAAGCATTAAGCAAATTAAAAGAAATAGAAATAACCGTAGATGATGTTGATGAAATGATACCTGGTAAAAGAGATAAAATAATACAGCTTCCTAAATTAAATATAGAAAAAATTAAAAAAAATATTTTATTAGTTAATTTTGAAAAAGCAGAAGAAATTATATTAGAAAAAGAGATAACAGAGCCTATTTGTTTACATTATGTAAAATGGAAAAACATTAATAGACTTTCTAAAACTAATTCAGAAGAATTTTCGCAAAGTGTTGTTGACTTTGCAAAACAATATGTAAAAATTAGTAAGACTGGAGATTATATGTGTAAAAGTTGTGATGAAATATTATCATTACAAAAGTTTATTTATGAAGGAACTTATGTTGAAGAATTAGATACTTTTATGACAACTAATATTGCTGTAAATCAAAAGTTAGAAGAAATACCTAAATATTCTAAATATATGAGAACAATTAGAAATTTAGAAAAGAATATTGAAAAAATAGCTTATTCTACTGATTTAAGTGTATATATTGGAACTAGTCCAACAATAAGATTAAAAAGAAAACTAGTAATTAAAGATGTTTTAGATTTGATTTTACTTCATACCGATTATTTAAGAAAACAACCAAAAAATAGAATAGAAGAAGCTTATAAAAAGTATAATATATCAAAAGATTTTACAAATTTGTTCTTTTTTGAATTAAAAGATGAAATATTTTTAACAAGTTCTACAGATACTGATTACTATAAATTAATTAAATACAATAATGTAATAACCTATTTATTATATATTATGATAATTGAATTAAATCCTGGACAACTATTAAATTTAAAAGATGATAAGAGATGTAATTATTTCTTTTATGAAAGATTTGGAAAACCTTTATTTGAAAATATATTTTTGAGATTAAATGAAAAAGAACAAACTCCAATTAGTAAAATACCATTATTATGTTATGCAATTTATTATTTTGCATGTGTATTTACCAATAATAGAATTTGGTTATGGAATGAGAAAAAGGAAGAAGGAGCAAAAGTATCTAAGGAATCAATAGCAAAGAATAAACAAATATCTATTATAAATACTCAAAAAACTATAATTAATACTGTAATTGATTTAATAAATTCTATTGTAGAAGCAAATATTAGTGATAATGTAAAAGAAGAATCTTCTTACGGTGTTAAAAAAGAAAAAAATTACTTGTATGAATTCATTAATACTAGATTTATGCAAAAAATATCAACTACATTCAAAGATATGGATTTATTAAAAAGAATTGAAGGTAATTCTAATAAAAAAGTTAGTATAGATCAAACAACTAAGAAAATTACTTTTTTAGTTAAAAAACCTTTATTGATTGATATTTCTTCTAATAAAGATGAACAAGATTTGATAGATAATAATGATATTTTTTGTGAAGCTACAGTATCTGAATTTGAACATATAGAAAAAAAGATTGCTGATACAAATTTTGATTTATTAACCAATTGTCCCGATGGTAAATTTCATAAATGGAAATTTGAAAATAATGATATGGTTTGCACCCTTTGTAATCAAAATTATTCTGAATTATTAAAATTATATACTAATACTTCTTCAGCTGAAGATGAAAATAAAACATATTTACAAAAATTAAGAATGATTACATTAAATAAATTAGCAAAAAAATATTGTATCAGTGGTGAATTACACGAATTAGATGATAGTTTAATTTGTGTAAAATGTCATAAAAATCCAGAAACAACAAAATTTTCCGAGAAAGATCTTGATAAAATGGATAAAAATATAGAAGAAAAAACATATGAAACGAATTTAGAATCCTTTAAATTAATGAAAAAACATTTATTGGATGAAGAAGAAGCTCGTAATAAAGTTAAAACAATTATGGATAAATTTAATAAAAGGTATTTTGAAAACACAAATAATAAACTATATTCTTATGTTTCAGATTTTATAGATAGAATGATTAAAATTTTAGGAGTTAAAATTAAAATTAATGATAACATTATTTATTTGAAAGAAACATATTATGTATTAGACCATGATTATTTAGGAAATAAAAGAAAAGAAATAGTTTATATACTATCTAGTGATAACAAAGTTGATACATATTTAAATCATCCTCATTATAAAGTAGATGTAATTTATTATAAAGATAAAGCTAATAATGTTTTTGTTTATTACGATTTAATTACCCTACAATATTTAGGATATTCTGAAAACAATAAAGATTTTAAAAGAACAAAATCAAATGCTTCAATCAAAATTAATCTTTCTATAAGAGATTCGATAATGTTACTTGGATTAGAAAATAAATATATGAATTTATTTCATATTAATTCAAGCTATCAAAAAATGAATAAAAAAGAAATCTTAGAAAATTCTAATTATATAATTAATAATTATTTAAGAACAAGAGTATCAAGTTTAAAACAAATTGTTTCTAGAGCTTCATCAATAATAAATACTATAAATAATAATGGTAAATTTAATAGTTTATATGGCTTAGAAGAAAAAAGTTTAATTGATATTTTTACTAAAAAGATTAAAAATTTTAATTTAACAGATAAAGAGGACCACGATTCTGTTTTTAAACATTGGAAAATAATTAGTAATAATATAGGAGTGAATCCAATTCCTGAAAATATACAAATAAATATTACTAAAAATTATTTAGATACTTCAAATTTATTTAATATGAATAATTCTGATTCAAAAATTATTTTCTATCTGATATTTAATTTTAATAGATTATTAGATTATAATCCTCAAGTAGGTATGCAATCTGAAATATGTAATTTGATAATCCAAGTAATTAAATTTTCTTTCAATCAATATTATAGACCTTATTCTAATACTCAAATAAGAAAGTTTGATTTTATTTTAATTAATGAAACTCCATATATTGATGATAATTTGAAAGTAGTTGGATTTTATCAAGAACTATTAAATAATAAAGAAATAGAAGATAAGCAAGAAAAAGAAAAGGATGAAAATTATGACGCTCAGCAAGCATTTGAATCTTTAGATATTGATGATTTTGATGTGGATGATGATGTAGATGGGGCAATTGATTCATTAGATATTCCTGATGAATAAAAATTTTCATGTTAAACGAAATAGTTTAATAAAATTTATATAAATTATTTTTCTATAGTAGAATAATTTAAATGAATATAATAAATAATTCAATCTTAATAATAATTTTACTTTTATTGGCAAATTATTTATCCAATGGTTCTATTCTTCAAGTACTAATGAAATATTATAATTTATTAATTAATTTTATATTTTCTAAAAGCGAAGAATTTACTAATATTATTAGTGAAAAATCAAGAAATTTTTTATTTAGTACTTATGATAATGATAAATTAGAATGTACTTATAAAACATGTGATTTTCCACCAGATTTAAATAAAATTTATAATTCAGAAGATATTGATGATCCAGAAGAAAATTTATATAAAATTAATAAATTCTTGGATAGTTTAATAGATACGAAAAATAATTTGTATGAATTAACTCCTTCAAATGCTAAAGAAATAAATTTAAATAATAATGAAGTTGATATTATCAATAAATTTTTGATTAAATCTCTAAAATCAAAAGATATTAGATTTGATAATATTAGTATTGTTGATAAATTATCTTACTATTCAAATCCTAAAGGAAAAGAAATGAAACCTTTTAAGTTTTCAACTGATGTTTACATAGATGAGAAAGCTTTTGGGAAATTAACAATTTATCTTGAAATGTTTATAAAGAACGATGAAATTTTCTTAGGTTATCCTTCTATAACAAGAATAAGAATAAAACATAAAGATAATATTGAAAATATTTTAGCTTATAGTGATCGTGATAGTGATTCTAGTTTAATACCCGATTCTATTGTTTTTTCTATGGAAACAGAAGCTAAATACGATTTTCAAAATATTAAAAAGAACTCTTATAGAACAGAATCTTCTATAGAAATTCCTGATATGGAAACAACTTCTGAAATTATTACTACACAAGAAGATTAAATAGCTTATTCTTCAGAATCTTTATCTTTTAAATTCTCGCGCATTATTTTAAAGAAAACATCATTTTTTAATATTTCATCTGCTGTTAAAAATTCATCATTAGATAATACTCTACCTTTTTCACTAACTAATTTTCCCGATGTATATTTATCAGGAACTATTCGTTTTACAAATTCTTTTACTTTTTCTGGTATATCTTCAGCAGTCCAAAATTCTGAAAAGAAACCTTTTCTAGTAAAGGTATTAAAAAAATAATGTACATCGTAATATCTATTCTGTTGAGGTGTTATATTAATTTTATTTGTCCAGTCTGCTTCTACCTTGGCATTATCTACAATTCCAGGAATACATGCAAAATCAAAATCCCATAAACCTAATTGAAATCCAACATTGGGAACTATATAAACTTGATTATTAATTACATATTTATATTTTTTATTTGACATATCAATTAAATTTACTAAAAGATTATTTGCTTTTAAATCATTATGTCTAAAACTTGGATATTTTGCTTGAACTATAGCTAAAACAGATAATATTTGAAAAAATATTGTTCTCCAATGTCTAATTTTAAATGTTTTGTAATTTTTTCTTATGTAATCTAAAAGATCTCCACCATTAGCCCATTCTGAAATTAAAACAGAAACATTTTCATAATATTCTCCTTTTTCATATTTTTCTAAAAACTGGTCAAATTTCTTACTGTCAACTATATTATTTTTTGTTAAGGATAGAAAAGGTTTGATTGATGTTCTAAAAGTTGTCATTGGTAATATAATGTGAGGACTTTCTGAACCAATTACAAAATTAGATAATTTTTTTATCATTAATAATTCGGCATTTTCGGGTCTTTTAAAATTATAAGGATCTCCATAATTTTCTTTCTTTGGTAAAGCAACTACTTTTACAGCGTAAGGTTTTCTTGGGTCAGGTTGTCCATTTTCTAAAGGAGCATAAACTCCTTTAAAAGTATGACCTGTTGAACCACTTTTAATATAAAGTAATTTTCCTCCCAAATCAGAAATAGCTTTTCCAAAATCTATATGTTTTATTGGTAATAATTCTCTTACATCTTCAGACTTATTTAATCCCTCGGTTTCAGAACTAGATTTGTAATCAATTATTGAATCTATTACTTTACCTTTAATTTTTTTATTAATTTCTTGTAATCTATCTGGTATTAAATTAAAATTTTTTTTGTCTTTTTCCATTTGCTTATATTAATATTATATAATAAAACTTTTATAATAAAATTAGCTTAAAATTCGTTTAATAAAAAATTAATAAACAAATTATTATTAACTAGAATTGAAAACATAATTATCACTTAATCTGTTCTTAAATTCATCTTCTTTTGTTAACTCATCTTTATATTTATTATAAATATGTTTTACTAAATCTATTTCTAAAGAAG
>Ga0136644_10004668_pt1 | contig 10095 bp, 9 predicted proteins | sample C_130820_EF_Meta_FD_94780 | JGI IMG/M metagenome (GOLD analysis project Ga0136644, IMG submission 94780) | Freshwater microbial communities from Lake Croche, Canada to study carbon cycling - C_130820_EF_MetaG (v2) (version 2) | ecosystem: Environmental > Aquatic > Freshwater > Lake | place: Lake...
CACCACCACAACATTTCACCTGACGGACCTGTTTGGTCCCTCCCTCGATACCCTCCTCGTGGATAGCGTACCGGACGAGGCGTGGGAGAGCCTCCAAAACACGACAGGGCCCACCAACGACACGCTCGTGGCACCCCTGTTCTGGAAAATCTCGTATTCCTCGGTGGCTCTCCAACGCCTGCTTTTGGCCACCGTCTTGGTGCTTGTGCTGCTGCTGTTGGTGGTGGTTTTTGTTGTCGCGTGGCGTTGAAAAAAGTGGTTGCCCTCTACATACATGGCCTATTTTTTATACAATAAAAAATAAAGAGTTCCCCTCAAAGGAGTGAATTCGTAGTATTCCGACGAAAAACGACGACGCCTGCTATCGACTATGTTGTGTAGGTTATTGCATCCTCCCTCCCTTTTTCTTTTCACAACGAAAAAAAAAAATCATCCTCACAGAATAATAAAACCATGTGGGCACGTCTATTGTTTTTTCTCTTGCTGCTCCTCGTATTGATGGTTCTCATGATCATCCATGATGTTTCTCCAAGCACCACGACGCGACAACCTTTCGAACCCTTTCATGAAGGCCCCATGGTGCGAAAGCTGTGCATCTATGCCTACTACGAAAAGGATGACGAGTACAAGAGAAATCTCGAGTTTTTTCTTACACACGGAATCGTGCCCTCCATGCACTACCTGATTGTGGTCAACGGGCAATCGAGCGTATCCGTCCCACGGCTTCCCCACGTGCGCGTGGTGTTTCGTGAAAACACGGGGTTTGATTTCGGCGGGTTTGCGCATGGTCTGTCCATGATTTCCAAAGACAATTATGATTATTTCTTTTTTGTGAATTCATCAGTCAGGGGGCCGTATGGGTACCCCAAAGAAAACGTCGTGTCGACGTGGTCCGACAAATTTGTCGACCTTTTCCGGCAGAAAGACGTACACCTCGTGGGGTGTACCATCAACGTCTACGTCCAAAAGAAAGGGCCGCCACGGACCCATGTCCAGTCGTACGTTTTTGTACTGGACCGCGAGGGTCTCGACCTGGTGCAACCCCATGTGTTTTCCAGTCTGACCCACACCATGAAAGACACCATTTCCGAAAAAGAGGTCGGCATGTCGCAGTATCTTTTACGACACGGTTGGAACATCTCCTGCCTGGCCAAAATGTACCAGGGCTACGACTACCGCACCGTCGCCTATAATTTCAATCTTTCCTCTGAAAAGCACGGAGGAGACCCCTGTTATCAGGGTGCATATTTTGGTGGAACCCTGGACGCGCGAGAGGTCGTATTCCTTAAAACGAACCGCGGCATTCCCGTTTCTTTTTTCCCGTCGACGTTGTACGAAATGTAAATTCTTTTTTTCTTTTTTCAAAAGAAAACCCCTCCCGACTATGGAATCGTTTCGAAAGCAAATTGCGTTTGTCGTGGTGTATGATCCCTCACAAAAATCCACCACCACGGCCGAGAAACAACACTCGTTTACCATCACACCCCTCAAGGACCTTGTGGTGTATGACACCTACGTTTTCCTCCTCTTTGATTATTTTGCCCTCTACGTGCCTCGGCTGTGGCTGGACCGATTCCACTTTCTTAAGAATGTCCACGAGCCACGCTGGGGGGGTTGTCCTCTCGCGGTAGAAGGCTTGTTGTCGATCAATATGACCCAGGACCTGCAGCAGTGCACCTGCAAAAACGATCTCATGCTCGATTTTTCCCTTATCCCCGAATGCCTTTTCCACATTCTTCAGGGAAGCTGTTGGACGTTTATTTCCATGAAACAGCGTCGTGTCCTGCGCTACCTAATGCCCCTCGTCGAATTTCTCGGACCGTGTCCCTCCGAGGTGGAGTACTGGAGGAAAAAATCACAGGGATCGAGCTTTCTCCTGGACATGGACTTGTAGATTCCACCAAAAAAAAAAAGTATTTTAAAAATGCCGTATACGAAAAAAAGCAATGATCCTCCATCTCGACTCCACATTTCGCAATATCAAAAACTACCCCTTCCCTTCCGAGTTTGAGATTGATTTCAACGGCCAGCCTGCCTCGACGCTCCGATCCCGTGATGTCCGTGGGCAATACGCCACCAAGCAGTTTGCCCAGTACTCGTTCCGCTGGGTGGGAAACGAGACGAGCGACTTGTTTGGCATCCCGAACGACACACTGACTGTTCAGGTCATCCCCCTCAACGCCGTTTCGTGCCTGCTGGCGACCCCGGGAAACCCCCAGCTGTACCAGCTTCTCAACGATTACTTTGTGGGAACCATCATGCAGAACACCGACACGGGGTTGTCCGCGGTGGTGGCCATGTACTCGGCCAGCGATTTTGTGTTTACGCTCGACCAGCCCATCTTTTCCACGTATTCCTCGGTGTCCTATACCGAGTACATCCGCGCCGCCGCCACACCCACAAAGGAGCATGCGACGCCTAACCTCGTTTTCGCCACGGTACAGCTTATCAACCCGACATACACCGCCGGCAACAATCTCGTCCTCCTGGGCTCGACCACGCTCATCGCCTCATCCCCCACGGAATTCGCCCTCGCCAAGGGTATCAACACCGCCCTGTTTGTCGAAAACGCGACCCAGAGATGGTCCTCCAAGATCAAGTCCGTCGTCGGCAAGTACCGGAGCGTCATCCTCGAATCATTCCCGTCCTACGCCTCGGGGGACGTCTTTATCGTATGGCTCCAGGACCTCTCCTTTTCCAGCAACGAGATCCGGCTTCACGTGGGGGGTATCCAGGACTTTGTGGTGGCCGAGAAAGGACCCCATTTGTATACCGCGGGAGACCGGCTGACCAATTGCGACGAGACCATTGTTTTTGAGGTGCTTCGTGGACACCCTCTCGAGCTGCGGTGTCTCGAGGCCGGGTCGCGGCAGACCGTCGGCACCTTTGTATGGCTGAAACGACAAGACGAGACGGTCTACCACGTCAAGGTGGGTGTCCTGACGACGGGAAACTGGTTCCGTATCCTCTCTCCGGCCGAGGGAGGGGACAACCTGCCCCCGGCACTCCGGAACGCCGAGGACCAGAAAAATCCTTTTTTCATCATCGGGATCCTCCACCCCGTCAACTATCAGATGATGTATTTTTCCGTGGTCCTTTATGCATGGCCCCTCGTGTACCTCAATATAACCTCCGTCGAGGCCGAAGCCATCAACACGAGCTACGATGAGACGGACACCATTCCTTTCCGATTTTTTGTCATTCCTTTTGTGTCCTTGTTTCCCAACATCAACGCCCCCATTGTGTCCTACCAGAACGCCACCTGCTATCAGGTCAGCATCGCCTCCATCTCTCTACCGAATCTCCCTGTGTGCGGGTTCGACATCCTGTTGTCGGATCTCCCCTACATTCTCGTGACGCTGACCAACGTCAATTCCGCCAACAACGATTCCTACGGAACGCTCCTGTCCAACAACCCCGCCAGCTTTAGCGCGAATTTTGTCTGTCCCATTGCCAATATCCGCAACCCCAATATCGTCAAGTTTGTGGTGGTCAGCTCCAACCAGAAAACGCTGTTCAAGTTTACACCCCGCAACTCGCTCAAATTCCGCATCGCGCTCCCCAACGGTGAATTGTTGAGGTACAGCACCACCTTTGTCCCCTACGAGATCCCGTGCCAGCCCTGCTTGACCTCCACATCGTGCCTGTCCCTCCCACTGACCCCGTGTCCGTCGATCAACCAACCATTGAATGCCAACACCCTCGACGACAATGCCATGAAAGTGTATCCCCTGACGTACAGCAACCTCATCTCGGCGACATTTGTGTTTACGGCGGTGTAAAGATTAAAATAAATGGTCAGGATACGACGATCACGAAAACGATTAGGCGATATGTAATAAGAAAAGCCGAGACGTTTATCCTACGTCCTCGACATTATGTACTCTACCACTGGTCCTTTCCGTGTACCGGTATGGAGGAATACAGCAATAATTTCTTTTTTTTTTTTTCATCATGATGAAATAAAATGGTTTCCTCACCATCACCACCATCGAAAAAAGCAAACGTGGCGCGATGGCTCAATCTCGCCGGTGCGATACGTGGGGTGGCAGCCGTTGGCGCTGGATTCTTGGGAGCCTTGGGTTCGGCGTTTTTTTTGAATGCACTCAATGATATAACCAGTGTCGCCGCCGCGGCGTCGCGATTATCTTTCCAAGGATATGATAAAAATGAACAACGACGAATCCGTATCGCCTCGGCGGTTCAAATCGCTTCCCTCACGAGCATGTACGGGGTCATGCTCGGAGTCGGCCCCTTGACCTCTCGAATTCCAGAGGGTCGTGTGGCGTTCAAGACTCGTGCCACGTTCAAAGGAATAGAAACTGCCCTAAATTTCACTGGAAACATAGCCTCCCCTTTCGAGCTTCAAGGAAAAGTATCCAAAAAAGATTTGGCCATCAATATGGCGTTCGTCGGAGTGGCCAGTGCTTCTTCCTTTTTTTCCCATGGTCGTCAAGAAATCAAATCGTTCCACTCCATGAACCAAGAGTACGAACGACGTTATCGTGGTGTTCCTCCGGAGGACGTGGAACCACTGCTTGCCCAGGGTGGAGTGGGTGTTCAACCACAACACCCTGTGGGTGTAGGTGTTCAACCCCAAGATCCTGCCCATTTACACCAGCAACAGCCACCTCCTCCAGGTGGAGTAGGTGTTCACGCACAGCCACCACAACAACCACAGCAACCACAGCAACCACCACCTGTTGTAGGTCCGCTGCATAACACCATTCCACATCCCTTACCGCCTGGACAATATCTTATTCTTCCTCATCATACTTCGGATCCTTGGCTTCTTCCTCCAGGGCATACTGCTACATTAATGGCTTGGCAACCACCTCATCTTCCTGAACATATTCGAAATTATCTGATCATGAATAATGGATGGAATCCACCCCCTGAATGGAATGATCCCTGAAGAATAAATATAATATCATCCACTACGCGTACGACAACACCATTCAAATCGGATGACGTCCTCTCCCTCTGTCGAACATCGGTCCACGTCCACTACCGGGATCGTCCATGCAAACTCTCGTTCCGGCAAGTTATAAAAACAATCTCCTTCACGATCGTGCGCGATGATGACCGCCGAGACCCGGTACATGGCTTCCCCGTCGCAGTACACGACGAGTTTTTTGTCCAGCAGGTGTAGATCGATCCGAGGCAGTCTCTCGCGACGGTACGGCGTCCATATCCCAAAGTACTGGCGGACAAGACGTGAATACTCCATCGGGTTATGTATATCGACCGATTGATGACGATCATTCATCTCGCACACCCAAGGCTCCCATGCCTTTTTCAACGACAAAAGGTCCGCGTCGGTGGCTCGAGAAAAGGAGAGAAAGCGAGGAGGTCGTGGAAAATACTCCAACAAATCCGTAAACACATCGTCCTGGAGGTTCCTCCACACACTCGTCCACACCCCTTTTTCCGCTATACCCACACCCATGATCCGTGGCATCTGCGAGGCCGCTGCTGCCGCCCTTTCTCGAAGCGGGGTAGGACAGGTATCCATCGTGTCTCCAGCGTCCAGGATCGCGTTGGCCTCGACAATCTTCCGTATCTTGTACACCTCGTAGACGACATGTTCCAACTGCGCGCGTTGGTCATGGTGTGGCTTGCAAAGGGTGGACGCCATGACTTGACGCCTCTCCCGAAACGTGTAGAGGGGAGCGGCGTGGCAATCACGACATCCGTGAAACTCGCAATAGTACGGTCCTGTATGGTCGAGGGGACAAAGGTTGTGGCAGTATCTTTCCAGGCACCGTTCGAGGCATTGGTGGCAGAATACGTCGGAATCCGAACGTCGGTTCTTGCACCCCAATGTGGTGCAACGATGGGCGCGGCAAAACAATTGGTGGTCGTACTTGTACTCTTGACAGCCATTGACACGACACGTGTGTGGTTCACAAAACATGGACCCGGACGCCCGTGGAGAGTGGCACATCTCCCCGGTTTCGTGGCATAGCGGATGGCAGTCCTCGCATTTGGTCGATCCTTCGACACGCAATCTCGTGATACAGCGAACACAGCGATGATCGAGACAGAAACGGTGAAGACGTTGATGGTCAAACCTTGATCGTTGTTTCTCACACCCCTCTTGTTCACAGGTGCACTGTCGACAGTAGGCCTTCCCCAAAAAAGTGGGGTGGACACAGCCACTGGATTCGCAACGATGCCCCCCGCAATACGACGAGGTGGGTGGATATGATTTTTTTTGACGGCAGTTCTCCATCTCGCAAACGTGATGATACCGTCTATTCAAGGGGTAGCCCATTGTTTGTTTCGCCTTTTGGGAAAAGAAAGATCCATAGAAAAAGAAATTAGATTCTTTCTTTCTTTTCACTTTTATCGACACCAAGGATGGTTTTTTTCGTAAAGAATCAGTTTTTTTTTACTCGGTACAATTTCGCCAGCTCCCCGTACAATCGTGTTTTAGGTAGGTCGAGTCGTAGAGACGGACGTCGTCCATGACGTGCTTGTGTCGGTGGTACACCGTGGTCAGGACGTCTGGTCCACACACCCACAAGATATCCTGGTGGCTCCACCGCGTCTTGCACTCTCGGACAAGAAATCGGTCGAGCCGGTTCAGGCATTCGTCTACGGCCGCTTTGAAAAAAGGGTGCCGTGAATTTTTGGATCCAAAAAAGAAATTGGCCACCCGGACCACGTGGTCCGGGTCTTTGCATTCTCGTGGCCCCAACTCTTTTGTGGAGGAACACACCTTTTCGGTAAAAAGCCATACATTTTTTTCTGTACAAAAAGGTTTTTTTAAAAAGCAATCGGCGTCGCAATATACCCCACCTTCGAAATACACGAGGAGCAGCCTCCCCAGGTCGGCCCGGACGACCCAATGAGGAATGTTTGAATACAGCTCCCTCAATTCGGGCCACGTCTCGTTTTTCAAGAGGTCAAGGATCTTGTCGGGGGTGGCGATTGTACCCTCAAACGAAGCGTGATGGTCCAAAATGGCCTGTGGGAAAGGCTTGGTTTCTCCACCCTTAAAACCCCACATGTAATGAAATCGCATTTTTATTTTTTGGTTTTCCATCCCTATCTGTTTAGATGAATCCTACTCGACACACAAGAGGCTGTAATACTCGGGGATGGGGCGTCGGAGACCCTCCTTCTCGATCCTCTGAAGGGCCTTGGACGCCGCCATCTGTTTGGCGTCATCGAGCAGGGGTGCCTCGGCCGTGCTCAACAGCTTTTTGCGGTGCGTCGCCTTGTCCCACTGAAAAAGATGAACCATCTGACCCCGCTCGGTCTTGGTGTTTTCAAACAGCATCGAACCCCAAAGGACAGACGATTGCTTTCCCCGATAGAAATCCAGCGTTTCTTTGAGGCGCGTAATGGGGTCGTAGAGGTCCTCGTACTTGAGCGAGATGGGAAGGTCGTCAAAGATGCTCTTGAGGATCTTGAAACAGATACCGTAGCCCGCGCCGGGGGAAACAATCGAATCGAGGAGCATCTCCGTGGCCCCGAAAAACGCTTCAAACGCGTCTTCCAACAGAGACTTGCCCTTTTGCTCCTTGATTTCCTTTTCACAAGAAATGAAATCACCAAACCCCAGTTTCTCGGCGAGGAGAGAGAAATTCTTTTTAGAAACCAGGTTGATCCGGAGGCGGGCAATGACTTTGACACCCGCCGTGTTCTGGAGGACGGGGAACCGGTCCTTGATGTACCACACCACGATCTTGTTGCAGGTGACATCTCCCAATATTTCTAAAAACTCGTAATTCTGTTCAGCGTCGATGGACTGGTGCGTAAAGGCCCGTGAATACAGCGCCATGCCCGTTTTGTCCGTCAGGGCGTCGATATACTTTTTCTTAAGCCCGCTGCGGCGCAAGAGGCCATAGAGAAACGACTTGAACACGTCGCCTCGGATACCATAAATGTTTTCTGTCATCCTGTTTTGTGTATTTAATGATAAAAAAGTGTTTTACTAAAATTGGATGAAAAAAGAAATCTTGTACCCAATTTTTCTGCAGTGCGCTTCCAAAGTCGACGACGACACGTTCTGGCGCTATGTCTACGAGGACCTCAGCTACGGCAAGTGCCCCTATGGTCTCAGCCTGCAGAAAAACTATCTGTCCTGCTACGTGCGTGGTAAGGAATTTTCCTACAAGATTGATGCGGACAAAACCCCCGACACGGTGTACCAGGAACTCGACACGCTCCTCCGGGAACGCGCGGGGATTCTCTCTGAAAAGGAAAAACTGTCCGAGCGTGCAAGACTGTGCCGCCTGCGCACATCTACCACCATAAATCCAGTGGGTACTAAAAACAGGGAGGACTGGAGCCAGGTAAAAAAGAAAATGATCCGGGACACGCTACTGGAACAGTACGTTCTCGAAAATTCTCAAAAATACGAGATCGCGTCCGTCATGGCCAAGCGCGTTCTTTCCCTCCTCATCGTAGGCCTCATGTTCAAGACCATTACGGCCAAGGACATTTTCTACCAGAATGGCTTTATCAAAAAGATTGACGGGTTTGAATTCGAGCCCAAAAAAGCCGTGATCTATAAAGACGTCTTGCACTGCAAAAACTACACCCCTCCGAACCACGACGAGGGCGTCGTGGCGAAACCCCTTCACTCCTACTGGACCACGTACCTCGAGGACATGAAATTGGTGTAAACGCCTCACTTTTTTTATATCACGCCGAAACACCAAACATCCCGTACATACATCGTGTAATGCGCACGGCGTTTTGGAGAAAAATAGTTTTGTATGGTGTCTTCTGAAGGTCTTCAAAGTCTTCCTGGTCCATGACGATCAGAAAACAGTCGGGTGGTTTAGGGTGTACCAAGAACACGTACTGATTCTCGTCAAGATACACCACGTAGGCAAAAGAAAGGGTGGCCCGAGGCTGTTTTTCTGTCTGTCGTTTATGGTTCCAGATGCTGGACTCCTTATGGAAAAGAAGAACCCTATCATGATCCGGGTTAAACAAGACGGGTTTCCGGTGAATTTTTTTGACGTCTTCCCCGTATTTCCGAATCATGTCCTCCAGGAGTCCCTTGTCCGCGATCCTGCAGGACGACATGAAAGGGTACAGGTCAAAAGGAGTCGTTTTCTTTGTTGTGGGTGCAACGGCATTCTCCGAGTTTTCCTGCTGGTCCAGTACGACCAATAATTTCATCACGGTGTGCAAGACCACGGAGAGTTCGTTTTTTTTCCGATTGGCAAGGTTATTTTCGGTAAACGTCCATGTGGAACCGTTCCACAATCGGGCGCGGTAGCTGTCCAGAAATTCGAGGAACGAAATGACACAATCAGTCGCTTGCTGCAGAATTCCATAGACGTGGAATAACTGGTCGGTTGGATCTCCTTTTTCCTGTAATGCTACCCGCAGGATCGTAAATTTTTTCTTCACGAGATCGGAGATAAACTCGGTAAAGTTAAATACAGCATCCACATCGGTCAACGACAGCCCAAAAAATACAAGGGTAGGATCGAAAAATGAAATCATCGAATCCAGGATCGGATACAGCCGCTTGAGGTTCACCTCCTCCGCGGACAAGACCTCGGTTGCAGACGCAACGAGCGAGGAGATGGAAACGAGAGGTGTCGTCGTCCCTGAAACAATGATGGAGGACAAAATAAGATCAAGCCCGGTGGCCACCGTGCCGACCTTGTTTACAAAATTTTGATAATCGATGCTTAAAATTTGATGGGTTCCTGGATTATCTGGCATGTTTTAACAACATAAACTTTTTTTTTTTCATGAACGAAAACGAGTGGTTCATCGACCACCGGGAGATCACCATTGACTACGACCGCGTCCTTGGTCGGGGACAGTACGCCACGGTCTACCGGGGCCGGTGGCGCTTTGTGGACGTGGCCGTCAAGAAATTCAACCCGGGGTGCCAGCCCAAGGACCGCGTCCATATGCGCAAGGAGATTGACATTCTCATCAAGATGCATCACCCCCACATTGTCCAGATCCTCGGCGTGTGCTGGAACCCCTTTATGCTCGTCCTCGAGTACATGCCCAAGGGAAACCTTCGGGACGCCATGCGACGTATCGAGCGGTATCCGTCGTGCCTGACCTTTTCCGTCAAGAAAAAATGGTCCATCCAGCTCTGCGTCG
>Ga0136644_10004671_pt1 | contig 10091 bp, 11 predicted proteins | sample C_130820_EF_Meta_FD_94780 | JGI IMG/M metagenome (GOLD analysis project Ga0136644, IMG submission 94780) | Freshwater microbial communities from Lake Croche, Canada to study carbon cycling - C_130820_EF_MetaG (v2) (version 2) | ecosystem: Environmental > Aquatic > Freshwater > Lake | place...
AGATACTATAAAAGTTATTATGCGAAGTATTTATTTACAACATGCTGAACATTACCCTACAAATATAACCGGTCAAGTTGAGCGTCTAAATAAATTAGTTCTCGATTATGCAGTATCTTCTGTCTATAATGAAGCCATTGGATATATGAAGTATAGAGAAGACCAGAGCACATTAGTTGTTCCTCTCGCTATTCCTCAACATCATGATCGCCAATATAAGCAGTTGGAATTGAAAAATTGGTTCTAGAAAGGAAACATAGGGTTCCTTTTAATTCTTCCTCTTATAGTAGTATTTTGATTTGTGTATTTTATAGTTACTATTTGTAATTTACAAAAGCAAACATGCTTTGTGTTTAGATGAATTATAATTTTCATAAAAAATAATTGATATGACAATTATATAGAATGCCATCCAGACATTCCCGGTCTTCCAGACACAGCCACAAGAGCAGTTGCACCAGCAAAAGCAGCCACAGCAGCCACAGCAGTTGCAGTAGCAAGAGCAGTCAAAGCAGCCACCATCACCGACACAACGATGGTTATTATTACGAATACGAATATGGACGAGAAGCAAATCCCCGCGCTCTCTATTTCTTAACTGATTCTACTTATTACAATTAAATTATTACCACTATTTGTAAATTACAAAAGCAGTTACGCAAACAATTTAGATAAATTATAATTTTCATAAAAAATATTTGATATGACAATTATATAGAATGCCTTCTAGCGAATCTTCGAGGTCTTCTAATTTCAGTCGCCACAGCGACGGTCGTCATTCACGACATGACAGACATCATCATCACCGTCACCATGATGATAATTATTACTATTACGAGTATGAAAATGGACCAAACCCTCTTGCTCTCTACTATTTAACCAGACCTATTTATGGTGGACTAGGTTATGGCGGACTAGGATACGGATTAGGTTATGGTGGACTAGGTTACGGAGGACTAGGATACGGACTAGGATATGGTCGTGGTCGCTTTTGGTAATATTGTGGAAACCCTACTGCCTTCCGGGACCAATCCATCTTTTAGTAAGGGAAAAAATACTAGATCCTGCTGGATAATTCTGAATTAAGTTGCTTTTTTATCTAGAACTACCTCTTTCAATACATTCTTTAATATTTTGTCATCTTGTTTTTGTGTGTCTTCTTCGCTATATGCGCCTAATGAATTTAAAGATATTTTCATATACTGTTGATTCTCTGGAGTGTCTAAAATTCTATAATCAGGGTTTTGCTCTTGCCATTCAGGCAAGAGTTGTAAATTTTTATGCGCAACTTGTTTTAATGCTTTTTTTAATTTATTCTTTTCGTTATTATCTTTTTCCCATGTATCCTCATCTTTTACATATACTGTTTCTCGTTTTATATCAGTACAGTGTATTGGACGCATCTTTACATCCATATCTTTTAAAGCATTTACAAAGATACGGGTCATTCCTCCAACATAACCTAATCTACCAGTTTCTTCAATATCTTGTACAGTGAGATTCAATGATCTTACAAAATCCATAATATTGATTGCATTCTTACATTCTTCATTTAAAAACATATTCATATTAAATTGATTATTAGTGTTGTTATTATTCGAGTTAGTAATATTATTTATATTATTTATAATTTTTGGTTCTTTTGATATCTCTATAATCTGTTCATGTAATTCTTTGTTTTGCTTTAAAAGGTCAGTAATTATTTCAAAAGATTTTTGTTGTACAACAGATGCTGTTAATTTATTTTCTAATGGTTGAGGTTGCCCTGTGCATTTCTTCATGTGATACCATAAACTATTCTTTGCTTTGTATTCTTTATCACAAGTACTGCATTTATGAAGTGGTTTAGGACCGGCATTTTTTTCATTCAAAATGGTTCTATTTCTATGTTTTGCAGTGGCCGCATGAGCAAACCAGTTACTTTTCTTAGTGCATATAAAGTTGCATTCTTTGCAATTAAATTCCTGGTGCTTTTCGGCTTTTTTTTCATTCAATAAAGTTCTATGTTGTGAAATATGATTATCATATTCAATCTTGTCTTTGCATAATTCATCACAAATGATACATACTAATTGGTCGGCAGTTTTTGGCATGAATTTTGTTCTATACAATAGAACCAGAAAAATGCCTAAAGCAATTTACGCAAAAACTATTTAATTTCTTATGCAGTGCATATTTTTAATAGATTTTCTGATTTTAAAGCAATATGCTCACAACCGCTATTTTTAGAAGGATATTTTCAAAACTATTTCCATAAAATCAAAAACGGACAAAAATAAATGTCCGTTTTCAAAATCGCCCCCGATTTCTTTTCCTTAGTTTTATTATTATTTTATGTAATATTAAATAAACATTTAAACATAACTCCATAATATCAATATTATGAAATATTTGACATCAATAGTAAAAAGATTTATGCCAAAAGAATTGCCAAAACCATTGGGTAGATGGAATACAGATTATTGTGATAAAAAAATTATTCAAAAAGTAGATTTGTCTAATGAAGATCATTGTGGTCCATGTGGGCAATATGCTTTAATAAAACAGGAAACAGAAAATAAAGATATTATGAATAATAAAAAACAATAAAAATAATTAAAAAACCAGTAAAAAATTGAATTAAATTTATTTTTTAATAACTTTAATTAAAAGAATTCCTTGCTGCTGCGTCAAAAAATGGAAACTATTACTCCGACCAAGAACCGTTGTCTGACAAAGCTCGGAGAAATCCAGAGATTGAAACAGAAAGAACATCACACGGCCGATGAACTTGAAAAGATTAGTATGGAGGGGTATTATCAAGAAATTATGGACCAGGTTTATAATCCAAATTTGAAGTATGTTCAAACTCCTGTTGTCACTGCTCATGCAGTTGCTCCCATCACTATTGGTGAAAACAGTATTATGGTGAAGTGCAATTATGGTCCTGATGTTTATAAACATATTGAAACGGATAAGAGATACGTTATTGAAATGCCTAATATCAATACTATTGTGCACGTTACATGCTCATTTGCAGCTTGTAGGGCAGCTGATATGCTTGTTGTAAAGGCGTATGTGAATGGACAACGTGACCATAGTAGTGAAACGTGCACAATATCTTACAATTATGATAAGTTTGACAGTATTTATTATACGTCATTCAATTACGCGGATGCATGCAATGTATATATGTTTAATTAATAAAAAAACAGAAAAAAATTATTTCTTTCATACTATTTTTTGTTTTATGGACGCTAAAATCACCATAAAACGTGGCGAGCCAAATTATTCGCAGAATAGCGATTTTTTTTCCAATCACCTTTTATACGACCAGAGCGTGTTAGGTAGTTTTTTCGTCTGTTTTTATTTTGATGTTTAGTATAATCTTCATATCCTAGTTGACCAAAGTTTACCCAACGATTATTTTTTTTATCATAAATGGAATACTTTTTTCCTTTTACAGTACCTGGATAAAGCTTCGCTGTTTTACCTAAATATTTATATGCTTGAGCTTGTGCTTTACGAGGATTAGAATATAAATGTATATTGGGCGCCCATGCTCTTTTGGGGTTTTTTTGTGTTTTGTTATGGTTCATTTATAATATACATGGATATTTTTAATCATCAGTTTCATATTCAATGGCCATACAAAAAGATATTTCAACCCCATTAAAACAAATAGGAAGTCCAAATTCATTTAATAATCTGATTTCTAGATCTTCTAACCTTATTTTTTCTTTATATCGACGCATATCACTAATTAATAATCCGTTAAATAAGTTCGCTGGAACAATAGATCCGTATGGAAATGTATGGTAATCCAAGGTAATTCGTGCAATAATATATTTACTCATTTTTGAACATAGAATATTTGATTCAAAAGCATAATTTATTCTATTTCCTTCTTTACGTTCTCTTTCTCTGATTTCCAAAAATAAATATCGAGGATTTAAATAATTGCATATATTCTCTGTTTCTTTTTCTTTATCGGGTTCAACATAATATTTTGGGTTCGTAAATCCAAGTATAGACCCAAATGTGTTTTTGCTTTTGATGCTTTCGCCTTTATCATTTACAGAGAAATCGACAATATATCTACTTTCGGTTGTTGATATTTTAGTTTTATTCTTTGATGATAATGAAAAACTCAAATCGTAGTATAAAAGTTCTTCGTTTATAGTTTCAATAAGAGAATCCTTTGTGTAATGTTCATCCTGAATTTTTATTATAAATTGATTCTTTGGTTCATCAATGTCCGTAATTTTGAAACAATTGTTTTCTAGAACGTCGCATATATTAAAAAAAGAAATAGGTATTTCTATGCATGAAATAGATAATGATTTTACATTATGAATAGTTTCTTGAAGTTGAACATAATAATCTGAAAATGGGAAACTGGGAAATTCATTACTAAACCTCGCGTCTACGTTTATATATTTTGTTCTAATTGTTTTTTCAGTCATATAATTAATCATTAAAAAAATAAATACATTAATATTCTCTTATAAAGGGTTTTTGTAAATTATAATTGTGTTTATCAGTGTACATTTGAGTTATACAACTTCTCCTGCTTCGCCCAATCTTTCTTAATCTTAGCGAGTGCGGATTTACTAAGTTCTTTTCCTGACGCATCGTGCGTCGGCATCCCGTCCTTATCGAACAAGGAGTACAAGTTCGTCTGTTTTCTGAAAAGATCACGGGGAGACGTAGTCATCCTCGCCATCTTCTCGGCCAACTCTCTCGATCGTTCAACGTTATCCATTGTGTTAAGTTTTTGATTATAGCTTGTTGATCAAAAAAGATTCAATTTTTTTACTTCGTTTTTTGCAAAAAATTGAATTTCCAACATTAATCTAGTAGGGAATATTTTCGTGTTCTGCGTTTGGATGACCCTGCATTTATTTTTCTATTGCGCGTCATATTTTTACGACCATATTTACAATGTTGACGTTGCGAAAATCCTTTCGGACGCTTGCAGTTTATGCTTTTTTTATATTTTATGGACCAAGCCATCTTTATAAATTAACTAAAGATTTTTAATATTTTATCTATTAATTTTGTATTCTCCTACACTTATTATATCTTGATACATATCGTTATATTCCTTACTCTTGGGATCATGTTTCTTTATCAATTCCATTTTTTCTAATACTGTTCCCTGAAAACAAATATCTTCTTTCAAAATGTTATTCAGAGAGAATATAAAAAAAAAATAGCTGTGTTATGAGATTGAGAATTCCAAACAACATATTGCATTCAAATGTGCTGTCAAAAAATTGAATCAATAATAATGTTCTAGATTATTTGCAACTAAAATAATGGATGCCTGCCTGGAAAAGACATATTCGATTGCTAATAGCACTGCATATTTCAATGCGACTAGTGAAACATTTATACATTGTAACAAAAACAAAGACGTAGGAAATTTTATTGAAGTAGGAAAAAAATATATTATTGAATTGCCTGGCACAAATACCATTTTAAATGTTGTTTGCACGTGTAGTGCTACGAATGCAGCAGAAATGAGGATTGATTCTTGCACTGTTGATGGAGAACTAGACGTTGATTCAAAAGGGTATTCTGTTTGGTATGAGTATGACAATTACAGTAAAATAAAATGTGATTCTCACGATTATTGGGAATTATGTAATATTTATATGCCCGCGGATAAATCGATGATGTGTAATTCCAAATAAGAGTGCGTGTAAATAGCTATATTTAGATTTATTTTATTTTTTTTTATTATTTAGAGAAATATGTGAGTATATTGTATAAATGTCCGAACACGAAGAATTTATGCCCATGCCCTCACCGCGACCCGCACCTGTGCCAGAACCCGCACCCGCACCCGCACCAGCAAATCCTGCCCCGCAAGATCACGGCTATCTTAAAAATGAAGATCCTTTTTGGTGGAAGAAAACTGATAAAAGCGCAAATAGCGGCGGAAGGAAAACTTTCAAAAAAACAGGTAGACGTTTGCGAAGAAAAGCTGGTGGACGCAGAAAGAGTTCAAGAAAAAGCCGTTCTAGAAAACATAAAAAATAGGTATAATATATAATTTATAATAATTACATATTAATCTTTATACTATAATATCTACTTCTTTACTAGCTTCTTTTTCTCAATTTTCTTTCCACCTGCTTGAATCTCAACCCGCTTTTCCTTATAACTCGTATACTGCTTCTCCAGTTGCTCAAGTTCGTCCAACCACATCTTCTCCAATGTCTTTGCTTTGAGAGCATCCAACTCGGCTTCTGTGTCGGTCTTCTCCTTCATAATATTCGCAACATTCTCTTCCGTAACGGAATCCATTGGCATCTTGATCAAGTACTTAAAATCTCCATCAAGCAGAGCAAATTTCATACCAGTAAGTAGGGCAGTTACATCATCGGCCTTCTTACGCCTCAGATCCACAGTACCCTTCAATGTCTCTTGGATATATCTAGCACGATTTGAAAGCTTGACCAACTTCTTCTCCATTGCCTCGACCAAATATGCCTTGCGCTTTCCATAAAGCTCCATACGAACATCATAGAAATCATCGATAATCTCTTCTACGGTTTCATACTTATGCAACTTGAATTCACTGTTGAACATATGCATGTTTGTAGTACTTACAGTTGTGAACAACTTCAACAGCTTCTCGAGTCCATTGCAACCATTTGCATCTAGAGATCCCTCCAATTCTGCAACCTTCCCCTTTGGAAAGACAACTGTGAAATCAACATAGACCTCTGTACTGACCGAAGTAAAATCCTTAATTGTCGGAGGAATCTTCTTGCCTGCCTTATCGGTTGAGCCATCCATCAATGTCTCCAAGAAGGTTGTGTACGGCATTGTCCAAGTACCAACCGGCAATTCTGTAATTCGGATCTTATCTTCTGAAATCTTCTCATAGCACCCCCTGATCAAGAACTTCTGGTCTGAAAGCTTACTGATCATGCCTTTGAATCCTTCATAGTAAGGAATAAACTCGATAAATGTAGGAGATAACTTATTCAGCTTCAACTTCAAATACTGAATAAGCTGCATCGGGTTATATGGTTCGATATTGCAAGAGAATCCTGTACCAATACCAGAAATACCATTCATAAGAGCAAACGGAATAATTGGAACATAGAACTCGGGTTCAACCATTGTGCCGTCATCATTCAAGTAAGTCAAGACAGCATCGTCTGCCTCAGGAAATAGATAGCGCGTAAGAGAATTCAACATCGTAAAGATGTATCTCTCCGAAGCACTGTCATCACCACCGTGAAGACGAGTTCCGAACTGGCCATTTGGCTCCAACAGATTGATATTGTTCGAACCCACGAAGTTCTGTGCCATGTTGACAATCGCACCATTCAACGATGCTTCGCCATGGTGATATGCAGAATGCTCAGAAACATAACCCGAGAACTGGGCAACCTTGATCTCACTAGTAAGCTTCCTCTTGAAAGCACTGAATAGAATCTTACGGGTTGAGATCTTAAGACCATCTACACCGTTTGGAATAGACCTTTCATTATCATACTTACTGAAATGAATCATTTCTTGGTTGATGAAATTTTCATAATTCACCGTCGGATGACTAGTGTCCAAGTACGCAGTTTTGTCGTAGTTTCCTAGCCAATCCTTACGGTCATCCGCCCTGGTCTTATTGAAGACCTTATCAATGCAATCATCGCTAGATTGACCAGAATAGATAAAGTCAACGATCTTTTTGTTCGCGAAATACTCCTTGAATTCCGCAGCCGTCGAGGTTCCCAGACCCTTAAAATACTTGATTGTCCAGGTTGAAATGGTTGCGCCAACAGTTTCCTTCCACTGGTTATACTCACCATCATTATAGAACAACCTGACCATGGGTCCCTTCTTAGCTCTCAGAATAGGTGTGTTCATAAATGATAGGAAACCAGGAATCTTGACCAAACTGGCCCATTCGCTATGAAACAAATTGATACAGAGACCCTTGATATGAGAACCATCCAAGTCCTGATCTGTCATAAACATTACCTTACCATAACGCAAGTTCTTATGAACATCCGCCAAAGTAGAATATGTCTTACCGGTTTCTAAACCCAGGATTTTCTTTAAGTCCGTAATCTCCTTATTCTCAGAAATCTTCTTGATCTGTTGTCCACGAACATTCAGTACCTTACCCTTGAGTGGGTAAATGCCAATTGTATTTTTGTCTGAACTAGAGAGACCAGATACAATACCCGACATAGCCGAAAGTCCCTCACATAAGATGAGGATACAATCCTTGGAATCGCTGGTTCCGCTGTGATTGGCATCAATAAAGTTAGCAATACCACGAATTGTCTTCGTCTTTGAACCGTCGGTCTTCTTGGCGAGCTTATTCTCCTTGGCTTCTGTAAGAGACATTGCCAAGTCCATCACACCCATCTTCGCAACCTTCTCAATGAAAGTATCAGAGACCGTGCAAGACGAACCGAATTTGTTGGCAGGAGTATTCATGAAATCCTTGGTCTGGCTATCGAACGAAGGGTTTTCAACGTCGCAACGCAGGAACAGGATAATCTGTTCTTTGATTGCCGATGCATTCACCTTAATTTTTTTCTTCTTTTCGATATAGTCACAGAGTTTACGGATAATCTGACCAGTAATATAGTCGACGTGTTTGCCACCCTTAAATGTACAAATACCATTTACAAACGATACTTGCATGAACTCATGAGTTGGAGACATCGCAACCGCGTATTCCCAACGCTCATCGCTCTGTTCGTAGACGCGCTTTGCATCGTCCTTGGTACCAATATACAAGTCGATATACTGTTGGAAGTTCTTCACTGGAATTGTCTCCTTGTTGTAAACGACCTTGATCTTCTTGATAGAATGATCAGTAACTGCACCAATATCATAAACGCGCTTCTTAAGTAGAGCAATCATATCAGGCATAAGACCATTGACTCCTAGACGCTTGTAATCTGGCTTAAATGTTACCTTTGTATATGGCTTAACTGCAGCAGATACCTTGGTGATTACTGGTGGGCAGATTTCATCCAGATTCCTCTTAAATTCTTGAACATATTTTAGTCCACGGATATGATCAACAGTTTCAATAATACCATAATCAGACCAAATAAGCACCAGCTTGAATCCAAAGCCATTCTTACCACCGACAATCTTCTTCTCTTCCTTGTTGTAGTTTGTAGAAGTGCGAAGATGACCAAAAACCATCTCAGGAATCCACAAATTGTTTTCAGGGTGTTTAGCGACGTCAATACCGTTACCGTCGTTTGAAATCGTAATTGATCCATCCTCAGAAATAGTGGTGTCGATGTAGGTTACGAACTTCTTCTCCAACATGGTAGATTGGATCATACGAACAACATGATCTCTTGCGTTTACGATGCCTTCGTCAAATAGCTTGTACAGACCTGGAACATATTCGATGTCCTTCAATACAATCTTTCCACTAGAAGGATCGACAACCCACATGCTAGCATCGACATTCTCAACTGATCCGATGTACGTATCTGGGTTATCCAGGATATGTTGTTTATCAGTTTTCTGTTGATACTGTTTAGCCAAGACGATATCTGCGTCCTTCTTAGAATCCTTAACAACTAGCTTTGAAGCCATAATAGATAACCTATGTTATTCTTATGTTATTTGCAAAATTTAGATTCAATTTTTTGAGGGGAACCTAGTTTCCCATCTAACCCCTCCTATAGAGTACTTATAATATAGGAGGGGTCCGAGAGTTTCCGAAGGTTCCTAGGTTCCCCTCTTTTTTTGTAGCCATATAATATAGAAATGCCGTCTATGTTCGATATTGTTAAATCTTGCCACGACAAAAAGTTATGCGCTCCAGTTAATTACTCTAAACTAGAAACCGGTGGAAATAACCCAAATTTTACTATGGCAACTAGCTACACAAACTACGTTAGAAGAGCGCATCCAAAAAAGGTATTTGTTTCAGGTGACGCAAATACTGGTTTAGCAGCAAAAGGTATAACTTTTCACTCTGAATTTAGTCCTATCCTCGTATCTCTTCAATTTACAAATTTAAAACAATTTAATATGCCAAGATTAAAAGTATTTAGTAGAACTAACGTTATATAATTATCAATTTTAATACTAATTTAGCATAAATAATA
>Ga0136644_10004673_pt1 | contig 10090 bp, 9 predicted proteins | sample C_130820_EF_Meta_FD_94780 | JGI IMG/M metagenome (GOLD analysis project Ga0136644, IMG submission 94780) | Freshwater microbial communities from Lake Croche, Canada to study carbon cycling - C_130820_EF_MetaG (v2) (version 2) | ecosystem: Environmental > Aquatic > Freshwater > Lake | place: Lake...
ACTGCTCCTAAAATAGCAGGTGTCGCTTTCTTCATCCGCTTACTCGGAGAGGGTTTGGCGCCTTTGGCATCCGACTGGCAGCAAATGTTGATTGTGGTTGCGGTGCTTTCCTTAGCACTAGGAAACATCACAGCGATTGCTCAGACGAATATCAAACGCATGTTGGCCTATTCCACTATTTCTCATATGGGCTTTGTCTTGCTGGGCATCCTAGCAGCGAGTCAGCAAGGTTACGCTGCCGCAAGCTTCTATATTTCTACGTATAGTTTGATGGGCCTGGGCGCATTTGGCATGATTCTGCTGCTTTCGCGTGCTGGGTTTGAAGCCGAGACCATAAATGATTTCAAGGGATTGAATAAGCGCAGCCCTTGGTTTGCACTAGTGATGTTGATGGTGATGATATCTATGGCGGGTATCCCTCCCTCCGTGGGCTTTTTTGCAAAACTTTCAGTATTACGTGCCGCTCTCGCAGCAGGATATACGTGGTTGGTTGTCTTCTCAGTCATGCTGTCTTTGGTTGGTGCGTTTTATTATCTGCGCATCATTAAAGTGATGTACATGGATGAGCCAGAAGATACGCACCCTATTGAAGGGGAGTTTGATATGCGTGTTTTACTCTCATTGAACGGCATCGCAATTTTTGCTTTGGGCATATTGCCTCAACCTCTTATGTCATTGCTTAACCACGCCGTGGTGCAATCATTGCATTGAACCTTAAGCCTCTGCCAGCTGAGGATTTCACCGAGCACCAGATCGAAGGGCGTGAAATCTACTCAGGGCGCTTACTTAAGGTTCAAAATGATCGTGTTAGCTTGCCCAATGGTGGGGAAGCTGAGCGCGAATATATTAAGCATCCCGGTGCTGCAGCCATTCTTGCTCTAACAGATGATGATCAAGTTGTCCTGGAATGGCAGTATCGCTATCCTTCAGGACGCCACTACATCGAGATCCCTGCGGGTAAAATTGATTCAGGTGAGCCCCCTGAGCTTGCAGCGCGGCGCGAGTTGCGGGAAGAGACGGGATGGGAGGCACGCGAATGGTCACTCTTGCTGGAACATGATGTGGCCATTGCCTACACCGATGAGCGGGTTTATATCTATCTTGCCCAAGGTCTATCCTTGGGAGATGTTCAGCGAGATGAAGAAGAGTTTTTAGAGTGCTTTCTTCTGCCTTTTGAGGAGGCAATGGCCTGGCTGGATGCGGGCCGCATTCAGGACAGTAAAACCCAAGCCGCTCTTCTTACCTGGGATCGACGACGACGAAACTTGAAATAATCGACAACAACCCCATCTTAGGTCCAAGTTATTTATTTTGAGGACCTTATGACACAAACCACTCAAGCCCCAGAGCAAATGCAATTTCAAGCAGAAGTAAAACAACTTCTGCAACTGATGATTCATTCGCTATACAGCAATAAAGAAATTTTTCTTCGCGAACTGGTATCAAATGGTTCAGATGCATGCGATAAGCTGCGTTTTGAGGCTGTACAGCAACCTTCTCTGCTAGAAAGCGATGCTGAACTCAAAGTGCGGATTCAGGCCAATAAAGAGGCACGCACCATCACCATTAGCGACAACGGTATTGGGATGAGTCGCGAGGAGGTGATCGAGAATATTGGTACGATTGCAAAATCAGGTACCAAAGAGTTTTTAGGTCGATTAACCGGTGATGATGCCAAGGATGCGCGTCTCATCGGGCAATTTGGGGTGGGTTTTTATTCCGCTTTCATCGTGGCCGACAAAGTCTCCCTTGTCACTCGTCGCGCGGGGGCCGCTTCTGATTCAGGGATACGCTGGGAATCAGCGGGTGATGGAAGCTACACACTAGAGGCGGTGGGTGAGGCGCCTCGGGGTACCTCGGTAACGCTTCATCTGCGCGAAGGTGAAGATAATCTTCTGGAAACCTGGCAATTGCACAATATCGTGCGTCGTTACTCCGATCATATTCAATTACCTATAATAGGTGAGGACAACGAGGGTAAGGACGAAGTCTTAAATCAAGCTAGCGCGCTATGGGCCCGCCCAAAAAGCGAAATAAGCGATGAGCAATATCAAGAGTTTTACAAGCATGTAGCCCATGATTTTGAGCCCCCACTGGCTTGGAGCCATGCAAGGGTAGAAGGCCGTCAGGAATACACCGAGCTTTTGTACGTGCCTGCTCGGGCGCCATTTGATCTATGGGATCGCGAACCACGTAATGGCATCAAGCTTTATGTAAAACGTGTCTTTATTATGGAAGACGCAAAGAAGCTGCTGCCCAATTACTTGCGTTTTGTGCGTGGCGTCATCGACTCCAATGACTTGCCTCTCAATGTCTCTCGTGAAATCCTGCAGGAAAGCAAAGATATCGATGCGATTCGAGCCGGATGCACCAAAAAAGTCTTGGGTTTGCTCGAAGACTTGGCCAGCAACACGCCTGAAAAGTACACCACTTTCTGGAAAGAGTTCGGCCAGGCGTTTAAGGAAGGGGCAGGGGAAGAACATGCCAACCGTGAGAAGTGGTCTGGATTGTTGCGGTTCCCCAGCACGCGCAGTGAGCAAAGTGATGCACAGGTCAGTCTTGCTGAATATAGTTCTGCTATGAAAGAGGGCCAAGAAGCCATTTACTATGTGACTGCTGATTCATGGTCTGCTGCGAAGAATAGCCCACACCTAGAAGTCTTTAAAAAGCGGGGTATCGAGGTGCTCTTGCTCTGCGATCGAGTAGACGAATGGGTGGCGAGCCATCTGCATGAGTTTGAAGGAAAGTCATTTGTCTCAGTTGCAAAAGGCGATCTTGATCTCTCTAAACTCCCTGGTGCGAGCGATACAGCCGAAGAGAAGAAAGAGCAAACAGCAGAACTCAAGAAATTGTGTGAAACCATGAAAGGGGCTTTAGGAGAGCGGGTAGAGGATGTGCGCATTTCTCAACGGCTCACTGAATCGCCTGCCTGCGTGGTGGTCCCCGAAGGGGCAATCTCTGGGCATTTGGCTCGTATGTTGAAAGCGGCGGGACAAGAGGTTCCCAAGGATAAATTAATTCTTGAAATTAATGCCACGCACCCGCTCATTCAGCGCTTAGATGCCGAATCTGATATTGCCAAGGTTGGAGAGTGGAGCCAGTTGCTATTGGATCAAAGTATCTTAGCTGAGGGGGGACATTTAGATAACCCCTCCGCTTTTGTGCGAAGACTCAATACGCTCCTGCTCCAAGGTTAAGGGCAGACTATTTTTTTGTACCTACCGTTAAAGTGCAAAAGGGAACATAACCTTTTGCACTTTTTACTTGATTCCGCTAAGACATATTTACAATAATAGTTTGCAATCTTGAAAAAACTAAAGATTTGTAACGATTGCCCGTTAATATGTAGGCTGTTTGTTCGTAGCCAATAATAAGGAAACCCATGACTTCGCTGCTCGATAACCTTGCACTCTGGAAAAAATTTGCTTTAATTGGATTGCTGGGTCTTATTCTGCTCGGGGTTCCTTCTTGGTTCTTCATGCAAATCAATTCGAATAACATCGATACAGCGGTTACAGAACTGCAAGGCTTAGAGCCGACTCGCCTGACATTAGATGTCCTGCGCGCAACTCAAAAACACCGCGGTTTTTCAACCAGAGTTTTATCGGGTGACACCTCAGCCAGCGATAAACGCGAAGCCACATTTAAAGATGCCGAAGCGTTTTACACCAAATTAGATAAATTAGTTGAACAAGGTATTGCAGACGACGCTTTAAAAGCATCGTGGAAAAAAGTACACACCGAATGGTCGGCTGTTTCCTCTGCTGCAGGCAATAAATCCATTACAGCTGAAGAGAACTTTGCAAAACACACCCAAACCATTTCAGATCTGTTGGTATTCAATGATCTTCTGATCGACGCTTATGGGCTTTCATTAGACCCAGATGGCCCCACCTATCATATGGTGATGGCATCAACTGTTCACTTGCCTGCCTTGACTGAAGACCTTGCAAAATTGCGGGTTAAAGGAAGCGCAATTTTGTTGGCAAAAAAATCAGGTCAACAAGAAAGAGCACATATTGCTGCACTGATTCAATCCGTTGATGAGCATTCTTATTTGTTCCGCCGTGAATTAGAAAAAGCAAGAGCCGCTGATCCTAAGTTGGCAGACATGATCAAAGATGATCTTGCGCAAGCCACCAAATTAGCCAAAGAATTATCTGATTTAGCCGGGACTGTGCTCACCGAAGATCAAATTAACTATTCTGTAGAAGACTATTTCTCATTAGCGACACAGGCCATTGATAAACAGTTTGCCCTTGAAGATAAAATCATCCCTGAACTCAGCACCTTACTCACAGCGAGAGTGCAATCTGGGCGGCAGCAATTTTTGACATTACTACTAGGATTGCTCGCAATGGCAGGGGTAGCTGTTTTACTAGGGTATGTCATTACGCGTTCTATTCAGCAAGGTCTAAAAGAAGTATCGCGTATTGCTGAGTCGGTAGCCCAAGGTGATTTATCATCAAAAATTGAAGTGACACGACAAGACGAGATTGGCACTTTGATGCAGACCATGTCCAAAATGACACTCTCTTTGCGTGATATGGTGACTTCAGTAAGAAGCGGCGCGGATCAAGTGGCCACTTCTTCGCAACAATTAACCCGCAATGCCCGCGACATTGCGACGAACTCTGAAACACAAAATCGAGCCATCACCACCATGGCAGCCACGGTAGAAGAAATGTCTACCAGCGTAAGTTCAGTTGCTGATAATGCGCGGGATGTCAGTCAACAAGCACTCCATAGCTTGCAACTGACTTCCCAAGGTCATGAGCGTATGGGTGGCTTAAGTCGTGAAATGGACCGCATCAATGCAGCAGTCGATGCGATTTCATCCTCTATTCATGCCTTTATTGAAAGCGCCAGCCAAATTGCAGGTATGACCCGTCAAGTGAAAGATATTGCTGATCAAACCAATTTGCTCGCATTAAACGCGGCCATTGAAGCTGCTCGTGCGGGTGAGCAAGGTCGTGGTTTTGCTGTGGTTGCGGATGAAGTACGTAAATTGGCAGAAAAGTCTGGTCAATCAGCCTCTCATATTGATGAAGTGACGAATGCGCTCACCTTACAATCTCAAACCTTAGAGCGAACAGTTGACCAAAGTCGTGTGGCGGTTGAGTCTTCCACCGAGCACCTCACTGAGGTAATGGAATCGATGAGTGCAGCCCGTTCTGCAGTGGAACAAGCCAGCCAAGGGGTGGGAGATATCAGTGTGGCGGTAAATCAACAAAGCGTTGCAATCAATCAAATTGCATTGAATGTAGAAAACTCTGCCTCGTTAACGGCTAAAACAGCTGAGAGCGGAGGTGACACATTAGACGCTGCCTCACATCTAGAGTCATTGGCTTTGGATCTGCAGCGCTCTATGGAGCGTTTTCGGATTAATTAAGCACTGAGTGAGGGTGAAGCGGGTGGGGGCGGCGTGTCCCCCATATGCAAGGTAAAAGTGCCCCGCTTACGATCAGCAAAAAAGTGTTTGAGCGTTTCAGAAACAGTCCGGAATGCCATCTGATCCCAGGGAATATCTTCTTCCTTAAACAGGCGCACCTCCAGACTTTCGGTGCCAGGGCCAAAATTCAGATCTAGAAGCCTAGCTCGAAACATGACGTAGATTTGGTTGATGTGAGTAAGATTGTAGAAGCTAAACATCTCACCCATTTCTACTCGAGCGTCTGCTTCTTCTAAGGTTTCGCGCATTGCACCCGCAGAGGCACTTTCCCCATTTTCTAAAAATCCGGCAGGTAAGGTCCAGTAACCGTGTCTAGGTTCAATGGCGCGACGACATAACAAAATCTGATCCCCCCACACGGGAATACATCCCACCACCATCTTTGGATTTTCATAGTGAATGGTTTCGCATTCCGCACATATATAGCGAGGAAGCGTATCCCCTTCAGGAACACGGTGATCAACGGAGGCGCCGCAAGCGCTACAAAACTTCATAGGTATCAGTATGGTATCTTGTCGTCTTTGAAGAGACGCTAAGCGTTAAAACAATATTATTATTTTTGGAGTCTACCTGATGCGAGACCTTTTGGTGAGATCTATCCTGCTGGGGATGGTGTGCTGGGTGGGACTTGCCGAGGCTGAAGTCGCGGTAGTATTGAATTCAGGCGAAGGCACAATTAGCTTAGTAGATAAAAACGCTTACCAAGAAATCAAGAAAATCCATGTCGGGCGCGAACCCCATCATTTGATGAGTTTGCCCGATAACAGCGCGCTATTGGTTGCTAACTCGGTGAGTAATGATTTGGTATTTCTTGACCCTACTTCAGGCCAAATTAAGTCTCGTTTACCCAATATTAGTGATCCCTATCAATTGGCTTTCAGTGCGGACAAGAAATGGTTCGCCACCACGTCTTTGCGATTAGATCGGGTGGACATCTATCAGGCTGATGGATTCAAGCTAGATATGCGTTTTAGCTTGCCTCTAACACCGTCACATCTTGTTTTTGATCCTAATAACCGTTTTCTGTTTGTTACCCTTCAAGGCTCAGACCAGCTTGCTGCAATAGATTTGTTGGCCCGAAAAATAGCTTGGGTGATTCCTGTCGGAAAAACACCTGCGGGTGTCGTGATGAGCCCCGATGGTCATTCCTTATTGGTGGGCATAATGGGTGAGGATTATGTGGCAGTGGTGGATTGGCAAAACCATCGCGTAGTTCAAAAAATTCACACAGGTAAAGGCGCGCACAACCTATTTTCGATGGGGGATGGTCATCGTTTTCTCGTCTCTAACCGGGTGGCAAATACGGTCTCTATTCTCAATGTGAATACCATGAAGGTAGAAAATACTTTTGCAGTTCCTGGAGGGCCTGACTGTATGGAGCTATCCGCTGATCGAAAAGAGCTCTGGGTCACCTCGCGCTGGCTACGCCAAGTCAGCGTAATTGATATGCAGACTTTTAAACTCGCTCATGTGATTCCGGTGGGGCGTTCACCGCACGGTATTTTCTTTGCATCTCATGTTCCGCGCTAGTTCGGTGAAACAAGTTGAGTAAACAATGATGGGCAATTTGAATGTATTCAGGCTGTTTGAAATCTTACTGGATTCATTTTTAGTCACCGTGCTTTGCGTGGCAGGGATTTTTTTTGTCGCTATCGGCGCGCACGCAGCGCCAAGCATGAGCGATACGGAACACTGCCCAGCAGGCACCTTGTATCTCACTATTGATACAGGAAGTATGATTGCGGCGGAACAGATTGCAGATGTGCTCCATCACGAAAAAATCCCAGCTACTTTTTTTGTGGCAAATGAAGAAACGGCCTACGGAGATCGCGTTCTAGACGTTCGCTGGGTTCCGTTTTGGAAGCGGTTAGTGGAAGAAGGACACGCCTTTGGTAATCATACCTGGAGTCATGCCACAGCCCGAGAAGACCTACCTGATGGCAGGCTTAGAACCTCTCGTCCAGATCGTTCGACATTCATAATGGATCAGGATCAGTTTTGCCAAGAAATGAAACAAGTCGATACTCGCTTTGCTGAGATAACGGGACAGCATCTCAGCCCAATTTGGCGCGCACCCGGAGGAAAGACAAGCGCTCGCTCGTTAGAGTGGGCCAAGCAGTGCGGTTTTCCTAAACATGTGGGATGGAGTGATGCAGGTTTTTTGGGAGATGAGTTGTCTTCACAGACCTACCCTAATCGCGTTCTGTTAGAACGCGCTTTAAAGCGACTTCGCGCAGGCGATGTCCTGATGATGCACCTTGGTATACGCTCTCGACAGGATCCTTTTGTGCATGTCTTTGAGCCCCTGATTCAAGGGCTCAAAGCAAAAGGGTTTTGTTTCGCAAAGATCGCTTCTTCGCCGTGAAATTGTATTGCGCAATATTGGAGCGTCTGGTCTGATGGATCTATTCGGCCAACTTTTTGCGCAAGTCCAAGCATTCGTGTTTGAGAATTCGGTTGAGCCCCTCCTTCATTTACTCAACTTGGATAACTGGCTTGAACTGGCCTTTGATGGCGTAGAGTTTTTTTTGTTTGGTACGTTAGAAGTTTTAGCCCTCTATCTCATATTACGTCCCTTAGAAGCATTGCGACCGGCAGAGAAATGGTCATCAAGAGAAGGGGTGGGCACCGATTTGATCTATACCCTTTTGCATCGACTAGGCGTGGTGCCCTTGCTTTTCTTCATCGTGATTCAGCCTGTGGCGGATTTCATTGATTCAGTGATGCGCCTCAATGGTTATATTCCCTTTACTCTAGAGCGACTCTTTCCCGTTTTAAACAATCAACCCACGGCAACTTTCTTGGCTTACCTTGTTATTTTAGATTGTGCTGCCTATTGGCAGCATCGTTTGCAACATCGCTTGAACTGGTGGTGGGCTTTACATGCATTGCATCATAGCCAACAGCGTATGAGCTTATGGACGGATGATCGTAATCACCTCATTGATGATGTGTTGGGCGCATTCTGGTTTGCATGTATTGCCCTCGTTATTGGTGTGCCGCCCAGTCAATTCCTGCTCTTGGCTTTGCTGACGCGTTTTTTGCAAAGCTTGGCTCACGCTAATATCAAACTTTCATTTGGAGCATGGGGCGATCGCTTGCTCGTAAGCCCTCACTTTCATCGCGTTCACCACGGAATAAAGCTTGGGCATGAGGGGGGGCTGCAGGGTTGTAACTTTGCTGTGCTGTTTCCGGTCTGGGATATTCTTTTTAGAAGTGCGCGATTTGATCCCTATGAAGGCCCGACAGGAATCTCAGACCAGCTCGCCGGCCGTGACTATGGCCGGGGGTTTTGGTCCCAGCAGAAGCTAGGCTTTCAAAGGTTATTTCAGGTGCTTATGCACTCACCGCAAAAGTAAACGCTGCACCACTCACGCGAGCCATTTCCACGTGGGCAAAGAGGCTGCTAAGGGTATCACGAAGGCCATGAGCGATCTCTTCAGGGCAGTCCAAAAACAAAGTGCCGTAGAAAATACCCGACTCAAGTTTGGTTTGTTGTTCTTGCAAGACTACTGGATTTTCCGTGGCCATTTATTAGATCCTTGATTCGTTATACATAACAATACTAACGGACAAAATCAGAAAATTCTTGAATGATGATCACGCTACTTAAAACATTCCAAAATAACCGTTTCATAAAAATCTGAACTGCACCCCAAAAGTTGGACATCAATCCAACTTTTGGGGTTTTTTTTATTATCTAAATTCAATCCCTCATTCTCAAGTCTTCTATCATTCCATTACTAAGCAATAGGGATGATTCTTAAGTTTCAATTTTTTGGCGATCATCGTTACCATCGTTTTTTGCTGATTGGTCGTAATTGAATTGATTGATTCCAATACAAATACTTCGAAATAATCGGAAATTCGCTTTCATTGCGTTCGGTGAAGAACATACGCAGGTAAGGCAGCGGTCGAGCATCAACTCCATAGGATGAGGAGTAACGATGATGTTCAAAAAACCAATTCAGAAATACTTATATGCGGTTTGCTTGTTCGTTTTAACCGAAGACCTTTACGCTGCAGGATCAGGGACCAATCCTTTTTCAGTCACTGCATCAGTTGGGCAAATCTGTTCTATCAGCACAACCACCCCACTTGCATTTGCTTTGTATGATCCGGTTGGAGCCAATGCTACGGTTCCATTAAATGCCATAGGTCAAATTAGTGTGGCTTGTTCTAAAGGCGCATTTGGTTTGACGATAGGGATGGGCGACGGTACGCATGTGGTTGGCGCACAACGAAACATGATTGGGGGTACCTCCAGCAATCTTCTTCAATACAACATCTTTCAGCCTGTTAGTAATCTTGATAGTGCGCTGTGTGCTTTTCCTGGCTCGTTACCTTGGAATAGTTTGGGCGCAGGTCTACTGACATTAACGAGCGCACCCGCTAATACAGCTCGGTTCTATAACGTATGCGGCACGATTGCGGCCGGACAAGATGTGGCGGTGGATAGTTACTCAGACATCGTTACCGCATCGATCAATTTCTGATCAAGAGAGATGATATGAAACCCTTAATCCAATATTTTAATCCTATACCCGTTTTTCATTTTTGCTTTGTTTTACTTCTGATTCATTCGGTGGAATTGAGAGCAGCGAGTTGGAATGTAGAACCGGTTCGTGTTGAGCTCAC
>Ga0136644_10004674_pt1 | contig 10089 bp, 9 predicted proteins | sample C_130820_EF_Meta_FD_94780 | JGI IMG/M metagenome (GOLD analysis project Ga0136644, IMG submission 94780) | Freshwater microbial communities from Lake Croche, Canada to study carbon cycling - C_130820_EF_MetaG (v2) (version 2) | ecosystem: Environmental > Aquatic > Freshwater > Lake | place: Lake...
CCACCCACTTCAACGCCGCGGGAAAGCCCGACGGGTGGATGGGTCGCGACGCTGCAACGATGATGATGATCGGCCTCCAGACACTCATGCCACTGCTGTTTGTCGCGATCGCTTACATGCTCTACTTTATTCCCCCGGCGATGATCAATATCCCGCACCGCGAGTTTTGGCTACATCCAGACCGTCGCCAAGCCTCGATCTCGTTTGTTGCAAGAAGCACCGCTGCGTTCTCGCTCGGGCTCTCCCTGTTCCTCCTGGGAATGAACCATCTGACGTTCCTGGCCAACACCCGGCACGGAGTTCTCAACCCATTGGGATTCTGGGCTCTGTTGGGGACTTTTCTCGCCTTTAGCGGTGCTTGGACCGCTTGGTTGGTGATGCGCTTCAGGATCCCAAAATAGGGACTTATCAAGTTCGATCGAGTCCCTCGGCAAGAGGAACTTGCGGTTGGCTTTGAGCGACCGAATAGTACCCAAGCAATCCACCTGCGACAGCACTGGTTAAATGCCCGTCCCAGGAGACTTGCTCACCGACCGTGGGCCAGACACCAAAGATCAATGTTCCACCATACAAGAACCCGACGATCAGCGCCGCGATCGCAGGCCCAAAACGACCTTGGCGAAAACCCGCCGCCATCAAATAACCGATCAGCCCATAGATCAAGCCGCTGGCCCCGACATGCACGGCCGGCCTTCCCAGGAGCCATAGCAAGAGCCCCCCGAGCAGGATGATCTGCAGGACAATCCACCAACCATTTCGCTGAGTGGCAAGCAGCAGCGTCATGAGGATCATCAGAGGGACGAAGTTACTCACAAGATGCCCAAGGTTGCCATGCAAAAACGGAGAGCACAAAATTCCCCAGATGTGATCCCACTGACGCGGAATGATCCCCCACTGTCGGTTCAGATCCGCTGGCAACAACCAATCGGCGATAAACACCAGCCAAAGTGCTGCGGCGAAGATTCCAAGCCTCGCACCGTTGAGCTTGAGTCTCTCGCTAACCGATTGTTCCATAGCTTTCCCCTGCAATGTTTGGCTCTTTCGGCAAAAGTCATGGGCTCCTAGGCAGCCCCTGGCTTGTTCTCTGTCCTCGGATTGTTTCCTCGATGGCGCTCGAGATGGCGATCCAGATCGAGAAGCTCGCTATTTTATCGAGCACCAATGGTACTCGCAACTACCTGCTGCTGAGCTTCCCGAAAGCGATTGGATTTTTCGCTTTGCATAGTCCGCGCCCCGAGCCGACACAAATCAAATTCGTCGTACTCGTACTCAGCGTACGACCTCGGCCCCCGGGTGGCCTTGAGCCACCGGAGCCCAAGGTTCGTCAGCTAGCTGGCGATCAGCTCCATCATCCCCACTTTACGACGGAGCCTCCCGCTAGCTGATGAAGCTGTGCTTCCGGTCGGACGAGCCGACCGGGGAGCAGACGAACAACTTTTCGTTCGTACCTCGCATCGGATTTCGTCGTACTCGTACTCAGCGAAGCGGTACTTAGTGAAACGGTACTCGTACTCGATGGCTGTTTGAACTGCGGCGATGCCGCCCGTTGATCAGGGCGGTTCGCGGGAACTTGCGGCCCTAATGGGCTGGATAGCTATACTCGATCGAATCGAGTACGAGCACGAGCACGAGCACGAGAAGAAGCACTAACAAAGCATTGGACCGAAGTGCTCTATCGAGCGTTTTGTGACTTGCGTTGAGTCATCTTCTCGCGCTCGGTCAATGCGGTCGATAACAAGCCACTGTGATTTAATGCAGTATTATTTCTGCTGCTGAGCTATCCCTGTGGCACCGAACCGACCAATCGCACCGCCTTGGTTCCTTTGTAAGTTCCTGGCTGACCTCGAAACAAAACATCGCCATTGTATTCTAAATGCGCCAGATCGGTCGCCAGTTGCTCGGTCGAGATGATGTCTCCAACCTCCAATTGACTCAACTCGGCTCGTGAAATCGTCGAGCGTGCGAGCACAACCGCCAAGCTTGCTTGATCGCTCTGTTGGAACAGCAGCCGTCCGAGATTGGCCACAAGAAACGATTCGGGGATCTTCCAAGCCCCGCGCCAAAGCGATTCGCTTTTCGATGTTGCAACGTCTCTTGCCATGCGCAACTCAAAATCGATTCGGACATGATCGCATGACTTGCTTGCTTGGTTACGGTGAAGCTTGGCCCTCGGGGTTTGCAGAGGCAAGCCACTTTGCCAGAGGTCTAAACAAGGATGAATGAACTCCTCAAGTGCATAGCTTGCCACTCGCCAGTCGATGGCGGTCAAAACCCGATTTGAAGATACTGACGCGTTCGCTGCTGACGCATTAGCCGGTGCGCCTAGCAAGCGATCGATCATGCAAAAGACCAACTCAGAGTCGAGGCTTAGGGTCCATGGATCCACGGCGTTTGGAATCTCCACCTCACAATCAAAACAACTGTGTTCCACAGTGTTTGATTTCACAGTGTTTGATTCTGTGGTGCTCTGCTGGGTCTGGATTTGGGCAATACTCAGCTTAACCGGTGAGCCGAGCAGTTGAGAGATCCGAGCCGAGGCGTTTGCTGCCCAGGGTTGATAGATCGCATCGATAGGACCTCGCAATCTGGGAAACCACTTCTGAAGATTATTCGATGGCATAGCAAGTTCCTTCCTGGCGATATGCATGAGTTGACGCGAATTAGTTTTCGCGCACGTGTCCGTCCCCGATGACGACGTACTTGTAAGTCGTCAGTTCGCTCAATCCACAGGGCCCTCTGGCATGGAGTTTATCGGTGCTGATTCCGATCTCAGCCCCCAAACCAAACTGACCACCATCGTTGAAGCGGGTCGAAGCATTGACCATCACCACCGCAGAATCCACCCGCGAGGTAAAACGCCTTGCGGTCTGCAAGTCCTTGGTCATGATCGCGTCGGTGTGCTTGGACCCATACTGGTTGATGTGCGCAATTGCCTCATCGACATCCGCAACGACTTTGATACTCAGGATCGGTCCAAGGTACTCGCGGCCCCAGTCCTCTTGGGTGGCAGCCTCGATCCCTGGCAGGATCTGCATGGTAAGAGCATCGCCTCGGAGTTCAATGTGGAAAGCAAGCAAGTCCTGAGCAAGCATAGGCAGAAAGGTCTGGGCAATTTGGGCATCGACCAGCAACGATTCGGCAGCGTTGCACACCCCCATCCTCTGTGTTTTGGAATTGACCACCACCCGTCGGGCTTGGTCTAAGTCCGCTGTGCGATCGACATAAACATGGCAGTTTCCGTCGAAATGCTTGAGCACCGGCATGCTGGCTTCGGCCGTCACGCGTCGCACCAGCGACTCGCCTCCGCGAGGGATCACCAAGTCGATCTGTTTGGATAACTTCAATAGCTCGCCGACGGCTTGGCGATCGAGTGTCGAGACCATCTGCAAGGAATCCTTGGGGATCCCCGCCGATCTGGCCGAGGCTTGCAAAATCTCGACGATGGCCTGGGATGAATGAAAGGCTTCTTTGCCTCCGCGCAGGATGATCGCATTGCCGCTTTTGATCGCGATCGCAGCCGCATCAGCAGTCACATTAGGCCTGGATTCGTAGATGAATAAAATTACCCCGATCGGCACCCGGACTTTTTGTATCTGCAATCCGTTTGGACGAATCGAGCCACCTATGCATTCACCCACCGGATCGGCCAACGCAGCAACGTCGCGAAGGCTTTTGGCAATCGAGCTTAAACGGGATGGATCGAGCCGGAGTCGATCGATTGCCGATTCGGAAAGTCCGTACGAGGGGGCCAATTCCAGATCCTTGGCGTTGGCGATGAGAATCGACTCACCAGCCTGCTCCATCCGGTCGGCTGCATCGAGCAGCCAGCGGTTTTTGACTTGGCTCGAAAGGACCTGCAACTCCAGAGCGGCTGCTTTGGCTCGCTTGGCCAGCTCCAGGCACTCCTGAATAAGATTCGGGTCCATCGTCTAGGTCCATCGGGTAGGTAGGTAGAAAGCTAGCGAAGTATGGAAAATTGACCCCTGGGGGTCAATGGTAATCGGCTTGGGATGTTGCCAGGACGCAACCTTTGCGCGTTGCAAAAAGACAACCTATGTTGGATTTTTCAACCATCCGGAAAAGCCTTCTAGGGATTTTCCCAAGAACCACGGTGGGGGCGAAAAGGTTTTTCGCGAATTTTCCCAAGGAAAACCGTTGATTTCCTGACTCCCAAGTGCGAACAATGCCTCGATGGCACGCCGGTCGCTCCGCCCTACTTCTACCAGCGCCAACAAACCAAGAGGCCCAATCCTCTTGTCTAGGTGCATCCATCATGATCCGACTCCTGTGAGCCCGCCCAAGTAGTTTTATTTATGCCAAAACGAGCTAGCCGACAGACTGCAAGTGACCGACCGATCGTATCCGAAGAGGCTTATTTCGAGGAAGACCGGGACCTGATCGATACGATTCCCGGTGGGATCGAATTCGAGATCGATGAGACCGAGGGATTGGCGGTAGAGAGCGGACCTTGTGACGAGGAGCTGCTTGAAGATGATTGTGAGGATTACTTTGCCGAGGATGACGGAGTCGTCGATGCGATCGAGGATCCGGTCCGGATGTACTTAATGCAGATGGGAGAGATTCCTCTGCTGACACGTCAGCAAGAGGTATCAGCCGCCAGGCACATCGAGTGGACTCGATTTCACTACCGCAATTGGATGCTTGCGACCGATTTTATGCTTCAGGGGGCGACGAAGCTTCTCGAGCAAGTTCGAGACGGTCGCCTGCGGCTTGATCGAACGATCGAGGTGAGTGTGACGAACGCCTCGGAAAAGATTGCGATTATGCGCAGGATCGGACCGAACATCAAAACGCTTAGGCATCTTCTGCATCGCAACTACGCGGACTTTCATACCGCCATTTGCCGTCGGACTGCGATGATCGAGCGGCGAGCCGCTTGGCGTCGTTTGGTAGTCCGTCGCAACAAAGCGGTTCGGTTGATCGAAGAGATGAATTTGCGAGCCAATCGGCTCGAGCCGCTGTTTCAAAAGCTCAAGACCATTGAGCATCAGATGGACACGCTCAAGTTTCGGTTGGCCGAGGCCAAGCGAACCGGTACTGTCGAAGGCACGACGGTCGAGAAGATGCTCAAAGAGCTTCGCTACTTGATGCGGATCACTTATGAGACACCCGCGACGCTCCAACGCCGCGTCGAGCGTGTTGCAAATTACCGATGCTCCTACGATGCTGCCAAGCGAGATCTTTCTGCTGGGAATCTGCGTTTGGTGGTTTCGATCGCCAAGAAGTACCGCAACCGTGGCTTGAGCTTTTTGGATCTGATCCAAGAGGGCAACACGGGCCTGATGCGAGCCGTCGATAAGTTCGAGCATGCTCGTGGCTTCAAGTTCTCAACCTATGCGACTTGGTGGATCCGTCAGGCGATCACACGTGCGATCGCCGATCAGAGCCGAACCATCCGCGTGCCGGTCCACATGATCGACACGATGAGCAAGGTTCGGCAGATCACTCGCGATTTGTACCAGGAGCTTGGTCGCTCCCCGTCGGTCGAGGAGACTGCCAAGAGGGCTGGGCTATCGATGGAGGACGCCCAAGTCATCATCAAGATGGCTCGCCAACCACTGTCTCTCGATCAGCCGGTCGGGGACCAAGACGACAGTTTCTTCGGCGAGTTTGTCGAAGACTACCGGGACAACGATCCGTTGTACGAGACCAATCAAGCGACCCTCAAGCAACAGATTCAAGAAGCTATGCAGACGCTCAACTACCGCGAGAGGGAGATCCTCAAGCTTCGTTACGGTCTTGCCGACGGATACGCTTACACGCTCGAAGAGGTGGGCAAGATCTTCCAAGTCACCAGGGAAAGGGTTCGTCAGATCGAAAGCAAAGCTGTGAAAAAGCTTCAGCATCCTCACCGCAGCAAGTCGCTGGTGAGCTTTGTCGACGGAGCCGAACTTCCCGAGGTATTCGACCCGCTCCTGGGGGACAACTAACCAACGCCTGGGTAGGGGTGTTATTGGCTGGTAGAGAACGGCTGCGTCCAAGCTTGTTGCAGTTGTTCTTTCCAGACAGGATCCTCGGGTGGGATGCTTGCGGTGATGACGGCTCGGACGATCGATTCCCCTTTTTTGAGTGTGTAGGAACTGCTGAGCTGTTGCGAGGCAAGTCCCGTCCGGCCGATATCCTCTGGCTTTGCGTCGATATCGGTGACTAGATACTCGGTCTTGTACGTCAAACCTTCTTGGGGATCGATATCGACCGATAGGGTTTTGGATTGAGGGTCCCAGCGCACGTCTTTGAGAGTGGTGCCGCTGGATGCATAAAAGTCACCGGCTTTCATAGCGCGAATGAGATGCTCGGGGGTAAGGAACTTCGAGCGCACCATGACCCATCCCCGGCCTGGACGGCTCCCTGCTTTGCCAAAGTATTCATGGCTATCGTCGGTACCGACCCCGTAGAGAATGCTGCCACCGAGTTTGTTGACACGCAGATGGTTGGCAAGGTCCCACATCCTTTCGACACCGGGATTCTTGGGATCTCCAAGATGGTGGACATCTGGGTGTCCGTTGTAGACTTCGAAGAAACGCTCGGACATCACTGCTGCGAGGTCTTCGAAGGTAATTCCGTATTTGAAGTTCGGGTGGTTTAGGTGCGGGAGGATCTCTCGGCCTTTAGCTTTTTCGAGTTCCAGAACCGCGCGGAGATTGTTCTCCATGGCTTCTCGCACCGTTTTGCCCCCGAGGGGCTTGATCACTTCGTCCAGGTTCGTTGCGTTCATGTGAACCGGATGGCCTTGGGCGCTATCGGTGATCTCCTCGGCGGGGATCAGGATGAAGTGGTTGTTTCGTTCTAGCAAATAGCGGTATTCGTCCAGCGGCTTGAGGCGGACTTGGTATTTTTCAGTCCCCGGCTCGCCACGTGTTTCGACCCAGGACTTGCCGAATTTTTCTAGGTAGCGCTCCATTCCTTTGCCGTGGCTGCGCTGCTGAACTTTGTCGACATCCATCCACTTGGCACCCTCTTGGAGGACATTGTGGTCGGAGATAGCAAGGAAGTGGTAACCGCGTTGCCTGTACCAATCGGAGATCACTTCAGGGAAATCGTTCCCGTCGCTCCAAAGCGAGTGGGTGTGAAGATTTCCCTTCCACCATTTAGGCTGTGGATCAGGGTTAGGCTCGGGATCAGGGCTAGTCCCATCAGGCTCGAGGGCTTGCTGCTGAGGGAAAAAGGCGAGGGTGTTCTCGACCAGCAGGTTGGTTGACAAGCAGACGAGGGACAGGATCGACAAGCAAAACAAAGGGGATTTGGCAGGCTCGTTTTTCATGGCGGCTCGGGAAAGGGGATGGTTGGAGATGCAGAAACATCGGTTGCTTTTTCACTAGATTACACTTTCGAGCAATCGCTGTGTTCGGACAGGATCTGCCTAGGCTCGCGTTGTTGGGAATCTTCACAGAATGTAGAATGCAGACATTGAATTGTTTCCGGAGCCGCCGTTTTCGACGCCGGTTGTTTTCCAAGTCCATATCGGTTGCCAACCATTGGCTCTTATCATGCGAATCGCAAGGGTTGTTTTTCGAGTCGCCCTGGTCAGCTTGTTCTGCTGGCCTGCGACTGGAAGTCTGGCCATCGCGCAATCGACGCAGCCTCTCCCAACAGCTTCCGATGCTCCCACGAAGATTCAGATCCAAGATTGGGTCCGAGATTTGGAAGACGAGCGATTTGCGGTCCGCGAGGCGGCTCAGCAACAGCTTGGAAAGCATCTTTCTAGCATCCTGCCGACGGTTATCGAGATCGCTGAGTCTAGCGACAGCATTACAACCAGTGGTCTGTTGCAGTTTCTGGGATTTGTCGGCCAAGACGCATTGAGCGAACAGGGCAAGTTGGCATTCGAGTGCCTGACTCGCATTGCCAATGAGCGAACGACTCAGCGAGCAGCTCTAGCGCAAAAGATCATTCAAAGCGTTTCGGTGCAGATGCGTGAGCGAGCTTTGGAACGTCTCCAGAGAGTGGGTGTCGTCTGCGCCGATCGCCACCTGTCGGTTCTTACCCAACTCAGAGACGTCAAGAACGCTCTGGTCATCGATGAGCAATTCCACGGCACCGACGATGATTTGGCTCTGTTGCCTTGGCTTTTTGATGTGCAGTTTGCCAAGCTCGAGGGTCCCTTGGTCACCAGCTCGATGCTCGAGCTAGTGACCAAGCTACCGCAACTCCGGAGTCTCCAGATCATTGAGACCAATCTGAAGAGCGAGGACCTGCGCCCATTGCTTTTGTCGCCCGACATGGATCTGATCGAGATCCTTTACTCACCGGTCGATGATGGGTGCATCCAGATCCTGGAGAATGTACCAATCTTTGGCGATCTGCAATTGTTCGGAACCGACGTCAGCGCTGCGGGTGCCGAGGATTTGGTGGCCAGAATCGAGACGGCCAACGTCTTTGTAGGCCGTGGAGGATTCCTTGGGATCACCTGTGAACCCAGTTCGCTAGTCATCCAAGAATCGATTCCCGACGGACCGGCAAACAAAGCTGGGATCCGGATGTACGATAAACTCAAGAAGGTCAACGGCGTTCCGATTTACAACTTTGAGGATCTCCGCAAGCAGCTTGCCAAGTCCGCCGCAGGTGAGTCGGTGATTGTCGAGTACGATCGTCCGATCATGACAATGCGACCGGTCGATCAAGATCCAGAGAATAGGAATCGCATCCCTGTACCACGGATGCGACAGCAGTTCGATGGTTACGAGACGCGTCAGGTGGATGTGATCTTGGGCAAGCGACCTTCGGACATGAACCGATAATCACTTGTCATGGCCAGATCCGAGCAAGAGAGATTGAAGGCGATCGCAAAAGCCGCGGTCGCTTGGTTCACCGAGCATCACCGAGATCTGCCTTGGAGAAAGACCAGGGATGCTTATCGGATCTGGATCAGCGAGTGCATGTTGCAACAGACCCAGGTCGCGACAGTGATTCCTTACTACGAACGTTTCTTGAATCGCTTTCCGGATGTTCATCGCTTGGCTTCGGCTCAGCTGGATGAAGTCTATCAGCTCTGGGCGGGCTTGGGCTATTACCGTCGGGCAAGGCAGTTGCATGCGGCGGCGATCGAAATTGTCGAATCCGGACAGGCACCATTTCCAATCCATCGCGATGCGATAGCCGAGCTGCCTGGAATCGGACGCTACACCGCCAGCGCGATCGCCTCGTTTGCCTTCGACCAGCCGTGCGGGATCGTCGAGGCAAACACCCAAAGGCTTTATGCGAGGTTGATCAGGTGCAAGGAACCGCTGAGCGATTCCTCGACTCAGCGCACGCTGTGGGAGTTTGCCGAGGCGATCGTGTCGGCTTGGCCGCACCCCACCGGGGAACTGAATCAGTCCCTCATGGAATTAGGGTCTCAGGTTTGCAAGCCCAGGGATCCGGCTTGCGGGGATTGCCCGCTTCGAGAGCACTGCAAGGCGTATCGTTTTGGTGAGATCGAGCAGATCCCGGCGGCCAAGCCCAAGAAGCTTATCACTGAGTTGCGGGAGATAGGGTTGCTCATCAGCGACTCACAAGGACGTTGGCTCCTGCGTCGTCGGCACAGCGGCGAACGATGGGCCGGCTTATGGGATTTCCCTCGCTACGATTGCTCGGAAATGGAGAGCGAGTCGGCCGCCCTTGAGTTTGTGGCCGGTGAGTTTCATAAGCTCTATGGCAAGCGGCCCGAGGTGGGAAGCCAGTGCTTGTCCGTGCGCCACAGTGTGACTCGCTACAGGATCGTGCTACGATGCTTTGAAGCTCGATTAGAGGTTCGGCTTAAAGGCCGTCGCAAGCAATCGGACTCAGAGCCAGACTCGAACTCAGAGTCAGACTCAGACTCGTACACAGAGCCGGAGGAGTTTGATTGGTACACAACGCAGGATCTTGGGAATTTGGCCCTGAGTTCCTCGGGTCGCAAAGTGGCCGACTGGTTGGAGAATCGTGGTTCGTAAGGGGGCTCATTTGATCGATGGGTTTTTGTTTCGATAGCGTTGGTCGATCACAACCCATTCGAATTTTCCGTTCTTGGCGGCCTTGCACTCGAAAATGGTCTTCGCGATATCGGAGATTCGGAAGTCTTTGCTTCGCTTTTCGAGGTAGTAAACCTTC
>Ga0136644_10004676_pt1 | contig 10087 bp, 9 predicted proteins | sample C_130820_EF_Meta_FD_94780 | JGI IMG/M metagenome (GOLD analysis project Ga0136644, IMG submission 94780) | Freshwater microbial communities from Lake Croche, Canada to study carbon cycling - C_130820_EF_MetaG (v2) (version 2) | ecosystem: Environmental > Aquatic > Freshwater > Lake | place: Lake...
GGACATGGTCTAAAGGGTTTTCCGAAACAGCAGACGAGTATGTGGGGCCGATTTTTCGGTCAGAGAGGTGGTAGATTAGAGGGGGATAGAAATGGGCCTGAGGGAGGGAATTATTTCTTGACACCTGATCGCGCCGGCCCCTATGCCATACTGAATACATATCTTATTGCACCAGATGACCGCGATTCGACAAACCCACTTATCTTCAAGATCGAAGGAAGTGGCAAAATTCCTATGGCGATTACACAGGACTCGCTCTATGATGGGCTACCTGGTGCAAGAGCCGTGAAGGACTTTTTCTCGCAACCAGATGCCAGACCAAGAATCATGTACGACCATACGCGCGGCGAGGAAAGAGCGAGGCTAGAGGCGAATTTAATGATCCAAGAAGAAGGTGGAAATCTGAAGGTGACTTTACAGGGAATCCAGGTCACTGCAAGAGGTGATAGTGGAGAAGTGGCAAGGGTTCTACAAGTGGATGTGACAGGCACCCCCAGATATAAGGGATCTGAGCTTCCCATGGTCTTAAAAGATATGTTTCGCGAGGCCTATGACCGCGTAGTTCCACAGACATTTTCAGCCGCCGATTTTCTAAGGGACAAGGGTCTGCTACGAGGTACCGATATAGAGGGATCCCAGGTCTCGGTCAATAATCCGAGAGATGAGCGCGGAGACACGATTCGAATCACCTACAGAGCCAGTCATAAGATAGACGAGCAAAAGCGTGTGATTCAAATCTCGACAGACCTCATTATAACAAAAAAGAAGAAAATCGAGGGACAGTCGCAGGAGTATTTGGTGAAGGTGGATACGAATAATCTTGAGACTGAGCCAGGATTCTTACGGGGGGAATTGAGAATCTCTCAGTCAAGAGATGACGAGCGCTTTCGCGGAAGAGAAAAGACCTTCTCTACAGGGCCAGCGGATTCTTCTAGACCTCTTTCAAAGGACGGAAAGAGTATCGCCCTGTTTCTAGAGACTACCTTCAAGAATATGTTATCTGAAGATGGAGATGTACAAGGAGAGCGCGATGGAATTCGTTATACACGAGAGGGATTTCCAGAGCCACTGAACTCGGAACAGATTCCAAAATCTCTGCGTATCAAGGAAATCTGGAAGGCACTGGCCAAGGACCCCCCTATTAAGCCCCACTGTATTGCCCGCGCGATGCAACTTCTGAATCTTTCGGCCATACAGGGCACAGAGACCCGCGAGGCCTTCAGTAGTATTTGCCGCGTGAAATTCCCCTATTCGAAGGATGGCTCTCTACCCCCTGTAGGGCGGCCTATTACAGAGGAATATGGTATCTCTGCACTGGCCATGCTCTTTGTAGATAATATTGAGACGGGCTCACCGAAGATTGGAAGCACGCAGCAGTATCAGGAATTCCGCAGAAAGTTTAAGATATTCTTCGAGCGCTATGATGAGTCTCGCATCGAGGAGGCCCAGTCACCGGATCGCATTTCCGATATTCAAGAGAAGATTATGCCAGATTTATGCAGTGGTCATACGCGCGATAGAATACGCGTCGAGGGAGGTATGGTGAATGAATTAAGAGCGAAGGCCCAGGCCCTTATTAATCGGCAGAGTATACATATTCAGAACTGCATGGCCGTTCTTTTCAAGCTCTTCGATGAGAGAGCCGTCAGAAGCGGGCGCTTTGAGATAAGTGAGTATGTGGGAATGGGTGGTATGGAGGCAGTGAATGTGATTGCTGAAGAGGCACGAAATATGTTGGCCCAGTACTATGGAGACTGTGAGGAGACTTATAAGGAGGGTGTCTATTTGCTCTACAATCAGCACATGGCGAATAAGGAGGCGGGTAAACAGACTCAATATATTACGGTAGATACAGCAGGTGCACAGTAAATTTGACTTCGCAGGTCGCAATCAACACACCTATAAAGATGTCCAGCGGAAAGTGTGCACACACTGACTGTAAGAAGAAGCTCACACTTACGAGTATTACTTGTAAGTGCGAGAAGACCTTCTGTAACTTGCACCGCTATCCCACAGACCATAGCTGCAAATTCGACTTCCAAGAGAGCGCTAAACAGACTCTTCTAAAGACAATGAGTACGCCGATTGTGGCCGCGAAGCTCGAGATGATTTAACGTCATGTAGGCTAATTCAAGCACCGCCTGTAAGGCGGTGCTTAACTTCTGCACAACACGCTAATATGATTCGTCGGAATTTTTTTGCCAGGCCCTGGTGCGGCCAGGCCCCATCGCTCCAAAATTGATTCGTGCGGCGCCCCAGGCACCAGGCATAGAAGTAGCCCCGAATGTCTGTGACCATCCACCTTATCCGCGACGAGAAGTACGGTGCGCAGCAGACGGACGATTTCATTACGATTAACCGCAATGGCGATAACATCGTTGTGAAGTACAAGGACCGCCAGAATGGTGGCTCATCGAAGCAGCGCCTCGTTCTTGGTAAGACTGACTTCAGCCGCTACATTCAGAATCTGGGCCACCTCTTCCTTACGGACAAGGAGCCCTTCGTCCAGGCCCAGTTTAACTTCCCTGGCTTCCCCTCCTTCCTCGTCGACCAGAACTCGCTCAAGGACACTGATACGCAGGATGCGCTCATGGAGATTGCTGATATGGTCAGTGCCTCGTGGTTTCTAGATAATGACTGCAGTGACATGCCGCCACTGGAGCCTGTGCGCTCAGAGTCGCTTCCCCGCTACACGAATAACACCTCCTATTATGATAGCTACACGGGCCACTACTGATTGGCAAAATAGTCTAGATACATCTTAACAAGAGTGGGCGACCACTTGCCCATCATTTTTTTATCGTCGCTATTCCAAGCGATATCATCCTTCTCGCGCTGGTCAGATCGTAGCTTCTTAAATTCCTCTGGATTCTCCTTTATCCAGGCAAACTGCTCAAAGGCCATTTGAATCTGCCTCGGGTGAGCATAACCACTAAAGACATGGTACTGAAAGTAGGTATTCGGGGGAAAATCGGGCTCTATACTCTGTAGAACAAGGCCAGTATGGGTCAGCTCTCGTATATGATGAATCTTGGCCTCTTCCTCGACCTCGCGCCGTATATTTTCCTTGAGAATCTGCATGATAGACTTCCTAGAGTCGCGCCCATCGCGGCCTTCCATCTGCCCCTTTGGAGGTTCCCAAGTGGCCTTCGCCGCATCACCATCTGTCCGTTTTACAACCAAGAATCGCGAAGCGACAAAGGGCTTGTACATCTCATGAATAAAGCAGGCCGCACGAAGATAAACACGCCAACCCTCTACAGGGTGCTCGACATAGAAATACTGCTTCTTTGGAGCGTAGGGGAGGCGCTGAACACCTCGTATCAACCCTGCCTGAAAGACATCAAAGATAGAATGAGCCATTGCTCTATGTGGCTCCCCGTTTCTTTCTACATGTTTTTCCACGCACGGACTTGGCACACCCACTTCTATGACTCTGCAACTCCTTACAGAGTGAATTATAATTCGTGCTATTGAGAAGCTCCAGCTTAGACTCCATCTGACAACGGATATTCCAAAGGTGTTTCAATAACTCCTTTCGAGTCGCAACAGGCCCCGTCTTCCAGGCCTCAGACCATTCTCGAAAGGGGAGAACCTTCGGAAGAAGTACCCAAAACTCCCTATAATGCTTCATTCGCTCTTCAGGGGTCATCACATTCCAGCGATTTCTTTCCAGTGGCTCCGTCAGAGTGTCAAGAGCCGGGTGACCTGAAATGGCTACAGAAGAGCGGCCCTGACGGCTTAAAGGATGGCCCTCGGCGATAGAAAAGATGAACTCCCATCCTTCAAAGGTGGTGCGTGTACAGCCGGCCTCGAGCCGCTGCTTATACACTCCTTTTACAGATTCAAAGGTGGGATTTCTAGCAGTACAGAGTTTCTGGGCACGGAGTTTTGCATTGACGCGATTGTGCATTCTCCAGAGCCATTCGGTAATGGATTCGGCCTTTTCAATGGGGTCCTTGGCTATATTTTCTGAGAAACTCTTACGACAGTATTTGCATGGGAGAACATATGCGAGTGTGTTGAAGAAGGACTCGAGATTGCTGCGGCTAGGGACCTCTGAAAAACTTATTAGATGAAGAAGTCTCCAACCTGATGGACCCCAGTATCGGGTATCCATCTCCTTGATTAATTGCGTCGTTTTTATTGAGTCTTGTCCTAATATTCATTATTCTTAATAATGAATACTATGATAGTATTTAGAGTCATACATGTGTTTACCCCTGTCCAAATGTGGACATGCCGAGGGGCGCAAGGAAGGGGCGGACCGGAGAAGGATCGATTTGCTCTGACTTGCATTTGACGGTTGTCTGAGGGCACACGGCACGGGGGCAGGGCGCGGCAGCCGGGCAGACGGTGGGAGGAGGGCAGCGGACCTCGGGGCAGCGAGGACGAGGGCAGGGCGGGCAGTCTCCGCACTTCGACTGTCTCTCATCGCTGGTGTCGATGATGATGGGCCCCTGTTTGGGTATAGAGCTCTTGAGGACATACTGCGAGAGGTCAGGCACAGGCGGGCACTCGGACTTGAGCATATAGTTATTCATATCTGGGGGTGAAGGGCAGGGGGGAATACTTGTCTTGAGGACATAATTCGACATCTCTGGCATGGGAGGGCATGAATCAGTACCGCCACACTGAGGGCAGTTTGAGCTTGACGCGAATCCCTCGCGCCTGACTACGCGAAGAACAAGATACATGGTCAGGCAGCCAAGTAAAAAGGCCAATATGATTGGTTTTGTAACTGAAAGGCGCATATGACCCACTCTATGGTGTTATGGGAAAATTAAGGGCGCCAGCCAAGCCAAGAAGGAGGTGGGCAACCGCAGAGATCAGGAATACTGGGGTCGTAGACCGTGCCCAAACGCGTACAGACCATACGCGTGTAGCCGCGCCAAGAGAAATTATCAGAGACGACGGCATCGGGCTTCAAGCAGCCGAAATCATAGGCCTTGAGGCCGCGGGCGTTTATTTGATTACAGATTTGGGTTGAACGAGCCTTCCAGTCAAAGTGTGGGGCAGTGGTAGAGCCGGCCTTCTTGTCACTGTGCGAAGAAACTCCTCCCATTCCTACAGAGACCTTCGCATCCTTACCCGTTACAGAAGATATAACCGATTCAAAGAGACCACGGTAGGATGAGTCAGTCACGGAATTCGTGGTAGTTGTCACCTTTGTATTAGGTACTCCATTAGAGGCAGTTGGTGTGCCCGTATTATCGACAGCATAGCGAGCATCACGCATTGCAGAGGCGTAATTCGCAGCAATGTCCTGCTCGGCCTGTCCTTTATAATTCAACTCGATTTCCCATGAGAGATTCTGTGTCATATCCTTCATATATTTGTCGAAAAGCTGCTTCGAGATAGCGGCGCCACTGACATCGCCCAAGGCGTAATTAGGAAAGAGGCTCGATAGGACGGATTGGAGGCCAAAGTCACTGAGTAAATCGGGGATTGCCGAATTGGGGTTAGAAATGGCAGGCAGGAACTTAGCAATATCTGCTTTTGTGATTGGAATACTGGCAAGTGTGCGAACACCTGACTTGACATCTGCCTTGAGATCCTCAACGCGTTGCTTTATAGCACTGAGAACACTGATACGAGACTGTGTATTTGCATCCGTAGTACCAGATGCACTTAGGCGCGTAATCTCTATATTAAGTTTGAGTATGAGATCATCTAGATCCGCCATAGTTATGGAAGTGGAGCCTGCTCCTGTATTACTGCCTGAACCTCTAGAGCCTGGAGCGGACCCTGGCATAGACCCTGGGGCGGAGCCTGGCATAGACCCTGGGGCGGAGCCTGGCATAGAGCCTGGAGCGGAGCCTGGCATAGAGCCTGGAGCGGAGCCTGGCATAGAGCCTGGAGCGGAGCCTGGCATAGAGCCTGGCATGGACCCTGGCATAGAGCCTGGACCGGACCCTGGCATAGAGCCTGGACCAGACTGAAAGCCCTCCTGCCGCCCTCCGAAAAATGAGCGAAACCACCCATATACAGAGGAAGAGTTGTAGTCATCAAACCCCTCTGTAGGAGGCATGGGGCTGGGGGCACCACTATTGGCATTCACGGACAGCCGCCACTTCTTTTGGAGATATCCAAGATTCGCCTCGACGGCATTGACATCATCCTGTGTCAAAGAACTCTCGAGGCCAGGATTCTTATTGAGTACATCAAGCTCATCCTTGAGGCGTCCTATGTCACTCTTGGCAGTGGCGAGGGGGAGCTGAATCGATGGGTCACCCATCTTTTGAAGTCCAGGCGCATCATTCTTGAAGAATCCTGTCATAGATTCATAGACACTTTGAATGCGCTTGGCATCCGCCTTTTGAGCTGCTGGGTCCTCGGATGGCTGTGAATTGATAGAGGCACTCTGACCGGGAGGAGGTGCTAGTAACTCGGCACTAGGCTCTGTAAAAGGCTTCGTCTCTCCCTGAGTTAGAGTCTGATACCGCGGGGAAATAAGAGGAATTGTGGGACCAGGGCTGGCCTCGTCAGGGCTGACCTCATAGGGTGCATCCTGGAATCCATCCTTTTGCTTTGTGACAGACCATGCTATAAATAATACTCCGAAGAGTACTAAAAAGAAGAGTAAACCCTTCATCTCTCTATAGTGTTGTGCAGAAGTTAACTGCACCTATTGGTACAGTTAAATTATGCCTTTGACGGTATCTAAGTGTTCATAACTCCAAGAACTTCATCGGTGAGATTACGACGGCCGAGGCGGAACTCATACGCCTGCTGTGAAGATGGTGAGGGCGAATTATAGGGATTCTGATAACTCTGAAATCCCTCCTTTGACTGTGTCATGGATGGTTGTTGCATTGATGGTTGTTGCATTGATGGTTGTTGCATGGGTGGCTGCGGCTGTGACATATCCTGCAGCTGTTGCGAAATCATACTTAGCTCCTGTGTTTGAGTGCTTATTGTTTTAAGTTTATTCGACATTTCTTGTAGTTGGGCCTGATTAGGTACAGGAACTTGATCGGCCTCTGTAGGCATTGGCGGAGGCGGAGGCGTGGGCGGAGGTGTGGGCATTGGAGGAGGCATAGGCGCGGGCACTGGAGGAGGCATAGGCGCGGGCATTGGCGGAGGCATAGGCGCGGGCATTGGAGGAGGCGCATTCTGAAAGCCCTCAAAGGGTACACGAAGCATACCATTTTGTAGAAGATAGGCTGCATAGAGTATTGTGACTCCGAGAATAACAACGGGGAGGTCCCTTGTATTCATCCTATTTAGCAATCTTAAAATTTGAGGCACCACCTTTTGAGTATCATATCAAAGATGCTAAATCCAAGACATACTTCAGATGCAAAGGTTGAGGCGGGGATTGACGAAGCCGGGCGCGGCTGTCTATGGGGTCCTCTTGCTGCTGCGGCAGTTATATGGCCAGAACAGCATACCTGGACAGAAGAGATTCGGGAGATTTCTGGAAAAATCAAGGATTCGAAGAAAATCAGTGCAAAACAAAGGAGTGTACTCGAGGCAAATATTAAGAAGTATGCAGTAAAGTGGTCTATCGGAACCGTCACAGCCGAAGAAATCGATAAGCTAGGGATGACAAAGTCCAATCGCCTCGCCTTTGAACGCGCCTTGAGTGGCCTGAATACACCTGTTGAGCGCGTACTGATTGATGGTATTCTTGGGATAAGTCCTCGAGAAGGACTTGAGCAGGTGGTAGAGCCGAAGGGAGATGGAACCTATTTAGCTATTGCCGCTGCTTCCATTCTTGCAAAGGAGGGTCGCGATGCTCTTGTGAAGGATTTGTGTGGGGCAGATGAGACTCTTGAAGAGAAATATTCCATTTTGAGCTCAAAAGGGTATGGTACAGCGAAGCATCGGGAGGGTGTTAAGAAGTATGGAATGCATTCATTGCACAGGCGACTATTTCTGCGGAAACTACTTGGAATCGACCATGTAGTTTCTGAAGAATATGATTTCATCGATGATTAACGGCGCGCCCTCGTTTTAGAACGTTTTGACTTCTTTTTACTTCTTGTTTTTATATTACAATTGCATCGACATTTACATCTTTGGCGACCACCTCCAGAAACAGGCTCACCCGTGAAAGTAGGGCCAGGGTCACTTGAGAATGTAGGATCTGGAACTCCTATAGGACGGTTAGTTAGCTCTATTATAATAGGATTGGAAGCAACTGCTGCATTCGCGGCAACCGTTGCTGCATCAGTCGCTTTTTGTACCGCACCAGCAAGGCCATCTGTAACCTCAGCAGTACAATCTGCGAGTATTTGAGTTTGTGCAGATTGAATAAACATATTTACATCGGATAGCTTAGAAGTTAGAGCTGCCACCTGACTAAATACGCCTGATGTCATCTGTTGTAGGCTGTCCATTGTTGGGACAGCTGGAAGTGATCCAGCCGCGGCGATGATGCCATCCATCTCTTAATAGATTATGAGAAAAGAATCACTGTTTCTTATTTGACTTTCTGCGATTCGACTTTCTATGATTCGATTTTTTACGAGTCCCCCCTACTGCTTTTTGAACAGGTAACCTCATTATCTTTCTCTGTAATTCGCCTGAAGTCTGACCATCGGCATATCCATAACCATAACCATATTCATATTCTTGAGCATCCATATTATTAGACAAAGCCGCAGAAGCCGCAGCCTCGTGCCCAGGTAGGTCAATCGAAGCCGTACTTGTTTGAAGAGCCGTAAGACTAGCAATGAGGGCATTTACATCGGCATTTCCACTTGTAAATGCGGAAGAAGCCTTTAGAGCCTGTATTGTTTCTGCAATAAGAGAATTTGCACTTGAAAAGGAGCCAGTCGCGACCAAGTTTGATACAGCAGAATTCACAGATGTTACAATATCCTTTGCGGCTTCAACAGATATTTTAGTATCAGGGCTTTGTAGAGCAGACATATAATAGGCCTGTGCGGCCGATGCTTGTGCGGCGGAAGCCGTCCCACCAGGATTATTCTGCTCCGCATTCTGTAGGGTTGTTGTAAGACTCTTTATGAGGGATATCACTGTAGGATCATTCTGCTTATAGGCAGTCGACGAATATAGCAGTTGGATAGTCTGAATGAGAATTGTAATCGCTGTAGAGAAGCTGCCAGAATCTACAAGTGTTTGTACGGCGGATGTGACAGACTGTGTGAGCTGGTTTGCCGCAGCCACTGAGGCCTGTAGATTCAATCCTTTTAGATTCGTAGTATAGTATTGCTGAGCGGCAGAAGCCTGAGCCGAGGAAGCCTTTGAAGCCGGGTCGACAACCACCACGCTTGTCTGGAGTGTTTGCATCTTATTCACAAGGGCTTGCACATCGGATGAAGAGGCTGTAGGCGAGGCATTGAGCTGCTTAATCGTTTGCTGGATAAGAGCTTGAGCCTGCGCATAAGAGCCAGTGGCGAGGAGGTATTGTACCTGCGATGTCACACTGGTCGTGAGTGCTTGAGCCGCTGGAAGTGCTACTGAAGGGCTGGGTGATTGCAGATTGGTTGCAATCGTGCTCGCCGCTGCGGAGGCCATGGCCGCGGAGGCAGCTGCATTGGGATTCGACTGCACAGTTTTTTGCTCAAGAGCGGTGAGCGAGGCCACAGCCGCAAGAGTGGCTGAATCGCCGGCTGCAAAGGCATTTGAGTTCCGAAGAACATTTAGTGTTTGAACCAGCGTCTCAGAAGCTGCGTTGTAAGAGCCGCTCGCAACAAGCGCATTGGCCTGGGCAGTAATATTCTTTACAAGCGTCTGTACAGCCGCTGCAGAGACTTCTACACTCGGGTTATTGAGATTGGAAAGAGCAGTTGTGTTAGCAGCAGAGGCTTTTGTATTAGGATCTAGGACAACTACGCTGTTATTCAGAGTCTGGAGCTGCGTAACAAGCGTTTGCAAATCGGATGAAGAGGCTGTAGGCGAGGCATTGAGCTGCTGAACCGTTTGCTGGATAAGAGCCTCAGCCTGCGTATAAGAGCCAGTGGCGAGGAGGTATTGTACCTGCGATGTCACACTGGGCGTGAGTGCTTGAGCCGCTGGAAGGGCTACTGAAGGGCTGGGTGATTGCAGATTGGTTGCAATAGTGCTCGCCGCTGCGGAGGCGATGGCCGCGGATGCCGCTGCATTGTGATTCGAC
>Ga0136644_10004678_pt1 | contig 10086 bp, 9 predicted proteins | sample C_130820_EF_Meta_FD_94780 | JGI IMG/M metagenome (GOLD analysis project Ga0136644, IMG submission 94780) | Freshwater microbial communities from Lake Croche, Canada to study carbon cycling - C_130820_EF_MetaG (v2) (version 2) | ecosystem: Environmental > Aquatic > Freshwater > Lake | place: Lake...
AACTAAAGGTAACTCTAATGGTTCAGTTTGGATTGTTAAGTCTGATGTAGGTACTTCAAATACTCCTTACACTGGAGTTGGCATGACTTTTGCAACCGCCGGTAATACTAATGGAGCAAATCAAAAATTAATTACAGGTATTAAATCTTGCTACACTGGAGTAGCTTCAGGTGATGGTACTTCGCTTACATACAAAGCATCAATTGGTGGTTCAATAGGAGCAGCATCAATATTAGGACAAATAGCTACAGGTGATTTTGCACTTTTAAAATCAGGATCATACACCTTTACTGTTTATTATACCCTTTCTGACGACGTATAATAATTTTTAATGGAGTTAATTAAAATTAATAAAATATCTTTACAACTAAAAATTTAGATGTAAAGATATTTTAGACAACAAAGCATAATAAAAAAAAATATAATTTTCTAATGCACAGTCTAATTATACAAACCATATTTTAGTGTGCAAAAAAAAAATTATAAATTGTTTAAAACAATAACTATTATGTTTATTAAAAAAAATTATTTTGAATTTTTTTTAATAAACATAATTTAAATACCAAATTAAAAATTTGTTTTTCCTTAACAGCCGATTATAATATTTTAAAAAAAAGATTTTTATTAATCAGATTTAGACAATTATATTGTTAATAAACTCTCGGTATATCTATAAAAAAAACAATCAAAAAATTGAATGGCAAATATTTCTACAGTTTAAATTTCTTAAATTATTTAAACATTTAAAAAAACTCTCATGAAAAAAATTAGTTTTTTATTCGCCGCATTAATTGCATTTGGTTCTGCTAATGCACAATCAACAACGCCTGGGCAAACAATTGTATTAGGTATTCCTGCAGTTGCTTTAATTCAAGTTTCAGGGGCTCCTACTGCATTTTCATTTACCGGAACTCCTGGTACTGGTGCTGGAGATAACTTTGCAGATGCCACTTCAACTGGTACATCACTTCAATATACCTCAATTATGGATGGTACGAGCACGGCTACACAAAGAAGTATTTACGTAACATCTACTGCTGCATCTGCGACTGCCACTAAAGGTTTCAACATAGCTGTAACTGGTACGACTCCGAGTTCTGCTGGAAATGGAACTAAAGGTAACTCTAATGGTTCAGTTTGGATTGTTAAGTCTGATGTAGGTACTTCAAATACTCCTTACACTGGAGTTGGCATGACTTTTGCAACCGCCGGTAATACGAATGGAGCAAATCAAAAATTAATTACAGGTATTAAATCTTGCTACACTGGAATAGCTATAGGTGATGGTACTTCGCTTACTTACAAAGCATCAATTGGTGGTTCAATAGGTGCAGCATCAATATTAGGACAAATAGCTACAGGTGATTTTGCACTTTTAAAATCAGGACAATACACTTTTACTGTTTATTATACCCTTTCCGACGACGTATAATAAATTTTTTGTGTTATACGCAAATAATATTACTGAGCAAATTGAAATGATAGAATTTATTTATAGTTGATTTTTTATTACTAGTCTTTTACAATAGCACTATTTTTCAAAAAGTGAGTTAAATATATATAATACATATATGAAATTCTTGAAAAGACTTGGTTTCCAATATCGATAAAAATTAAACAGAATAAATTTTATCATTTTAGTTTATTCTATTTATAAAAATACTGTTGGATAAAAGCTCATGAAAAATGTTGTCATTTTATTTGATTTTTTGTTAGAATTTTGTTTTAGTAATAGCCAGTCAACCTCGCCTGGTCAAACAGTTATAATAAATATTTCAAAAATCCCTTTAATTAAAGTATCAGGAACTCCTATTACGTTTCAATTTACTGGAACTCCTGACACTGGTGTTAGAGATAAATTTGCAGATGCTATTTCAATTGGAACATCTCTACAATATACTTCTATTTTATGTGGCGGTATATCTATGGAAGTCTTTACAACTGCAACCCAAAGAAATATTTACATAACATCTACTGCTCATAATGTAGCTCAAAAAGGTTTCAATATAGCTGTAACTGGAATGGCTCCGAGTGGTACTGGTTATTTAATATGAGTTATTTAAAATGGTTCATTTTGGATTGTTAAGTCTGATTAATGTATTAGAATTGCTCTTTTTACTGTAGCTGCTATGGGTTTTAATGACTCTGGTAATGCAAGTGGAGATATAACAAAATTTCATGGTTATTAAATCTTGTTTTTGGCACAAATCAAGGTGATGAGCCTACAATTACATAGAAATCCACAATTGGTTGTTCAATATTAGTAGTTATATCAACAGGCGTTTTTGAAAAAAATAAATCAGGAACTTACGCGTATACAGTTTATTATATTCGTGGAATCAACGTATAATAATTTTCAATGTATTTATTAAAAATTTATACCACATAATTAAATTAAATATTTAAGCTTAATTAGATAAAAATAGTAATTTATAAATTTGCTGTTAATCAAAATAATATAAATAATTCCCCAATTGGGTATCTACTTTAAAGATTAATTAAAGATAAACTATTATAGCAAATGAAAAAATACTTAATTTACATTTTATTTCCTCTAAATACATTCGCACAAATTCAAATTACTAATGGCCTAACTCAAACAATTCAAGCTTCTACCAATGGAGAAATTGTTGGGCGAATTAAGATGAAAAATATTGGAAAAAAACAAGAAACATTCTCGACTTTTAAATTTGATATAATTTATGAATGTGGACGTTATGGTAATTTTACAGATACTACAACCCATGATAAAAGCTTAAATAACTGGCTAGATTTTGATGTAGATGAGAAACAACTAAGCCCAAATCAAGAATTTGATTTGGTATTTAGAATAAATATGCCTGATGATGCTTCGCCGGGAACATATTGGAGTGCAGTAATGATAGAATATGGTGATCTAAGCAAACCTGTATCTGCAGTTGCAATAAATGATAGAGTTAGATATGCAGTTCAAATAATTGTAAATAAAGGTAATTATGAAGCCCCAAAATTGATTTACAAAAAAATTAACATATTTACCAACGGCATTAAAAGTAAAATGGTAACTGTAGAGCTAGAAAATATAGGTTTTTTTTCAGCAAAAGTTAAAACTCAATTAGAATTGTACGATGAAAAAGGTACCAAAATTCAGACTATACAAGGTGATGGTAAAAATATTTATCCGTCTCGATGTAATATTTACAACATAGAGGTCAAAAATTTAAAACCTGGAAAATATGATGGTATTATTTTGGCAGATACAGGAAAAAAGATTTTTGGTTCAAACATTACTTTAAAAATAGATTAACTTCAGAAATAACTATCATTAAATAATAGATGTAAATTAATTCGTCACAGCGATATACAATTAGCTAAAGAAAAGTTACATTATTTTAAAATTTAACTAAATATTCTTCTTTTAATAGGATTATATTTTATATTAACAACATATATAAAACTTTTAATATATTCTCACATGATGTTGTAATACAAACATTATGTGAGAATATATAGTGGTATCGACACTTAAACAATCGTGAAAATATTCCATAAATACATTCTATAAATTATAATTTTTATTTTTGTTTATATACATTTTAAATAAAGAATTAATAAGAAAAAAGTTTTATTATCTTCTGAACAATTAAAAAAACTAGGTAATTCCATTTATATTTGATTTTCAATATCAATTTAAATATAAAAATTTACAATAACATCACTTGAAGAGTTATTACATTTTAAATCATTAGAAAAATTAATTTTTAATGAATTAACTATAATAAAGTTTGAAAAAGATTCTCTACATATTTGTATTTATATTTAATTCTATTTTGTGTGTTGCACAAAGTGGCATTAGAGTAAATTTAATAAATACTCCAAAAAGAATATCCCCTGGTTCATATTTTAATTTGATATTCGATGTAGAAAGTTCAAATACTTTTTCAGAACCATTGACAGTATCTTTAAAAATACCTGATACATGGGAAATTTTATCACAAAATGAACCAGAAATAATCATTGGAGAAAAAAAAATAAAATATATATTTTCAGTTAATACTTCCATGTTTTCACCACCTGGAACAAATACTTCGTGGTTATTAATCAATACGGCGTCTGGTTATCGAATAGAGAAACCTTTTCAGATTCAAGTAGTACCAGTTAGAAAAATAATTATATCACCTATTTTACTTCCCGAATCGGCAAAGGAAGGTGATAGTTTAAAAGTTGAATACTTAGTTGAAAATCGAGGTAATGTCAAAGACAACTTAAAATTAGAAGCATTAGGGGGAAAAATTGTTGGAAAAACTGAAATTAGCGAATTGAATCCTGATGAATCTACAAGGATATTTGCTAATTTTATAATTCCTGAAGGGGAAGAGAATTCCTTTAACTTTGGCTTTGGTATTAGAGCGACTTTAAAAGATTCTCTAAAACACTTAAATATAAAAAATTCAATATTAGTTTATTAAAAAAAGATTAAAAAGACCTTACTTTATAACCGTTTCCCTGTAAGCGTTGGATTTATGGGTAATATATATTTTAAAAACAAAAAAGTGGATTTAATAATTCAACCAGAAATCAGTGGAAATGGATATATAGATAAAAATCAAAGGCACTATTTAGCTTTTAATATTATTGGGCCAAATCGTATTATCAGCCAAAATAATAACCCAAATATATTTTTTTACGATCAGTATAATCTAAGATATAAGTATAACAAAAATAATTTTATGTCAACCGTTCAAATTGGTGATTACAATTTAGAAATTAGTCAATTAATTGAAAACGGTCGTTTTGGCAGAGGATTCAACTATGAAGCTCGATATAATAAAATTGGTATTTATAGTTTTTATATACAACCTAGATTTTTTCCTCAACAAAGACAAACATTTGGAGGCAGATTATACTTTATACCAAATACAAAGCTAAGGCTTTCGGTCGATTATACTTCAAAATACTTTCAAATCAATCGTTTTGTATGGGTAAATTTAGTCGGGGTATCTTCTGTATACAAATCTGAAAAATTCAATATTGCATCAGAGATTGTTGGTAGTTTGGTAAGTAAAAAATATGATTTTGGATTAGCCACACGATTTGATTATAGTATCAGGAAAATTAAAATTTCAGGTAACAATATTTACGCAGGTAAAGAATTTTATGGTTTCTATAGAAATAGTTACTTAATATCAACCTTAGCTACAAGAAGTTTAACTAAAAAATTATTTTTGGGTATTAATACCAATATTTCACGATTAAATGCTAATAGGGATTCTATATTTTTTAAAGTATCGCCGTATATGATAGCCTTAACGGGTTCTATCAATTATAAAATTAACAGTGTTAATAACATAAATACGAACTATACATGGGCAAAGGTTGAAGATAGATTAGAACCCAAACGATTTTTCTATCAACAACAATTTATACAATTAGGATACGATTTAAATGGTAAAAGAATCAATATTTCTTATCAAGGAAGACTAGGAAAAGCAAAAAACTTTTTGGCTATAGAGGATCCATCAATTGAAAAACAAAATATATTTAATAATTTAAAAGCTGAGTATCGTGTTTTACCTTGGGCTTGGGCTGGTCTTCTTTTTCAACAACAAAGGACCAACAGGTTTTCAGTTCTAAATCAACTGACAGATATGTATTTTTATGGAGCAACTCTTAGAGCAAATTTAAAGAATATTTTAAACACTGAATTGTTTTACATGAGTAATTATGCCCCCGATCAAATCAATGACATACAAAATACATTAATGTTAAACGCAACACTAAATTTAGGAAAACATAGGTTACAACTTACTAGTGGTAAACGAATTGTACCATCTATTAATTCTCCAATTACAGATGATCTATATTTTATTTTAAGATACTCTTATCTTTTAAATGCACCTACATCAAGAAAAAAAAATTTAGGGAATATACAAGGACTAATAGGATTATCTTCCGAAGGTTTAAAGAAAGATGGTATTGTAATAACTTTGGGAGATAAAAAGTTTATCTCAGATAAAGATGGTAAATTTTTATTTAAAAATTTGGTAGCAGATAAATACTACATTGACATTGACCAAAAGAGCCTTCCCAAGGGAGTAATTACAAATCTAAAATTACCATTGGAAGTGGATGTAAAAGGAGATAGTACTAGTCAAATAAATTTAACGCTTACTAAAACTGGCACAATAGTTGGAAAAGTTTTATTTACAAATATTGAAAACGACGAAGATTCAAGAAAGCCATCAGTTTTAATCAAAGTATCAAATGATACCGAAACATTTTATACTAGAGTAAATAAAAATGATGAATTTTCTTGCAAGCAGGTCAAACCAGGAAAGTGGTCTATAACTGCTAGCATTAATGGTGGAAATCCAGAGGATTATACCATTACAGATGCTACTCAATCAATCGAAGTAGAAGCAGATGGTAGTTTAGAGGTAGAATTTACCATTGAAAACTACAAGAAAACAATTGAATTTAGCCCTAGTACTTTTAATTTAATTGAAGAAAAAGAAATCAAAGTAAGTAGTGTACCCAAAGAAAACAGTTCCGCCAAAGAAAATAATATTAGTAAAGAAAACAGTGCCGCTAAAGAAAATAATATTAGTAAAGAAAATAGTGTCTCTAAAGAAAATAATGTCAGTAAAGAAAATAGTGTCACTAAAGATAATAGTAAAGAAAATAGTCTCACTAAAGATAATAATGTCAGTAAAGAAAATAGTGTCTCTAAAGAAAATAATATCAGTAAAGAAGATAATGACTCTAAAGAAAATGAAGATACATGGACAAATAAAATCTCTCCTACAAACCAGACTAAACGGAAAACAATACCAAAAACTAAGTCAATTGTAAAAGATGTAAATCAAAGAAAAAATACAAACAATAATAATACAAAAAAGCAAAGTTTAAGGAAAAAACCAAATTATACAATTATAAGTATTTGATAAGTACTGAGCCAAATGATATGAATTGTTTCTTCAAAACGATTTGAGACAATATTAAATTCGCATTTGCAACAAAAAACTTACTGTAAGTAATTATAATCATTTTAATTTGTCGAATAATATGGTCTCATTATTTGATTAAAGATTAAATAATTGTAAATTTTAGATTATGCTATTAAAGAAAATATTAATCATTAAATACAATTAGTAAAAATTATTGTTTCATCATATATGATATTATATGTCTTGTCATTATTCTAGGTGTTAATTAGAAATTATGACCAAATGAACAATAAAGTAAGTAAAATAAATCTTATACAAACATGAAGTTTATTAAAGCGATAGTATTTATATTCATTCAAGCTGCATGTTTTGGACAATCAACAGCTACAGTATCTTTTTCCCTATACTTAGCCGATATTGCTACTATTGCTGTTGCACCTGCAAATTCGACAATTAATTTAGTTGGAACGGCATCCTCGGGAACTGGAAATACATTAACATTTACGAGCAATAATAATCTATGGATAAATTTCACCTCGCAAGTTTCATCGGGTAATTTAAGAAATATTACAGCTCAAATCACCTCCGGCAGCCTACCAAGTGGCACTTCATTAAAGTTAACAATAACAGGGCCTAGCGGAACGGGGGCTGGAACACCTGGTAATATTGTTTCACCTCAAACCTTATCAAATAGTCAACCTCAACAAATAATAGTTACAGGCATTGGCAATGCATTCACAGCCACAGGTGTAAATAATGGATATAATATAAAATTAGAATTGGATATCACTGATTTCAGTCTATTAAAATCCGGAAATACAAGTATAAGTATTACGTTCACCATAACTTAATAAAAACATGAAAAGATTATTGAGCATATTTTTTTTCTTTAGTGTAGCAATAGATACTTTTTCTCAGTGCACTATGTTTACCCCAACAATAAGTCTAGGCTCTAATTCTATTTCTGCCTCTCCTACTTTTTTGGGTAATAGAATAGGATCAGATCGAACACCCGAACTAACAATTAATTCAGGTACACTCACTATTTCTATAGCAAATGCAAATACTTGCTCAAATTGGGAAGTATCAGTTGTCAGAGATAATACTATCAATACAGATTTAAGATTATATGTAATAAGAACTTCAGAGGGAATTGGTGCTCCAGAATCATCAATTGAAGCAGCAAGTTTAGCTAATTATGTTGAAATAACAACCCTTCCACAAATCTTCATGAGAGGGGTTAATAACCGATCATCAATACAAATTAGCTATAAAATTACTGGCATATCAGTAAATATGGATGTATCAAGATATTTATCTAATATTACTTTTTCAATTATAGGTACGCCATAAATAATAATCCTTTTAAAAACACACATTGATTTTTAACACTAAATTTAAATTACTTATGCTGTTAAACTATAAAGATTTAGAAAACATCAATGAATTTCAGTTTTTACAAAATAAAGATAATCAATGGTATCTTTGCAAAGAAAGTGAACAAGAATATGAGAAATATGCTTTTGTAGATGATATAAGCTCCTTTCTATCCCAATATCCACAATTTTCAAAGATTAATGAAGTAAAAATAATAAACTTAAACTTCTTTCTTGATTCTTCTGACCAGAGTATTGAAAAACTTTTTGTCAAAAATGTAGTCCATAAAAAGTATTTAGCATCAACAAAATTGGCTTTCAAAATATTGATTAATAAGAAAAAAGAAGTCGAAGTAATAGATTCCAATGCTGAAATTACAGAAAAAAAGAAAATAGATTTTGAAAAAATTAAAATCGAGAAAATAAAATTTATTATTCGAGTTGGGAGTATAAGCGAAATTCATTTTGAAGATAATTCTATTTCTTATGTTTATGAAACATTAAACAAATTTGAAAATAATTTACTACAAAATTCAACATTTATTCGAATTAGCAGGGGTTGCATAATTAATATTGAATATATCAGTTTTTTTAAATTAGACAACAAAAAGAGGTTTGCAGAGTTAAAAATTGGAGAGATTCCTTTTAAGATTTCACGAAGATTGATTAATAGTTTTAAAATACAAGCAATAAAAATTACCTAAATTTTAGATTCTTTAGTTTAGATCAAACATTTCTTAATAAAGCTTGTAAAAATAAAAACCCTGATAATCAATGTAAGATTATCAGGGTTTTTGCTTTAAAATATGTCAGGTGCACGGTCAATTGACTAAATTCAGATTTGTCGATTAAAAATATTCTATTCCTTTAGTTCGAAACTACACTCTACTAAAGGAAAAAAAACCGTCTGTACACGGGATATTTTTCAACTTTTAGACCTCATGAAAACTAATACTTTGTTTGTCGAGCAGGCTTCGCGGAAGAGCTTATGCTAGTGAAAGCTTCAATTCATTTAATCTCTTTCTAACCGAAGTATCAATTTGTGTATCGCCTACACTTAAAATATAACCTCCAATAAGGTTTTCATTTACTTTTTCTTCCAAAACAATCTGTTTACCAGTTGAGCCTCCAACTATTTTAATGAATTCAGCTTTTTGAGCATCTGTCAACGGGGTAACACTTGTTACAGTCACTTTCTGAATTCCTTTTTGTAGATTATACAATTTGTCAAACTCTTCAGCTATGGAATAAATCAGATTTTCTCTGTTTTTCTTTGTTAAAAGGCTGAAAATTGAGAAAGTAACAGGATGCACGTTTTTTTCGAAAGTTTTTTTCAAAATACCAAGCTTTGTATGATGACGGACAATTGGATTACCCAAAACAACTAAAAACTGACGATTTTCGTCACAAACTGTTTTAAACAAAACCATGTCGTCATTTACTTCATTGACGACTTTTTTTTCTGTTGCCAAATCAAACAATGATTTAGCGTATCTATAAGCAACTATTGAGTCTCCCATTGTATTTTGAGCGAATTCATGGTAGTGTTACAGTGTGTTTAGCACATACCTACCACCGAGTGTTTCAATAAAACAAATTTTGTAAAAAATTTAGCAAAAGTTTGAAATTGCTTCGCAAAACATTGAATATCTCAGAGGATGGTGGAATGTTTGCAAATAAAGTAAAAAAACTACTAAATAGCCTATTTTGCAGACCTATCAGTTAAGTTTTGCTTCTGAAATCAAACTTGAAACCAATGCTTCTTGCGAAGTTTTGTCTAACAA
>Ga0136644_10004681_pt1 | contig 10085 bp, 12 predicted proteins | sample C_130820_EF_Meta_FD_94780 | JGI IMG/M metagenome (GOLD analysis project Ga0136644, IMG submission 94780) | Freshwater microbial communities from Lake Croche, Canada to study carbon cycling - C_130820_EF_MetaG (v2) (version 2) | ecosystem: Environmental > Aquatic > Freshwater > Lake | place...
ATTTCAAACAAAAACCGGATGTGTAAAATTTCGAACTGAAGAAGTTTCATGTGGTCCGAATGCAACATCTTTGAATTTCGTCGCATCACAACACAAATGATCGCTGAGATCTTGAGAAAAAAGGAATCTGCAATATTTTTGTCATTTTTGATTGGATTTGGAATCGCGGTGCTTCTATTTCATCGTCCTTATTTTTCAAAACGAACACTGTCACTTCCTTTAGAACAGGTACATGGTGTCACTGTGAAGTCTGGAAACAAATGTTATAAGTACTTTGCGGAAGATAGTCAATGTGAAATCCTTCCTTCTAAATAAATGGAGGGTGCAACTGATTTAAGTGAATTGCTTGGTTCTTCACCTGTTCAAAATCCTTCTCTGCCACAGTCGACTACATTTTCTCCGATTGTGACAGGTGGCGGTGATCCTTTTATTAGTCCGGTAAGTACACAGGGTGCTCCCAAGACAACTACGTTAAGTCAAATACAAACATTTAATACGCTTCGTTATTCACTCAAAAATTTGCTTGTATATATTGCATTTTTTGTCGGTGCATTCGTAATTTCTCTTTCAACTCCTCGATCACTAATTTTGCAGTATATTCCGAATACGTATACTTCAGGTGGTGTTCCTTCGTATATGGGTGCTGCTATTCTGGCGGCAGTAGCAGTTGCAATTGGATATGTTGTAGGAACTCTTACAAATGCGTTATTTTAAATTGAGTAAACAACTTTTAGAAGACCATATTGTTTCATACATTTTTCAAGGAATAATTTACAATTGTAGCAAGGTTCTGAATTTCTGATTTCACTTTGTTTGTTGAGACGAATAACTTCAAGAGTACACCCGCGTAGTTGTGAAATATCTCCTAAACGTTTCACAACTGCTCGTTCCGCATGTAAGCTATAATTATCCCACCCACATCCGTTTGACCTGCTTCCTATTCTATTTCGTGCTGTAAGAATAGGCGTACGCCTCCTATACAGAGTAGCGATATGGTATTCGATATTATGAACGTTTTTATAGTCCATTGGAATTGATAAAAACTAAATTCTTAAAAAAACTATTCGTTTTCAAAGTAAACATGAGATTCATTATAATGGATCGGTTCACTGGAATTCGACGATATGCGAAAGGTTGGCACGTAGAACCTCCAGCACGTCTTCATACAAACATTGTTTTTGGATCTGGTAAAGATTTAACTCCTGACAATGTAAAAAAATATAACATTACACATGTGATAAATTGTGCATTTGATAAAGATAGTCCTTCATGGTTTCGTAATGCATATCCTCGGAATTATGTATGTATGAATGCGATTGACAATCTTGCGTGTGATATTCGAGAATGGTACAGTTTTTTTGAAAAATCTATGGATCAATTTCGTACAGATCCTACATCAAAAACAATCTATGTGCATTGTCAATGTGGGGTAAATCGCAGTGGATTTTTAACTCTAATGTATATATGTAAAAAATTTCATTATTCATTTGATAATGCTGTTCATGCGATTTTACGACAGCGTCCATCTGCTCTTACAAACCAATCATTCATGAAACAAGCAATGGAATTCTTACAGTAGTATAATGGCGAACCTTTCAAATAACTCTCTTTGGTCTGATATATCAAGCGGGTCTTCAAATGTTCAAACCGACTTACTTGGGCCTGATTATAGTTACGCTAACAATGTTCCAGGACCATCTTCATTAGGTGTTGGTAGTGATGGAACGTTTAGTCAGTTGGGGTCGAATGCTGGTGCTGTAGCAACATATGTAAAGACTATGATTTCAGGGGATCCTCCATTGGGAGATCAATACTTTGTAAATACAGGTGGTGTATGCATTGCTCCAGACAAGTCATTACAACCACGTTCAAACTATATTAACAATAAACCGCAAACACAAGATCTAATGCCTCCTGGATTAAAAGATTTAGGTTCAGATTTTAACGGATTAATTCCTGGAACAGTTGGAGATATTTCATCATTAAATCCACTTTATTTGTTCAGATCACTAACTGCAGACGCAGAACCTCCATGTAAGTGTTATAAGTGTGATGTTACATCCGGTGGTTCTACTGGATTTTTAACACCAGAATTAACCCCAGATTTTGATCCTGCGAATTGCCAAGAAGTAGATCCATCACAATGTGTAAAAATAAACGAAGGATTTACAGATTTTAATAAAATTACAATATCGCCGATTCCAACAATTCTTGCAATAATGGCACTGAGTTATTTCATATTTTCAAGGAATTAAATTTGAAATATAAAATGGATAACGTGTTTCGAATAAAAAAAACACGTGATAATTTAGCACGTCCTAAGAGTTCAGAAATTGTATCTGGTACTCTTGATTATATACATCAAGGAATCGTGAACAACATTCGTGAAAATACGATAAATCCGGATGATTTAAGTAAAATTATTAATGATAAACTGGAAGAAGTAAATGAACTGGATAAATCAAATATATTAAATGACACTTTAAAATCCTCTAAAATTCGTGAAGAAATCCATGAACTTAGACAGAAGATAACCCAAGAAGATCCTTTGAAAGAATACTACCTTAAAAATGCAGATTTAATGTTACAATATTATGGTTCAGCTGAAAAGATACATGTTGTTCAACAAAGTCCTGCGGATCAAAATACGTTTATGCGTTATTTGACTCCAAATTTAGGATTGGAAACGATTCAAGTATCGAAGAAGAAATTGTTTGAAGAATTTGCGAGTCGTATGAAATTAAATACAAGTTCTGACATATATGAAGAAAAACAGGTTATAGCAGAACATTGTGATCGATGCAACATTGCTCGTGAAGAACTTTTAGAAGAAGGGATTCTTGTTTGCCCTACATGTGGTTCTGAAGAGTACATTTTGGTTGTTTCAGATTATCCAAGTTTTCGAGATCCTCCAAAAGAACGCAATAATTATGCATATAAAAAGATTAATCATTTGAATGAAATATTGAATCAGTTTCAAGCAAAAGAATCTACGATTATTCCTGATGAAATTATGAACGAAGTAATTTGCGAGATACGAAAGCAGAGAATTCAGAATATAGCAACGCTATCTGAAAAAGATATGAGAGAAATTCTGAAAAAGCTCAATCGTTCAAAATATTACGAACACGCTACTCATATCTTATCGAGACTTAACGGAAACCCTCCTCCAACAATTACACCCGAGATTGAAGAAAAAATTCGAGCTATGTTTCAGGAAATTCAAGCACCGTTTCTTTTATATTGTCCGGATGATCGTACAAATTTTTTATCATATTCGTATATTTTGTATAAGTTTTTTGAACTTTTAGAACTCGATGAATATAAGATATACTTTCCTCTGCTCAAGAGCCGAGATCGCCTGATTCAACATGACCAAATATGGAAAAAGATATGTGATTATTTAAAGTGGGAATACATTCAAAGTGTTTAAAAAAAATCTTTTTGTAAGTCATGAACAACGTTTTTTACCGGACTTTACTATCACAAGCAGAAGGCCATTTAAAAGAATTACCAACATTCCTGCATAGGGTTCGTGTTGGCTTTATTCCCGAGAGGTCAATGGATGGCGCAATACACGAACTTCAAGAGGCTTTAAAATTGGTTCAACAAGCAAGAAAAAACCATGATGTATCATCCCAACAAAATCGACATATGAACTCAACATATTTTCCATTGAAGTAAAATTATACTATAATAAAAACCATGTTTGGTGTATATTAAAGTATTAGTTGCAGAACGAGTGTACTTCCGATGCTAAACGACAATCCCCGGACTGACATTGTTCATATCCTGGAGGACATGGGTTATTTACTCTTGTGCTTGGGTTCTCCATACCTTCGCGCATGAATGATTTTAGTGCATGTCCGGCAATGTGATGCACGATTCCAAAGATAACTGCATGGACCAATGCTTGTTGAAGCATAGATCCATGGGGTGGAAGACGAATTACAACGCCAGGAACAAGAAGATAGAACAGTACAGCATTAAAAACAATCCAACGCCACATTCTTTATTTAATTAGTCAGTTTTTGATTTTAGTCCGGTTTCGATTCCATACGTCTTACTACCTATTGGAATGCAATCTACTTCTCCTTTTTGATTTGCCCCCTCGACATAACCATTTGGACAAGAATCACCATAATTGTGCATTCCCTCTACATAACTACGATAATATGACATGACAAGAGACGTGACTACAGCAAACAATATAGCGTGAACCCCTAACACGGTCCACTTACTGCTACGAGATGGAACTACAGCAACTACTCCAGGAACAAATGTAGCAAAAAGAAGTGCTGAAATAAGAATTTTTCCCAAATCCATTTATATTTTATACGTAACTTTTTACATGCCCTTGAGGGTAGTCCATGCCCAACGCATGACTACGTGGTGGAGAAGTGCGAACAGGGCTGCGTGAACGGCCAGCACGGTCGTGCGAGAGCCACCGGGGGGCAGAGTTACCAAGACACCGGGAACGAAGGCGGCGAACACAAGAGCAGATAGAAGAAGTTTAACCCACATTCTTTTATTTTAGGTGAAAGAATCTTTCTTACATAAACATTTTTTGGATCCAGTTACGGTCAGCCTTGTATGTTTTACTTTTTGCGGGAGAAGTTCGCTTTGTATACGTGGATACTGCTTGAAGCTTGCGAAACGTTGATAAAGGACCATATGAACGCACTGCTTTCTTGAGAGCACGATGGCGAGCGGTTTTGCCTTTCTCAACAGAATAGCCTACACTTGTAAGCTTTCCTTCTTTGAGTTTCCCAATCCCGGGACCATGAAGAGATGCCCATTTTCCAGGAGCTCCGCGATCTTGAATACGACGAGCACGTACATGAACGCCTGACTTTCGAGTAAAGGCTCGGCGTGTAATCTTGCGACCACCATCTGGAAGATCGTCATCTGGAATAAAGCCGCCTTTCATTGCAGAACAACTCATTTATATTCATTCAGGATTTCCCTTTTTAGGACACGAAGAACATCCTGACGTAGCCACCTTCACAGATTGTGAAATATTCAATCCATATAGAACAATTGCAAGAACAAACAATACAATCGCCCAAATCCACATTTGTTTTATAGAAGGAGTTTTCACATTGGTAACATAACACAAACATGGGTATTCCTTTCTATTTCATGAGCCTTATCAAGGCACATAAGGGCATTGTTCAATCTGTGAAGCGTCATACACCTCTTCAAGTCGATGTTCTGGGTGTTGATTTTAATTGTTTGATTCATCGATACATTCAAGAACAAAAACCAGTTGAATCTGTTATTGAAGCATTTTCTCATATTTTGGAACACAGCTGTAAAGCTCGGAAACTAATCATTGCGTTAGATGGTCTTGTCCCCTATGCCAAAATCGTTCAACAACGATATCGGCGTATGGCCATAAAAACGGAGACTTCAATTTTTGATAGAAACCAAATTTCTCCGTATACTTCCTATATGCGTGAATTGGAAGCAGGATTGAAAGCAAAATTTCCATATGCTGTTTTTACAGGAACGCGTGATCCAGGAGAAGGTGAACACAAATTGATTGTTGAATTGAAAAAACTTCCAGAAAATGAACGTCGCAGTATTTGTATTTATGGGTTGGATGCTGATTTAATCCTCATTTGTCTTCAAAATCACAACTTGAGCCTACCACATAGTATGTATCTTCTGCGTGAATCAGATGAATTCAATGATTCATCAAATACAGCGATGTTTTCAACTCTTTCTGTATGGAAACTTCTTCATGAGCTTCCGTTGGAATTAAATCAATATATGGCACTTTCTATGCTTTGTTTTGGAAATGATTTTATGCCTAACTTAGCCATGTTTTCTTTGAGAGAAGATGGTTATGATCGAGCTCTTCATATGTATTCGGAGGCTGGAAATCCCGATTTGACTACAATTGAAGGAAGGCGAACATTTTTGGAATTTGCAGGAAAACGTGAACTGGAAGTTTTGACGGAACGTATTTCATTGCGAAAGAGGCCTGAAGAAAAGGCTATTTTAGGAAAAAATCCATCGATGATATCACAACGGTATGGTCTTCATGTTTTGGATGGTGTCCGAGATATGAATCCAGTTGTAGATGCTTTTTGGAAAACATTTCATTGGACATATGGCTATTTTTGCAACAATTCTACAACCAATTGGAGTTGGGTATATCCCTATGCTGATGCTCCTTTGATTCAAGATATTTTAAAGTATAAGGAAACATCCCCTATTGAAGAGAACCCTTTGAATTTTACAATTTCAAATCAGTTATCCTTTATTCTTCCACACTCATCTCTGCGTAAAGCAAAACGCAGAGTTCAGTATGAAGATGAACTGTATTCTGGAACTCGTAATCCTTGGATGAAACGACATGATTGGGAAATGAAGCCATACATATCTCTTCCATGGAATCCTATTTACCACCTAACCTCAGTTTCCCCCCTGTAATACGAAACCCTACAACTTTTGGCTGGTTTACAAAATTTGGAAACCCTTTCGAAACTTCATACAATTGTGGATTCATAGGAACGAGTTCAACTACGTTTGCAGTTCGTGTAAAATTTAAATCTGAATATGAAGTTTCCCGTTGTGACCAATAATCATTGTTAATTCTTATAAGTTCACGAGTTTGTCCTAAAGAAATAAGACTATCTCCTGTTTGCTGAGGAGACCATGTTACCATGAGATAGTTTAAATATGTGATTCTGAATTTAGCAGGTGATGTATTTTTTGTAGCATTTTTTAACGTTTCAATGCAATCTTGTAGCGTTTGTTGAAGTGGTTTATCAAGTCTTTTATTTACTGTATTATGCATTCTACAGAATGCTATAAATAAATCAAATTTGGAATTTGCCCATTCTGGATGCATTTGTTTGTATGTTTGAAACATCGAAGTAAAATGATTTTTACAGCTTGGACAAGTAATTGTTTGTTTAAAACATTCAAGAAAAATATTTAAAACTTCTCTGTCTTCTCTTGAAGGATTTGTAGGATAATTTGCAGAAATCGAATGAAGTGTCATCCAACCCAACGGACCCCATCGACTTGTCATTATTTAGTCAGAGGAAATGAATCCCGCAATCATACCGCCTTCTAACATTTCACGCATCATATTGATAGGTGTTGTATCATTTTTTAATAGTCCTGCTTTTTTAACTAAATGTTTTACCTTTTCATCACTCATTTTTGAGATTTTGTGACGTATTGTTTTTCTTTGATGGCGAACACCTTTGTCAGTAAGCAGTCGAATCGTATGCTTTTTCATGAATTTCTTAAGAGGTGGTGCCTTTGACGGATCTGTTACAGGTTTTAATGAAAACTTATTTTTCATACTTTTCAAAATCCCACGTGGAAACGTTTTTTGAGTCTTTTTATTACCAGCGACCGATGTTTCCACTTTCGGAACTGGCTTTGTCATTTCATCAACTTTCGTAATCGTAACAATTCTACTCATCTCTATTAAAAACGAATCAAGAATAGATTTACGCAGAACGTTTCATATTAAACTACCATGAACTGGGATTCTGTTTCTTCTTATTTTCAGACACAGGGCGTGTCAAAGCTTGTAGAGCATCAGATTGAATCGTTTGAAGATTTTATTCGTAATAAGCTTCCTTTGATTGTTTCGTCTACAGCTCCAATCATTGTTTGGCATGAACAAGATGAAATTACAAAAAAGTACAAATACGAATTTCGTCTTTCGTTTGAAAACATTACGTATATGAAACCGCGAATTCAAGAGGCTACTGGACGTATCAAACCTATGTTTCCTCTTGAAGCTCGTCTACGAAACTTTACATATGCTGCTCAAATGTTTTGTGATGTGCGTTTAATTGCTCGTACGCATAAGTTTGATTCGGTTGATGAGCAAGTAAAGATTTTCGAAGGAGTATCTCTTGGAAAGATCCCTGTGATGTTAGGATCTTCTCTCTGCTTAATGAAAGATTACCCGTTATCTAAAGAGGAGATTGGCGAATGCCCAAACGATCCGTTTGGTTATTTTCTGATTCATGGTAGTGAACGTACCATTTTATGCCAAGAAAAGGTAGCAGACAATCGTATCATGGTGTTTCAAAGCAAAAAGACAACAACAAAATATGAGTATTCTGTTGAAATGAAATCACTTCACGAGTCATTTACTACACCTCCAAAGAAGTTAGAAATTCGATTGAGTACAAAATTTAATGGTATGGGATATCCCCTTACATTGTGTGTTCCTCGATTCCGAGAAGATATTCCTCTAATGGTTATGTTTCGAGCATTTGGAGTTGAAAGTGATAAAGATATAACCGAACTTATTTGGGGTAAGACTTATGACAACGCAAAGGTTGAGTGTCTTGTAGCATCTTTCAAAGAATGTTCAGATTTAAAAATTTATACACGTGAAGATGCTATTCAATACTTAACTCATCATCTTCAATATGGTACAACATCTGAGGACAAAAAGGGATATGTTCGCTCACTTCTGGAGACTGAGTATCTTCCTCATGTTAAGTTTGGAGGAGATACAAGTCCTATTCAAACTCTGGAGGCTCGTAAGATGATGTTAACTTCATTGATGGTGCGTCGTCTTATTTCTGTCACAAATGGTGAAATACCTGTGGATGATCGCGATGCATACCAAAATAAGCGAATTGTAACCACCGGATCACTTCTTACTCATTTATTTCGTCAATTGTTTCAGAAAGTATGCAAAGATATTCGAAGCAAGTTTGTTCATGAAGTAAACAATGATACGTGGAAAAAGGGAGAGCCCCGTCCATTGGAAGTACTGAATGTAAACAATTTGTACAAAATTTTAAAAGTGTCAACCATTGAAGGTAAGCTAAAACAGGCTTTGGCTACTGGAAATTTTACAGTTCAAGGCTTGGGTTCATCTGCGTCTACATCAATTTCAAATGCAACGAAAGTAGGGGTTTCACAAGTTTTGAATCGATTATCATACTCTGCAACAATTAGCCATTTGCGTCGTATTCAGACACCAGTTGAGAAATCTGGAAAACTCTTAGCACCTCGAAAACTTCACGGATCTTCATGGGGATACGTTTGTCCAGTAGAAACACCGGAAGGCCATTCTGTAGGAATTGTGAAAGCAATGTCGATGCTTACTTCTATAAGTCAACATACTCCAGCATCTGTATCTCTAAATATCTTAACATCACTTGGAAATTTCATTGAGTGGATTGATAATATCAATTCACCGACAGAAGGAACCATGATTATGGTGAATGGAGTTATTATTGGTTTTACAAACAAACCAAAATTTGTAAATACATATCTTCGTAATGCAAAAAAAACATTTCAACTACACCCACATACATCAATTGCATGGAATATTACTGATAATTTGATTTCAATTGAATCGGATGGTGGTCGATTTGTGCGTCCGGTATTTCGTGTAACAAATGGAGTTTTGGATGTACCATGTGAAACACCGAATACATGGAATGATTGGATTTCTACTTGTGTAGAATACGTGGATTCGTCAGAGACGGAAGTGATTCGTGTCGCTATGATACCATCTGAAATCACACAGCAGCATACACATTGTGAAATTCACCCAGCTCTTATTCTTGGTCATATGGCATCTACGATTCCATTCTCAGACCATAATCAGTCTCCTCGTAATTGTTATCAATCTGCAATGGGGAAACAAGCAATGGGAATCTTTGCAAGAAATTATACGAAACGCCTTGATAAAAATGGCTATATTTTGTGTACTCCTATGAGACCTCTTGTGGAAACTCGTTTGATGAATATTTTGAATACCGAACAAATGCCGTCAGGTGATATGATTATGGTAGCCATCGGAATTTATGGAGGATACAATCAGGAAGATTCTGTGATTCTGAATCGTGCTTCCGTAAATCGAGGACTCTTTCGTACAATGTATTACACGATCTATAAAGATGAAGAACATCGAAATGTAACATCTGGAAAAGAAGAAAAATTTATGAAGCCTCGTCGTGAAAATACACGTGGATTTAAAACGTCATCATATTCTGCTGTGAATGATTATGGAGTTCCTATTCTTCATGCAGAACTTGGAGAAAATGATGTTGTCATTGGAAAGGTAACCAGCTTGAAAGGTG